>ERZ1673752.755-NODE-755-length-52402-cov-11.164460_pt1 | contig 52402 bp, 60 predicted proteins | sample MGYA00580195_ERZ1673752 | MGnify/ENA primary metagenome ERZ1673752 (study PRJEB41218, sample SAMN15661744) | gut metagenome | host: Homo sapiens | place: Canada: London | collected 2015-08-20/2019-03-30 | study: EMG produced TPA metagenomics assembly of...
AAAATTTCATAGTCATTTTTACTCTCACCTATTTTTTCAACAGCTTGTTTCATTGGAGTTATTCCTAAATTTGCATAATCACCAATCATAGAAATATCATCTCTTTCATAGATTGTAGTTACAGGCATAACAATATCTGCCATTCTAGCAGTTGGAGTCCAGTAAATTTCATTTACTACAACAGTTCGTGGCTTTTTCCAAGCTTTTACAAGTTCATTTGTGTCTTGGTGATGGACTAAAGGATTTCCGCCTGCCCAGTAGATAAAGTCAATTTTTGGATAGGTTATTTTTTTACCGTTGTGATCTATTGTTTTTCCAGGATTTAAAAGAGCGTCTGAAATTCTAGCTAGTGGAAATGCTGAATCGGTTGCTTTTTGAAGCCAGCTTTGACCGGTTCCAACGTTTGCAGCACCTGAGCTTATACCACCAACAATTCCAGCTTTTGCATCAGGTGTTCCGCCGTTACTGTAATGATAGCTTAATCCAAATCCACATCCTGGCTTTCCAATTTGTCCAAGCATCGCACAAAGAGTTACTAGTGCCCAATGTGGTTGCTCGCCATGATGAGCTCTTTGCATACCCCATCCACTCATTATCATAGTTTTGTTGTCATAAAGTGTATGAGCTAACTCTTTTATGGTTTTTTCATCAATTTTACAAATTTGGGAAGCCCATTTTGGAGTTTTTGGAGTATTATCTGTTTTTCCAAGTAGATAAGGCAAGAACTTATCAAATCCTGTTGTGTAGGTTTCTATAAATTTTTGGTCATATTTTTTGGACTCATAGAGTTCATACATCATACCAAGCATCATCGCAACATCGGTATTTGGTAGTGGTGCTATCCACTGGGCGTTTAAAAATTTGCAAGTTGCATTTTTTATAGGATCGATGAAAATAACCTTTTTTCCACTCTTTTTTAGTTCTTCAAGATATTTTAAACCTTGCTCATCACTAACTGTCCAAGCTATTTTTAAGGTTGAGTATGGATCAGCACCCCAAATAACAACAACATCGGCATTTTCTAATACCAAAGGCCAAGAAGTTTGTTGCTCATAAACCTCAATTGTTCCTAAGACATGTGGCATAATAATTTGTGATGCACCAGTTGAATAATCACCTAAAGTTCCTGTAAAGCCACCTATTTGGTTCATAAATCTATGAAGTAGAATTCTTGCATTTTGCATATTTCCAGGACTTTTCCAGCCATAGCTTCCTGCAAAAACGCTAGTATTTCCGCTTGCTTTTATTGTTTTTTTAAGTTCGTTTGCAATTAGCTTTATAGCTTTGTCATAGCTTACTCTAACCCACTCATCGCTTCCTCTAAGTTCAGGTTTTGGGCTATCTGGATTTTCTAAATAGCTTTTTCTTACATAAGGATATTTGACCCTATCTTTTGCATAAACCAAGTCAGCTGTGTAGTGCTGAAGAGGATTTTTTATGCTTGAAGTTTTGTTTAAAGGCTCGCTTTTTACGATTTTACCGTCTTTTATGGTAAGTTTTAAAACGCCCCAGTGAGCTCCTGTTATAACTTCACCATCTTTAATAATCTTGAAATTTTTAGTAGCATTCTCGGCCGCAAAAAGGTTCATTTTCATAAAAAATGGCACACAAAATGCCGCACCAATTGTTTTAAGTGAATTTCTTCTTGATAAATTTACTGACATTGTTTACTCCTTTGTAGTAGTTTTTTGTAAATATTGAGAAACTAAAAATCTATCTTTTTTATCCATTACAGTTCTACTTAGCATAGATTTTAATATACTTGGCCACTGATTTGCGTTGTATTCGTTGATGTTATGAAGAGCATGACACATTGAACAACTCTCAGTGTAGATAGCAGCAGCTCTATCCATGATAGGCTTTAGCTCTTTATAAAAGTCCTTATCATCGGTATAGGCTTCAACGCTTACTTTGCTCCAAGCACCTTTTTCTAAGACCTTAACATCTACGGCTGCATTTTTTCCAAAAGCTGCGTTTAGGATCCTTTTTCCCTCGCTAAAGTAGATTGCCTCACTCACATCATCTTGGATATAACCCTCAATCTTGATTTTCAGCATATCGCCATCTTTTTCCAAAATCTCTACAGGTGCCGTTGGAAGTAGCCTTCCAATAGCCTTTTTATCGCTTTTATCTGCATAAAGAGACTTTACAACATCGCTATAAACTATCTCATTTGCAAATGCAAAAGCACAGGCAAAGACAAATAGTAAAATTTTTTTCATATATCCTCCTCATAAATTCCGTAGATTATATCACAAATAATATAAATATGATATAAAATAATATTATTTCATCTAGCATTAAACTTTAAGATGAAATTTGAGTTAAAAAATAGTGAAATAAAAATGAAAATTAATGATTTTAATATGATTTTTTAATTATAAAAGCTAAATAAGCTCTTATAGTGAGTAGAATTCAAAGAGTAAATTTACTCTTTGAATTTTTAAGTTTTAGTGTAGGTTTTCTATATAATTCATAGCGCTAAGCGCTGCAACTGCGCCATCTCCAGCTGCTGAGACAACTTGCTTTGGGGCATCTTGTCTGATGTCACCTGCTGCAAAAAGACCTTTAATGCTTGTTTGCATTTTTAAATCAACCTCTACTTGTCCAGTTTCATTTGTGTTGCAAATAAATTTATCATCATTTTTAATGATACTATTTCTAACATTAAGCCCCACAAAAGTAAAAATTCCAGGAACTTTTAACTCTCTTGTTTTTCCGTCATTAAATTTTACTCTAACTCCAGTAACGCCTGAGTTATCCCCATAAACTTCATCAACAACAGCATTTAAAACAAATTCTATTTTTGGATTTTTCTTAGCTTTTTCAACTGTTATTGGTGCGGCACGAAAGCCTTCTCTTCTGTGTATTAAATATACTTTTGAGACAATGTTTGTTAAATAAATCGCTTCTTCTAACGCAGTATCACCACCGCCTAAAACAGCAACTTCTTTATTTTTGTAAAAAAATCCATCGCATGTTGCGCAAGTACTAACCCCTTTTCCAAAAAACTCATTTTCACCTTTAAAGCCTGCTTTTTTAGGTTCTGAGCCAGTTGCTAGGATGACAGCTTTTGCTTTAAATTCATCACCACTATCTGTAAAAATGCTAAAACTTTGGTCTTTGTTTTTTACAACTTTTACAACTTTTTTACTCTCTTGTTTTAAGCCAAATTTAAAACATTGTTCAAGCCAAGGCTGCATAAAACTAAGCCCGTCCATTATGGTTGCAACTCCTGGATAGTTTTCTATCTCAGAGCTTCCTGTGATTTGACCACCAGGCATACCAAGTTCAAATAAAACAACATCTTTAAGTCCGCCTCTTGTGGCATAAAGTCCTGCTGCAAGACCTGCTGGTCCGCCGCCAATAATAGCTAAATTTAACATCTTAATCCTTTTAATTTTATTATGAATTTATTTTAAAAAATAGATTAATAATAAAATTTGAAGCTAAAAAGCTTCAAATTTACTATAAAAGTGAGTTTATTTTATCAGTGATTGCTTGTTTTGATTGAGCACCAATAAGCTGATCTTTTATCTCGCCATCTTTAAAGAAAAGTAAAGTTGGAATACTTCTTATGCCAAATTCAACTGCTAAGTCTTGCTCTTCATCGGTATTTACTTTACAAATTTTAGCTTTTCCCTCAAATTCTTCTGCCAACTCATCGATAACAGGAGCAAGCATTCTGCAAGGTCCGCACCACGGAGCCCAAAAATCAACTAAACTAACACCCTCTTTTGCTACATCAAAATTTTTTGATGTAAGTTCTATATATTTTGCCATTTTTTCTCCTTTTAGAAAAATTAATATTATAAATTATATCGAAAAAACTATTAACCAAAAAACAATATGTATTATCAAATAGTAATATTTTCTATAAATTCAAATTTATCTTTTTTAAACACCAAAGCATCAACTTGGTAGTTTGTAATTTCTGGATTTTTTAAAAGATAAAAATTTAAAGTTTTTAAAATTTTTTCTAATTTTTGAGGAGTTATGCGGTAAATCGCCTCGTAGTCGCCTTTTGTAGCTTTTACTTCGATGAAATGATAAACATCATCTTTTTTAGCGATGATGTCAATTTCACCAAATTTACTTTTAAAATTTCGATCAATTATTTCAAATTTGAGTTTTTTTAAAAAATTTATAGCTTTTTCTTCGATTTTAAATCCAAAAATATACTCTTTTAAACCCAAATTTACTCTTCTATCCTTATCATAAAAGGCCTATTTAGAACAAATTCAAAATTTTCTAAAATTCCCATAACTCTTTTAATGTTTGCTTCAAGGCTTAAATGAGTTGTAAAATAAAGTGTGGTGTGCTTTTCTCCCTTGTTTCTTGGTTTTTGTAAAAAGCTATCTATTGAGATATTGTTTTGACTCATCACATTTGTAATGCTAGCTAAAACTCCAGTTCTATCTTCGACTTTTACTCTTAAATAGTATTTTGTTTGGATGTTTTTTTGTTCGATTAACTCCATTTTTTTAAAATTTTGAGCATATCCAAGCATTGGGCTTCTATTTCCTTTTGCAATGTCTATAAGATCTGCAATAACCGCACTTGCAGTTGCATCCCCTCCAGCACCTGGACCATAATACATACTTTCATTTAGTGCATCACAATTTATACTAACTGCATTCATCACGCCATCAACTTCGGCAATTATCTTATCTTTATTAATCAGTGCTGGATGAACTCTAAGCTCAGCCTTGCCATCAGTTATTTTTGAAATTCCTAAAAGCTTTATGGTATAGTCAAACTCTTTTGCAAAAAAGATATCTTCATTTGAAATTTTTCTAATACCTTTAACTAAAATATCTTCAGGATTGCCATGAACACCATAAGCAATACTGCTTAAAATCAAAAGCTTGTGAGCTGCATCAATCCCATCAACATCAAAAGTTGGATCAGCCTCAGCGTAACCCAAACTTTGAGCTTTTTTAAGAACATCTTCAAAATTTGAGTTATTTTGCATCATATCTGTTAAGATATAGTTGCTTGTCCCATTTAAAATTCCTACTATTTTTTCAACTCTATTTGCGCTAAGTCCCTCTCTTAGGGCTTTTATAATTGGAATGCCACCTGCAACACTTGCTTCAAAGCCAAAAGGTGTATCTTTTGCAAGATTTTGTAAAGCGTATCTATGATATGCAAGCATGGCTTTGTTTGCTGTTACAACTGGCTTTTTTTTCTTTAAAATTTCACTAACTATACTAAAAGGCTTTTCAACACCACCCATAAGTTCAACATAAATATCTATATCATCTCTATTTAGTACACTTTTAATATCATCAGTTAATGGGATATTAACGCCTCTATCTTTATTTAAATCTCTAACTGTGCCAACTACTGGAATTATCTCTTTTCCAGCTCTTGCACTTATTAAGTCTTTATTTTTTTGTAAAATTTTAATAACAGAACTTCCAACTGTTCCAACACCTAAAATCGCTACATTCATTCATTTCCTTTTAAGAAATTTTTTATATTTTTTGCTGCTTGTTTGATTCGGTTTTCATTTTCTATTAAAGCAATTCTTACAAACTGATCCCCACCACTTCCAAAACCACTTCCAGGACTTACCGCAACATTTGCCTCTTCAAGGAGTTTTTTGCTAAACTCAAGACTTTTTATTTTTGAAAATTTTTCTGGAATTTTTGCCCAAACAAACATGGAAGCAACTGGTTTTTTAATCTCCCAAGAAGCATTTTCAAAAGATTTTATTAAAAAATCTCTTCTTTTTTCATATTTTGATCTTATCTCATCAATGCAACTTTGATCTCCATCAAGTGCGATTGTAGCTGCAACTTGAATAGGTGTAAACATACCATAATCAAACCATGATTTTATCTTTTTTAAAGCTGCTACTAGTTTTTGGTTTCCACACATAAAACCAACTCTCCAGCCTGCCATATTATAAGTTTTTGATAGTGTATAAAACTCAACTGCTACATCTTTTGCTCCCTCAACTTCTAGTATAGATGGGGTTTTATATCCACCAAAAGAAAGCTCAGCATAAGCAATATCACTAATTACATAAAATCTTTTTTCTTTTGCCATTTTTACAAGGCGTTCGTAAAAGCTCAAATTTACAACCGCAGTTGTTGGGTTGTGTGGGAAATTTACAACTACATATTTTGGTTTTGGGATGCTTTCTTCAAAAGTTTGTTCTAAGTCTTTGAAAAATTTATCTTCATCTAAAAAGAAATCCTCCCCATAAACCAGCGGCATTTTTACGACATTTCCACCAGCAATTATAAAAGCTTGAGTATGTATAGGGTATGCAGGATCAGGCACTACAGCTACATCACCAGGATTTATAATAGCTGTTGTTAAGTGAACAAATCCCTCTTTGCTTCCCATGGTTGCAACTATTTCTTTATCTGGATCAAGAGTGACATTAAATTTCCTTTTATACCAAGAAGCACATGCTAGTCTTAATTTATAAATTCCTTGAGAAACAGAATATCCATGAGTTTTGTCTTTGTTTGCGCTTTGGCATAATTTATCAATGATGTGTTGTGGAGTTCTTCCATCAGGATTTCCCATAGAAAAGTCAATTATATCTTTACCGTCGTGTCTTGCTTTCATTTTTATTTCATTTATTTGAGCAAAAACATAATTTGGAAGACGTTCTATTTTATTAAAACGAATTTCATCAAACATAACATTCTCCTTTTTATTTAAGGTTAAATTTAAGTCCATTTTTTATGTTATCTAAGCTAGCTCTATCGCCAACTTGTATATAGGTCGCATCTTTTGGAATAGATAAATTTAAGCTTTTTTTTATCTCATCTTCTCTAATGCTTTGTAATAAGTTTAACTCATTATCAAAGACTCTAATTTCAGGGTGCCAAGCATCCATACTTTGAGAGATAATATTTATTTCATTTTTGCCTTTTATGTTTAAAAAATATGGCTTTTGTGGTTTTTGCAAGTCGTATATAAACTCAGGTGCTAGATTTAAATTTGATAAATTTACTTCGTATGTGAAAGTATCATTTTTTTTTGATACGTTTTTGATATACGCTGATCTTTTTTTAAACTCATCATAAACTTTATCTGGAGTTAAAACTCTTGAGCCCATTATTAGAATTTTATAACTTGAGTTTTTGCTGTTTGTAAATTCTAAATTTTGATAGTTTTTAAATCCAAGCTCTTCTAAAACATCACTAACAAGCTTTAATAAAACAACTCCTTTTGAATTTGAGTTAAAAACAATCTCGGTTTTTGAGCTTTTTGAGTAGTTGCTTAAAATTTTATCATCAATTAATTTTTTTGTAATTCTTCTAATATCAGGGTTTTGATACTCATCTATAAACTCACTAACACCCTCGCCATCTCCGCCTAAATTTAGTGATATTTCTTTAGGTGTTGCTCCAAATGTTAAGCTTAAAAAAAATAGCGTTAAAATTAAATTTCTTACCACGCTTTGCCCTTATTTAGCTTTAAAAACTCATCATAGCTTATAGCGCTTACATCACCTTTTTTTATTAAAAATCTATGTGGGTTTTTATCATTAAATTTCTCTTCTTTTTCTTTTGTATTTAGTGTAAAAAGTCCGTGTCCTGTTAGGATAAGCTGATCTTTACTAATATCAAATTCAAAGAATTTGTCTGTTGTTTTTGTAATTTTTGATCCAGTTTTTAAATCAATTATGCCTATCCAAATTTTCTCAGTTGGATTTATACCTTGTTTTTGATCTTTTGCTAAATTTTTGTTTAAAGGCTCTTTATCAGTCAAATTTTCATTGCTTAAATTCTCATCTTCGTTTAATAGAGTAAGTTTTTCAAGGGCATTTAAACTCTCATTTTCATCAGCTACTTCTTCTAAATTTTCTTCGCTGCTAAGATCTGTTCCTTTAAGGTTTAATTCCGGTGTTTTATCATCAAGATTTAAAATTTCAACTCCTGTTTTTTCAAGCTTTAGATTTGTTTCATCTATCATTGTAGAATTTGTTGAGTAAACTTCGGTTTTAGTCTCTTTGAAATTTAAAAATTTATCTATTTCATAAAGCTTAAAGTTAAAAATAACCCAAACAATGATAATAAACAAAACTAACCAAAATAAAAATTTTGGAAGTTTTTTATGCTCTGTTATTGCAACTTTTTGTTTTAAGGGGTTATTAAATTTAGTCTCTTTTTTTAGGGTAAAATCTTCTATATTATTTGCATTAAATTCATCAAGCCAAGGTTGTAAGTCAACCTCATATTCTCTTTCAAGTATCTTTACATACGCTTTTACATTTGTATCTTTTAATGAGTCAAAATCTTTTTGTAAAATCCATCTTATATAATCAACTTCAATATGCGTTGTTTTGGCTATTTCGTTGATTCCAATACTTTCTAATTTTTCTAAAGCGTTGTTTTTATTGTTGTCCATTTGTCATCCTGTCACAAAATATTGCAAATGCTGCATTAACATTTAAAGAATCCCAGTTATTTCTCATTTTTATGCCGATTAATTCATCGCATTTTTGAATGGTCTTATTTGGAATTCCCTCGCCCTCGCTTCCCATTACAAGCACCTTTTTGCTAGCAAATTCTTTTAAATTTTTACCTTTTGCATCTGATGCGTAAATTTTAAAACCAACTTGCTTTAACTCATTTAAAAGAGTTAGTCCATCTTCGAATTTACAAATCGGTATTTCATACGCAGCACCACTGCTAGATCTAATAATACCTTCTATTGCTAAACTTTTGGTTACGATAATTACACCATCAACCCCAAGTGCATAAGCTGAGCGAACTATCGCGCCTATGTTTCCAACATCGCTTAGGTTATATAAAACTGCCAAAAAATTCTTAGATTTTAAATCTTTAAATTCGCTAAACTTATAATCTTTAACTTCAGCTAAAAAACCTTGATGATTGCCACCCCTTGCTAGGGCTTGGGCTTTTTTAAAGTCGAGTTTTTCTATTTTTATATTAAGCTTTGAAATCTCCCTAAATAAAGCTTTATCGCACTCTTTGGCAAGAAAAATCTTTAAAAACTCATCTTTATGATTTTTTAACAGATGTAAAAATAGCTGTTTTCCATAAATTATCATTTTAAAATCATATCCAAAGAGCCTTAAAAAATAGCTTATTTTATTAAATTTTTATAAATTTCTTTTTGGTTTATTCCTGTAATTTTTGATAAAAGTTTTGATTTTTGTTTTGGAGGTATATCAAGATCTAAAATATCGCTTTCTAAAATGGTTTCAAACTTTGTATTTTTGCTCTTATCTAATACGAGGCAAAACTCACCATTTAAATTCTCATTTTCTAAAATTTGAGCTAAATTTATAGCTTTATCAAAATATTTTGTTTCAAATTTTTTAGTTGCTTCTTTTATGATAAAAATTTCTCTTTGTGGGTCTATATCTGCAATATTTTTTATTAAATTCAAAACTCTTTTTGGGGATTCATAAATTATTGTTGGATAAGGTGAGTTTAAAGCATTTTGGATAGCTACTTTTCTCTCATCGCCTTTATTTGGTAAAAAACCTAAAAAACTAAACTCTTTTTCTATTAATCCGCTTGCAACAGCTGCTAAAATTAAGGCATTTGAGCCACTTAAAACTTCGTATTTAATTTTATTTTTTTGAGCAAATTTAACTAAGCTATTTCCAGGATCGCTAATGCATGGCATTCCAGCATCGCTCATATATGCACATATTTTTTTAAAAATATCTAAGTCAATATTTTTTAAAATTTCATCTTCATTGTGTGAGTGGAGTGAGTAAAAAGTTATATCTTTTAGTTTTAAAGAATAGCGTGTTTGAAGTAGGTTTAAAAATTTTTTAGTAACTCTTGTATCCTCGCAAAAAATAACCTCGCATTTGGCTAAAACTTCTAAAATATGCAAGGATACATCAGATAAATTTCCTATTGGTGTAGGAATAAAATAAAGCAATTATTTCATACCGTATTTTTTCTTAAATTTATCGACTCTACCTGCTGAATCTACGATTTTTTCACTTCCTGTAAAAAATGGATGACATTTTGAGCAAATATCAACTCTTAGTTCTTTTTTGTTTGACTTTGTTTCAAAAACATTTCCACAAGCACAAGTTACGGTGCAATCCATATAATCTGGATGAATATCTTTTTTCATAAAATTTTCCTTTTTATATTTTTAGTTTTGAATTTAGAATAAGTTTGCATTTTACTATAAAAAATATAAAAAATCAAATTTAAAGTAAAATTTTTGATGCAATTCCTATGACGGCACTATTTGATTTTAAAATAAAAGGCGAGTTTAGTCCAACCCTATCTTTAACTTTTAATCTTTCATTCTCACTAAACCCACCCTCAGGCCCTATAAAATAAATTTTATCTTTGTTTAAGTTTTGAATTTTGTCGCCACCAAAATCTACCAGCACGACATTATCAAATTTAGTTAAAAACTCATCAAAACTATTGTAAATTTCAAACTCTATTATAGAGTTTCGCCCACATTGTTGAGATGAGTTTATCAAAATTCTTTCAAATCTTTCTAAATCAAGTTTAAAATTTTTTTGCGAGAACTCAGTATAGACAAAAAATATCTTTTTAACTCCGATTTCATTTAAAGTTGGAAGAGTTTTTTCTATAACTATAGGATCTACAACTGCCCATGCAATGCTTAAAAAAAGCTCATCTTTTGGTAGGGAATGTTTAAAAACAAGCTCTAAAGAGATTTCTTTTTTTGAAATTTCTGTTATTTCATAAATATAATTATAATTATCTTTTAAATTTCTTATATCAATTCTTTGACTTGTTTGAACGCGTCTAGCTTTTAGATGTTTAAAGTCGGTTATCTTTAAAAGCTCATCCCCAGCATTTTTATCATATAAAAAAACCATTTATAAAATCTCCAAAATAAGTGTAATTGTTAAAATTATGCTAACTAAAATTTTAGCTTTTTTCTTAAAATTTTCATAACTTTTTGTGTAATATCCTTTTTTTAAGGCTTTAAAACTAATGCCAATAAACGCTGGAAAAATAATGCTAGCTAAAATCATCAAAAAAACCTTAAAGCTTATGTGAAAATTAATAACAGGCAGCATTATGACACCTGTAAAAATTAAAGCCGAAAGACTAAAACTATAAAGCGGTATAAAAAATCTTATTCTTTTATGAAATTTAATGCCATTTTGCGGGTTAGAAAAAATAAAAATTAAAAAAATCAAGCTTAAAACTATAAAAAACCTTGAAAAAAAACTATGTAAAGCAAGACTTAAATCATAAAATTCTATCATTTAGCAATCTTTTGGAAAATTAAATTTAACGCCATTTTTAAGTTTTGTAAAAAACTCTTTATCATCTAAATCAGCCAAAATATCAGGACTAAATTTTATATCTTTAAGCTCTATTTTTCCCATATTTTCATTATATGCATCATCTCTAAAGCATTGTGCATATCCAGTGGCTGTTTCATGAACGATAATACTATAAAGTGTGACATTTTTTTCATTATTGTTCATGTTTGTAAGGTTTAAAAGTCTGTCAATTAAAATAAAAAAAACTCTACAAAACTGCTCTGCACTTGGATTTTGTGGAATTTCTATCCATCTTTTTGAGTGTTTTTTAATATCATTTTTATACTCATCGCTATCGCCTGAAAAAAGTGTTGTAGCATGGTCAAAACTATCAATTATTACTTTTATGCCTTGTTTCATTAATCCAAAATCATATACCATTCCAGCACTATCTAAAAAATTTGAACTAAGCATTACTTCACACTTATATGAGTGTCCGTGAATACTCGTCCTGCAACGTTTTGAAGAGCAAAATCTTACAATATGTGCATTTTCAAAGTCATAAATTTTTCTTATTATCATACACCCTCTTTATCGTTAAATATTCTAATATGAACTCTATCTGTATAATTATAGCCGTTTTCAAGACAGAAATTAAATACAAATTTAGCATTTTTTTTAAGTTCATCTATATTTTTAGCTAATGGCATACAAAAAACATCACTTTTTTTAGCATTTTTAATAGCGTTTAAAATCTCACAAATTTCATCATTTGGATTAAAGCTAGGACTTATTACAAATTTATAAAAGCACTCTTTTGTGTTTTGTTTTAATAAATTTAAAGCTTTGAAATTTAGCCTTTTTTCTTTTGTTTCGCCTGAGATTGAAAGTTTTATGGAAATTGCATAAATGCAGTTTTTATAAAGAGGAAATTTATCAAAATCAATCTCAATCGTTCCATTAGTTTCAAAATGAACTTCATAGCCTTGATGTAAAATTTCGCTAATAAAATCATAAAAAATTGGATTTTTATGATGAATTAGTGGCTCACCGCCTGTTATTATAATAGCTGGCTTATAGTCTAAATTTGGAATTTTTGATAAAAGAGTTTTTGCGCATTCAATTTTTTCATAATTAAAATGACTTGTAAAAACAGCTTTGATTGTATCACACCCTTTTAAAATTTCCCCTGTTTTTGGAGAAATTTTAACTACATTAAAGCCTGGACATTTTAAATTACACCCAGCAAAACGAAAGAAAATAGCATTTATGCCAGTATATTTTCCCTCGCCTTGGATACTGTGAAATACTTCAACTAGATTTAAAGACATTTAACTTTTACTCTAAATATAAAAAACTTTATTCATATTTTAGCCACCAGTTTTATAAAAAGCTCTACTTGAAATTTCATTTTGATTTATGCTGTTTTCCCATCTATTTTTTTCAGGTTTATTTTTTAAAACTTCTCTTAAAATTTCACTTGCTTTTATAATGTCACCGTTTCTAACAGCTTCTTTTATGCTTAGTGCATCTTCAAAATATAAACAAGGTATTAAAAGCCCTTCTGCACTTAGTCTAATTCTATTGCAAGTACTGCAAAAATCGTGTTTATGTGGATCAATTATTCCAAATTTATATCCATCTTCTAGCTCAAAAAGAGTGGCCGGGGAGTTTAGTTTTTTAACGCTTTCTTTGAATTTAAATTTGTTTGATAAAATAGCTAAAATTTCATCTTTTTTAAGACTTTTTAAAAAGTTTTTTGCATGGATATTTTCCATATATTCGATAAATCTAATTTCACATCCGTGATTTTTAGCAAATTCTAAAAGATTTATAAGCTCATCATCGTTAAAATTTTTTAAAGCTACACAGTTTAATTTGACTTTAAGTCCAACATTTAGGGCTTCCTCAAAGCCACTTATAACTTTTTCAAGGACGTTTTTTCCAGTTAATTTAAAAGCTTTTTCTTTGTTTAATGTATCAAGAGACATATTAATTCTTTTTAGTCCACTATCTTTTAGTTTTTTAGCAAAATCTTTTAAGAAATATCCATTTGTAGTCATCGCTAAATCAATATTTGGGGCATAATCACTTATCATTTTGATAAATTTGTCAGTATCTTTTCTAACTAAAGGTTCTCCGCCTGTTATTCTTATTTTTTTAACACCTTCATCAATCGCAACTTTTATAAATAAAAATAACTCTTCAAAGCTTAAAATTTTTTCATGCGGTACCCATTCAAATGGCTTATCTGGCATACAATACTTGCATCTAAAATTACATCTTTCAGTAACAGAAACTCTTAAATAATCAACAATTCTTCCATGCCCGTCTATTAACATCTTTTATCCTTTTGTTGGATTATAAAAGACTTTTTTAAATTTAGCACAAATAAAATTTATTTATTAACAAGTTTATCTATGTTTTGCAAAGACTTAATAACAGGCTCAATCTTATCATCGATTTGTTTATCAAGCTCATCGGCAAGTATGCCTATATCAAACATTTCAAGTTCTTCTTTTAGTTTTGCAACCTCTTTTTTTAAGATAAAAATTTCGTTCATATTATCATTGACTATATGATCATATCTATCAAATTTTTTATTTGTTTGGCTATCCTTTACATAAAGTAAAATCAGTACTATAAAAAGTACTACGCAAAGCCCTAAAATAATAATGCTATTAGCATCCATTTTTTCTCCTTAAAATAAGTGATCTAAAAATATAAAACAAAAAAACATTATTCCCAAATAGCCATTTAGTGTAAAAAATGCTTTGTCTATTTTAGTAAAGTCTTTATTCACAATCTCATGTTCTTTATACAAAATAATAGCTGAAATTATAACACCCAAATATGCAAAAAATCCCAAATTTGAAGCTATGCAAAAAAGTAACCAAAATAAAATTGTAATTGCGTGAAAAATACTTGATATAAACATAGCTGCTTTACTTCCATAACATGCTGGAATACTATAAAGACCAGCTTTTTTATCATATTCCATATCTTGAAGTGAGTAGAGTATGTCAAACCCAGCTACCCAAAAAGCAACTCCAAAACATAATAAAATAGCCCAAAGAGGAATAGCTCCTAAAACTGCTACACTTCCTGCTATTGGAGCAAGCCCTAGACAAAATCCAAGCACTATATGAGCGGTTTGTGAAAATCTTTTAAAAATTGAATATCCACCCAAAAAAAGTAAAATTGGAAATGATAAATAAAAGGCTAAACTATTTATAAAATATGCTACTATTATAAAAATTAAAGCATTTACTCCTATGAAAATAAGTAAATTTGTCTTTCCAATTCTTCCATCAACACTTGGTCTATTTGCACATCTTGGATTTGGTTCATCTATGTCTTTGTCCATAAATCTATTAAAAGCCATAGCAAAACTTCTTGCACTTACTGCGCATAAAATTCCTAAAATAAGTAGTCTCCACCCAAACCACATCGTGTTATTTTCAAGTTTTGAAGCCGTAATCATAGCTATAAAAATAAATGGCAGAGCAAAAACTGAGTGCTTAAAAACAATAAGTTCGTTAATATCTGCTAAAACTTGCCTAAATTTTTTCATTAATTCCTTTCAAAGTTTTTATTTTAGCTAATTTAAGATAAAATATATATTATTAATTTTAAAAATTGCACAAATTAGGGGAAATATGTTTTTTGAGTTTGCTATTATTGCGCCAACTGCAAGTGGAAAAAGTGATTTAGCAATAGAGCTAGGAAGCGAGTATGATTGTGTTATATTAAGCCTTGATTCACTTTTAATCTATAAAGATATAAATATAGCAAGTGCAAAACCAAGCGATGATGAGTTAAAAAAAGTAATACATTTTGGCATAAATTTGACTTATCCAAATAAGCATTTTAGTGTTGGTGATTTTATAAATGAGTATAAAAAAGCCAAAAATTTTGCTGAAAATAAAAATAAGCCCCTTATAATAACTGGCGGAAGTGGGTTTTACTTAAAATCTATGTTGAATGGACTTGCTCCAAAGATCGAGGATGTAAAATCAGGCTTATCAAATTTAGAAATTTATACCCTTGCCTTGAAAATTGATTCCAAGTTTGCATCCAAATTTAGTCAAAATGATACTTATAGACTTAATAAATGGTATAGTATTTATCAAAAAACAGGTGAAATTCCATCACTTTTTTTAGAAAAAAACACATTGCCACCAATTATAGAAAATCTTAAAATTTATGAAATCTTAGCTCCAAAAGAAATTCTGGATAAAAGAATATCTCTAAGAACAAAAAATATGATAAAAAATGGTCTTATTGATGAGGCAAAAATGCTTTTTTCAAAGTATAACCCAGAGTTAAAAGCATTAAATTCAATTGGCTTAAAAGAAACAAAAGAGTATTTAAGGAGAGAAATTTCCATAGATAAGCTTGAGGATTTAATTACTACACATACAATTCAGCTTGCAAAAAGACAAAGAACTTTTTTTAAATCTCAGTTTAAAAACAAAACAACGCTCCCTTTAAATGAATTAAAATCCCACTTAAAAGAAGTTTTAAAAACCGCTAAAGATGGTGGCATTATATAAAAATGCAAGTATTAATTTAACTACAAAAGGTGCTAGAAGACAAAAAGCGGCACAAAGTATTAGTGAAAATTTAATAAAGCCATTTTCTTCAAAGCTTATTTTGCTTTTTTCGTCATATAAAAACATATTTATAACAAGTTTTAGGTAGTAAAATAGGGCGATAGCAGAATTTAATGCCATTATAATAGCTAAAATTACATATCCTTTGCCAAGTGCTGCACTTAAGATATAAAATTTACCCCAAAACAGACTAAATGGTGGAATTCCAGCAAGGCTTAACATAAAAAGTGACATCAGCAAGGAGATAGTTAAATTTGACTTTGCTAAACCCTTAAAGCTTTCATAATCATAATGCCCATTTTTTATGCTCCAAAGTATGCCAAAAGCACCTAAATTTGCAAAAGAAAACATTATCCAATATAAAAATAGCCCCACGTTTGCATCTGTTGAGTTTATAAAAATTGCTCCTAGGATAAACCCTGCATGAGAGATTGAGCTAAATGTAAGCATTTTTTTAATATTTTTGGAACTTAGGGCTACAATATTTGCAAAACTCATAGTTATTATGGCTAAAATAAAAAGTATGCTTTTAACACTTTCAATGCCCAAAAGTAGATCAAACACTCTAAGCACAACAATAAATGCTGCTAACTTTGGAACAATAGATATAAATCCAGCTAAAATTTCATTTGATGAGTTGTAAATATCACTAAGCCAAGTATGAAATGGCACAAGTGATACCTTGAATCCAAGACCTGTTATTATAAAAATAGATGAAATTATTAAAAGCGAATTGCTTTCTAAATTTTTTAAAGAATAATTCATTTCATAAAGCTCTACGCTTCCAAGGCTTAAGTATAAAAGTCCAGCTCCAAATACAAAAAAAGCACTTCCTAAAGTTCCCATTACAAAATATTTAATGGCTGCCTCTACACTTTTGGTTGTGTTTTTTAAGGCTATTAGAGTATAAAGACAAAGGCTTGAAAGCTCAAGCCCAAGAATAATTAGAATTAGATTATCGCTCATTATCATCGTATTGAAGCCAGATATCATAAATAAAAATAGAGTGTAAAACTCACTTTTTTGATACTCTTCAAATTCATTTCTAGCAAAACTAAAAAGTAAAAAAAATAAAGATGTTAAAATTATAATTGTTGCACTTAAAATAGCAACACCATCTAATAATATTAGATTAAAAAAACCTCTTAAATCCCCATTGAATGTAAGGATAAAGCCTAAATCAAAAACTAGTGCTAAACTTGTTAGGCTTAGATAAAATTTACTTGTTAAATCCTTTTTTATCATACCCATTATGAGCAAAAAAACTCCAAATAATATTAAAAAGGCAATTGGAAAAAGGCAAAGCATATTTAATTTTTCAATGTCAAAAATAACTTTATTTACCATATATCATCCTTAATTCATTTGCTGATTTTATAAATTTGGTTGTGGTTTCATCACTGGCTTTATCATACATAAATGAAAGCAGATTTAAAACACCGTCATTTATCCAAACCAAAAGTGTATTTGGAAAAATCCCTAAAACTAAAACTAAAACTAAAATAGGAATTATGGCACAAAGCTCAAATGGTTTTAAATCAGGCAAAGTTAAATTTGCTTTATTGGTAATTTTTCCAAAAAAAGTAAGTTTATATAAATTTAGACTGTAAATTGCACCCATTATAATGCCAAAGCCACCAAGTACAGCAAACCATGGGTTAGTTTTAAAAATACCCAAAAGGCTTAAAAACTCACCCACAAATCCACTTGTTAAAGGCAGTCCAATACCTCCAAGAATCATTATGCAAAAAATAGTCGCATATATTGGCATAATTTTAGCAAGGCCACCAAATTTAGCCATTTCTTTTGTGTGCGTTCTATCATAGATAAAGCCAATCAACATAAAAAGTCCACCGCTTACAAGTCCATGACTTACCATAAAAAATATCGCTCCACTAATCCCTTCAATGCTCATTGAAAAAATTCCAAGCATTATAACACCCATATGAGCAATTGAGCTATATGCAATAACTTGCTTTATATCTTTTTGATAAAACGCAATAAAAGAGGTGTATATTACCATTACTATAGCGATTATGCAGATAAAATTTGCAAAATAATAACTTGCATCTGGAAATATTGGCAAAGAAAATCTTACAAAGCCGTAAGTTCCCATCTTAAGAAGAACTGCAGCTAATAGGATAGAGCCTATTGTTGGGGCTTTTCCGTGAGCATATGGAAGCCAAGTGTGAAACGGAAAAAGCGGAGTTTTAATAGCAAATGCAATACCAAAAGCTAAAAATAGCCAAATTTGAGTGTTTTTAGGAATTGCTAGTCTTTGCCAATCAAGTATGCTAAAGCTGTAACTTCCAGTTGTTTTATAGTGTAAATATGCCATAAAAATAAGCCCTAAAAGCATGAAAATCGAACCAAAAAAGGTATAGATAAAAAATTTAATTGCAGCGTAAATTTTATTTTCACTTCCCCAAAAACCAATTATATAAAGCATAGGAATGAGTGAGAGCTCCCAAAATATATAAAAAAGTATAGCATCCAAGCTTAGAAAAACACCCATCATCGTCATTTCTAATAGTAAAATAGAAATTATTAGATGTTTTTTTCTTTTTGATATATTTAAGCTAATTAAACTAACAAAACAAATAAATGCGCTTAAAACTACTAAAAACAAAGATATTCCATCAATTCCAAGAATATAATTTATCCCTAAATTTGGAACAAAAGGAATAACTTCAAGCATAATTGAGTTATTTATAGCATCAAATTTATACCATAAAAACAGTGTTAAGCATAGCTCTATAAAAGAGGTTATAATGGCATAAGTTTTTATACTTTTTTCATCTATAAAAAATCCAAAAAATGCTGCAAATAGCGGGAAAAAAAGAACTATACTTAACTCCATAACGCCTCCAAAATAAAAGCCAAAATAAGCAGTATTGTAAAGCCAAAAACAAAATATCTAAGCATAAAAGATAAATTTGAAGTGTTTGTTTTATCAAATTTATTAGAAAGTAAAAGCAGTGATTTTGCTATAAAATCAACTGATTTGTCTATGGCAAAATTATCAATTTTTGAGCAAATTTCAGCCATTTTATAGTATGGTTTTATAAAAATAGTTTTATAAATTTTAGGAATGTAGTATTCGTTTTTCAGAAGTTTATAAAACATATTTTCTTTTAAATTTTCTTTAAATATGTTAAATTTATAAGCATAAATTGCAAATAAGGCTGATAATATAACGCAAAATAAAGTTATAGAAATAAGAAAAATTTGATTATTTTCTTTTATGTTAAAATCACCAGTTGTGCTTATGATGAATTTATGAAAATTTCCTTCAAAAAAGCCAGTTATTGTAGATAAAACTGCTAAAACACTTAAAGATACGATGACAAAAACTCTTGCATCATGTGGTTTGTGAGTAAATTTGGTTTTACCAAAAAATACAAGCATTATAAGCCTGAAACTATAAAATGCTGTCATCATAGCTCCAATTAGCAAGCAAGCCCAAACCATAAAATTTTGACTATAAAATGCGGCTTCTAAAATTTTATCTTTTGAGAAAAATCCAGCAAATGGATAAATTCCAACTAAGGCTAAGCTTGCAATAGTCATCAATACAAAAGTTGGTTTTAAAAACTGATTTAGTCCGCCCATTTTTTGAATATTTAAATCATCGTTCATTGCATGCATTATATTTCCTGCACATAAAAACAAAAGTGATTTAAAAAATGCATGAGCAATTAGATGAAATAGGGCAATCCAATACGCCCCAAGTCCTGCTGCAACAAACATATATCCAAGTTGTGAGAGTGTTGAATAGGCAATGATTTTTTTTAGATCATCATTTACAAGTGCCATTGATGCACCAAAAAGTGCTACAAAAACTCCTAAAATTACTATAAACTCACTTACAAAAATTGCATTTATGAAAATTTCATTTGCTCTAATTACTAGATAAACACCAGCTGTTACCATAGTAGCTGCGTGTATTAGGGCTGAAACAGGTGTTGGTCCTGCCATTGCATCAGCTAACCAGGTGTGAAATGGAAACTGAGCTGATTTTCCCATTGCTCCAAAAAATAAAAGTCCAGCAATTAAAGTGATATTAAATTTATCTAAATTTGAGATTGTAGAAAAAACGGCTTCATATTTAAGACTTCCTATGTTTTTATAGATTAAAAACAGAGCTATTAGTATGCCAAGATCTGCTATTCTATTCATTATAAAAGCCTCGTTTGCAAACCAGCTAATTTTATCTCTTTGATACCAAAAACCAATTAATAACCAAGAACAAAGTCCAACGCCCTCCCAACCTATAAATAAGCCTATAAAATTATCACTTAATACCAAAACAAGCATTGAAAAAACAAAAAGTCCAAGATAGGAAAAAAAGCGGTTAAAGCCATCATCATTTGCCATATACCAAATAGAATAAATATGCACAATGCTTGCTACTATGCCGACCATAACAGCCATCATAACGCTCACACTATCAAGCATAAAAGAGTAGCTTAAATCTAAAAATCCTACATTTATAAAATGACTTAAAAAAATATTTACACTTCCTCTTTCCAAAACTGCTTCTAATAAAATAAATGAGCTAATTGTGCTAATTATCATTAAAAGTGATGATATTATGCCTATAGTGAAAGATTTTTTAGGAAAAAAACCTGCAATTAGTGATGAGGTAAGGGGTAAAAATAAAGAGATTAGGAAAAAATCAATCATCTTTTTGTCCTATTGTCTGTAGATCTTGAATGCTAAATGAGCCAGTTTTTTTATAAAATCTAACTAAAAGCCCAAGTCCAACTGCTAATTCGCTAGCTGCGATGCCCATTATAAAAATAGCAAAAACTTGCCCGTTTAAGTCAGCTTTATACTCACCAATAGCCACTAGCGCAATATTTGCTGCATTTAGCAAAATTTCAGTTGAGATAAAAAGCATTATTAGATTTGATCTTTTCATAACCCCGATAAGTCCTAAAATAAACATGCAAATACTTACAAAAAGATAGTGATTTAGTCCTATTATCATAAGATATCTCCTTTTTTATCCATCTCCTTATGGGTTAAAACTATGGCACAAATCATCGCAGCTAAAAGCAAGGTTGCACAAATTTCAAAGGCAACGATATATTTAGTAAATAAAATAATACCAAGTAAATCAGTATTTCTTGCTCCTTCGATAATAGGATAGCTTGATGATAGGCTTTTTGCTTTTATTGGGGCTAAAATCATTATAAAAATCAAAATTGCTGATATTATAGAAAGAGAAAAAATAATTTTAAAAGATTTTTTATCTTCTTTAAATTCTATATTTGAGTCAAAAAACATCATTGCAAATGAGTATAAAACAACAACTGCACCTGTATAAACTAAAATTTGTATAACTCCTAAAAACTCAGCATTTAGTAGAAAAAATAATCCTGATATAAAAATCATACCACCAGCTAATGCGCTCATTGAATATAAGACTTTTGTAGAAAAAACACTTATTGCAAAAAGAAAAATACTCATAATGCTAAAAAAGTAAAATCCAATTGTTTCTATCATAAATTTTCCTTATCTAAAAAATCAGTTGGAGTAAGTCTTATTTTATCATCTTGTAAATATGAGCCATAGCCACTAAATTCCTCTTGTTCTTTTATGTTTTTACTTAAAAGCTCATCCTTAAATGCATAATATGCTCTTTGTTCACTTGCAAACTCATACTCTTTTGTATGAACTATAGCTAACTCTGGACAAACATCTGCGCAAAGTCCACAATAAACGCATCTTCCCAAATTTATAGAATAGTTTTTTACCTTTTTTCTGTTATCATCATCTAAAAAAGTCTCCATTCTAATACATTTACTTATGCAAATTTTTTCGCAAAGTCCACAACCAATACATCTTTCATTGCCACTTTCAAGAAGTCTTTGCAGTGAATGAACTCCACGATAACGAGAGTTTAGCTCCATTTTCTCAAAAGGATATAAAAGAGTGTGGGAATTATTTTTTTTAACCATTTCTTTAAAAGTAAGACTAAGCCCTATAAATAAATCTGGACTAAAAGTTCTTTTTAAAAAGCGTTTTAGTTTTTCTTTTTTAGATATTGCTTTTATTCTATTGTCAACTTTTATGTAGCTCATTTCATCTCCTTAAATATTCACAATACCTGTTAAAAAAATCATCGCCAAGCATAGCGGCATTAGAACTTTCCAACAAAGCCCCATTAACTGATCTGCTCTTAAGTGTGGAAAAGTAGCTCTTGTCCATAGAAATAAAAAGAAAAAAAAGCTCGATTTTAAAATCATAACAATACCACCTGGTATAAACCAAATTTGATTAAAGCCACCAAAAAAAATTAGAGCTATTAAAACAGAGTAGGTTATCATATTTGCATACTCTGCTATAAAAAACATACCAAATCTCATTCCACCATAAGGCGTTGTAACACCAGCAATTAATTCGGGATCGTTTTCTGTTAAACAAAGTGGAGTTCTATTACACTCTATAAATGAGGCAATTAAAAATGCAACAAAGCAAATTGGTTGTTTCCAAATAAACCATGCTCCAATTCCGCCACTTTGAGCATTTACTATATCAATTATTGAAAGTGAGCCAACAAGCATAATAATTGGAATTAGGCTCAAACCATTTATAACCTCAAAACTAACAAGTTGCATAACAGCCCTCATTGAACCAATTAAACTCCATTTATTATAGCTTGATAATCCTGCTATTATAAGCCCATAAACACAAGTTGAACTAGCTGCTAAAACAAATAAAACGCCAACACCTATATCGCTTAAAATCGGATGAACTTTTTGCCCAAAAAGTGTAAATTCTGGTAAAAACGGTATTGGAGCCATTGCCACAAATGCAGCAGTTACGGAGATCAAAGGCGCAAGAATAAAAGCCAGTTTGGCTGATTTTTGAGGGATTACATCTTCTTTAAAAAAAAGTTTTATCATATCAGCTAAAATTTGAGCTAGCCCCAAAGGCCCAACCATCCAAGGTCCAATACGGCGTTGCATATAAGCCAAAACTTTTCTTTCAGCATATGTTCCAAGTCCGGCAAGTGATGCAATTACAGCAATTATTACAAGAGATTTTATAATGCTTTGAAGTATTAGCATTTAATAGCCTTTAATTCTATTTCTTTATATCTTGTCTTAAAACCAAATTCTAAATTTTCATCATAAAATGGAAGATAAGCCCCCTCAATTTCATCATCTTTTTTTACTTTTACTTTTTCATTGTCTACTTGAACTAAATCTCCTTCTTTTAGGCCAAATTTTTGCATAAAATCAACTCCTGCGTAAAGAAAAACTTCACTTTTTAAAAACTTGCAACTATTTGTAAATTTACTAAAAGCTCCGATTTGATTTGCTTTGTAGATGAAATTTTCTAAATTTTCATTTAGATTTGCGATTTTAAACTCATCTGTTTTTGGGTTATAAATTTTAGGCTTTATCTCAAAGCCTCTGCAGTTTTCGCCGCTATTTTTATAAAAATTATCTAAATTTTGTACTTTTATTTCACTTATTTCAAGAGATTTTGCGATATCTTTTAGATAATATCCGTTAAAATTTAAAGCTTGTTTAACGCTGACAACTCTTTTATCATAGTTTGTAAAACTTCCATTTTGCTGGGTTAGTGCAGGCGCATCTAAATCAGAATTAAAAATACCAAATTTAAAATCGCCATTTTCATTGTATCCTAGAGTTTTTCCATTTTGAAAAACATCATCTAGCTTGCAGTTTAAAGCAACTCCTAAAGAGTTTGTTCGTGGCGGAATAATGAGAGTTTTAAAAGGAGTAAAAGCCTCTATCATGCCAGTTAGTTTTGCTAAATTTTCAGCATTTTTACTAAATATAAAATCTTCTCCAATAATCAAAACAAGCTCTTTTTTATCAAGAGCCAGTTTGTCAAACTCACTCTCATCTAAATTTAGGGTTTCAAAGTAGTTAATTTTATATTTTTCAAGCCAACTAGGTAAATTTTTACCAAATTTAAAAAGAATTAATAGCAAAATCTCTATATCAAATTTTGGATCGTGTTTGCAAAATAGTAAGTTTTTTGAAAAGCTTTCAACCACGCTATCTTTTATGGTGTGAAAATAAATAGCGTTTGCTTTATTTATCTTCAAAGCATTGTTTAGTTTGTATGATAAATTTGGATTATCATGTCTTAGAAAACTACCTGCAACTACTATAAAATCAGCATTTTTAATGTTTTGTGAATTTGCTGAAAAAAGATTTTTTCCAGAATATTTTTCAAAATTTTTTAAGAAATTTTGGTATTTTAAAGCCTCATCATTTATTAAATTTAATCCAAATTTTTCTTTTAAATTTGATAAAATTTGCGCATCTTCGTTTGTTATAAAACTATTGAATTTGATGTTTTTAATTTCATTATTTTTAATTAAATTGATAATTTTATTGAATTTACTCTCATTTTTATGGGCGTTTTCATTGTGAAAATCAAATCCAAATCTTGCAGCTTTATTTATTTCACCAAATTCATAATCATTTGTAACTCTATAAATTTTTAAATCACTATCTTCAATGCCTTTTTGTTTTACTTCGTAGTATATTAATTCACAGTCGCTTGAGTGTGGGTTTGATGAGGCTATTTTTTTTAGCTCCCAAGCATTTGATGAATAGGTAAAGTATTTTATCCCAAGTGCTCCAACTGGACAAACGGCCTCGCATTCTCCGCAGTTAGAACAACTTTTATCTTGCTCAATCAAACTTTTTTGAAATTTATTCCAAACTGCATAAGCATCTTTTTGCATACTCTCTTTTAGTTCTTTTGGTGGCATATCTGCGTTTCTTGGAGTTGTTTTTAGTGCATTTTCACCTATTCTATCCTTGCATACTGTAATGCATCTTTCACAAACTATGCATAAGCTTGGATCATAATCGATAAATTCACTGAAGTTTTTAATGGGCTTGTGAGTTTCTTTAATTGAGTAATTTACCTCATCAACTCCAAGCATTAAAGTATAATTTTGAAGTTCACACTCTCCGCTTTGATCGCAAACTCCGCATTCCAAAGGGTGGTTAATAAGATAGGTTTTCATTATCTCTTTTCTTGCCACATGAAGCTCGGGTGAGTTTGTTATAACGTTTTGTCCGTCTTTTGCTTTAGCATTACAACTATAAACGATTTTTCCATCAGCCTCCACCATACAAAGCCTGCAAGCAAGAGTTGGAGAACAGCAACTTACGTAGCAAATCGCAGGTATAAAAATATCATTTTTTCTTGCTATTTTTAGTATGCTCTCGCCATCAACAAACTCGCAAATTTGTCCGTTTATAGTTATCTTACCCATTTAAAACCTTTATTTTTTTAAGTTTTAGCATTTAAAAACTTACCATTTTATGCCTTATGAGTTTTTACAACTTCAAAAGCATAGTTGTCAAGGTTTTTTACACCTAAAAATGCTATCGTGCCTTTTAAATTTTTATCAAATTTAAAAGTTTTTGTAATGTTTAAATTTTTTGATTTTATGGTTACAAGTTCACCATCTTTAACTTTTGAAACTATTTTAAAATAATTTCCACCTTTAAATTCATCATCTTTTGTGTGCTTATAAACAACTGCACCATCAAAATTATCAAGTTCTTTTAATTCACCTAAATTTGCACTATTGAAATCTAGTTTATTTCCAGCTGAGTCGATAATTTTAAGATTAAAATTTGAAGCTATTAGATTTAAAAGTGCCTTAATATTGTCTTTATCTTTATGAAAATTTAACATATTTTCATCTGCTATTATAAAATTAGCGTCTTTTAAAAAATCTACAATTTCTTCAATCTCCTCTTCGCCAACACTACTTTCTCCACTTAAAAACCCAATATCTTCATTTTCTAAATCTTTACAAATTTCAGAAGCTATCATCATTAAGACATATGCTTCGCTTGAAATTTCACACTTTACAAAGATATTGTTTTGTAGTTTTTCATCTTCCATAGGGCTAAGAGTTAAGAAGCTAGCATTGTTAAATTTTTCTACTAAGTCAGGGTTTTGAAAGCTCAAATTTGGTGTTATATTAAAAATTTTCATATTTTTCCTTTTTTTACTGTAATTATCCAATCACTTCTATTAAATTTTATTGAATTTAAAAGTGTAGAGTTTAGGCCATTTATTAAGTTTGCACTTTTTTCTACACTTGAAAAATCCCCTATCTCAAAGATAAACTGACTTACTTCACCATTTTTACTTGATTTTACAAGTTCTCCCATTCTTGTTAAAAAGTTAGCTTTTAAATGCCTTAAATCATATCTTTTCATTATCTATCAACTTCACCTAAAATTATATTTGTACTGCAAATTATAGCTGAAATGTCTGCTATGTATCCACCTACTAGAAGATCTTCATAAATTGCACAATGCCAAAAAGATGGTGCTCTTATTTTGAGTCTATAAGGTGTATTTTCTCCAGTTGAATATATATAAAAACCAAGTTCTCCTTTATTAGCTTCTGTTGGGAAATAAATTTCACCAATTGGTGGTTTTATGCCTTGAGTTACTAGGACAAAATGTTTCATTAAAGAGTAGTTTTGCGTCATAATCTCTTCTTTTGTCGGACTAACGAACTCACTTTTTGCTAAAATTTGCGTATCACTTTCAATGTATAGTTTTGCACATTGTCTTAAAATTTTAACACTTTCTTTTATTTCAGCAATATAACATTTATATCTTGCGTAACAATCTCCCTCATCCGAATATGGTACATCAAACTCAAGCTCATCATAAATTAAATAAGGCTCTTCTTTTCTAACATCATACTTTACTCCGCTTGCTCTAAGCATAACTCCACTACATGCATAACTTAGTGCTAACTCTTTTGAAATAACTCCAACGCCTTGCATTCTTAAAAGCCAAATTCTATTATTATTAAGCAGGGTTTCATAATCTTTTAGACCGTTTAAAATTTTGTTGCAAACATCGTAAAGATCATCTAAAAAACCATCATACAGGTCTAAAAAAACTCCTCCTATTTTTATAGAGTTTTGAGTAAGTCTTGCACCGCAATATTTTTCTAATAAATCTAATACAAATTCTCTTTCTCTAAAAGCATATAAAAAAACTGTCATTGCTCCAACATCTAAAGCTTGAGTACCAACATATAAAAGATGAGCTTGTATTCTGTTTAGCTCTAAAATTATAGTTCTTATAATTTGAGCCCTTCTTGGAACTTCAATACCACAAAGTTTTTCCACTGCGCCGCAAAACCCATAGTTATTTCCACTTGCAGCTGTATAGTCAATCCTATCAGTCACTGGAACAAATTCATTGTAAAGGGCATTTTCAGCCATTTTTTCCATACCTCTGTGCATGTATCCAATCCCAGGACTTGCTTTTATCACTTTTTCGCCATCAAGTTCAAGCATAAGTCTTAGTTGACCATGAGCTGCTGGGTGTTGAGGTCCAAAGTTTAAAATCATATTTGAGTTTTGTTTTGTAAATTCTATATTTTCAAAAAATGGTTTTAGCTTGGTAGGGTTTTGCATTACTATCTTCTTTTTTTAATTGTTTTAAATTTTTGCATTTTTGCCTTTTTAACAAGTGGAACTCCATCATCTTCTTGATACTCTTGCATGGATGCTTTATCGCTTGGTGGATTGCCATATTCGCTTTCATGATAAAGTTTTGCAAAATTAAAGTAGTCTTTACTATCAACAAAAGCACTATCTCTATTTTCTTCTTTAAATTTATCTCTATTTTCTTTGCCAAAAATTTTATCTATTTCATACCATTTTGCTTTTTCATCACCTTGTAAAGGATACGATTTTAAAAGTGGATATCCAAACCAATCATCTGGCATTAAAATTCTTTTTAAATTTGGGTGATTTTTAATCAGCACTCCAAACATATCATAAAGTTCTCTTTCGCTCCAATTTGCACTTTTAAAAAGTTTTGTAACACTTTGTAAAAACTCACCACTTTTTACAAAACATTTAACTCTCATTCTTTTTTTAAGTTTTGTGCTTAAAAGCTGATAAAAAACGCAAATTGCCTCTTTTTCATCTATAAAATCAATTCCACTAAGATCGCTTAAAATATCATATCCAAACTCTTTTAAAGACTTTAAGATTTCAAAATTATCATTGCTGTTTATAAAAATAACTAAATTATCAAACTCTATATATGACTCTTTTATTTCAAATTTCTCAAGCACTTTTAATTCTGCTTCAAATTCTGAGTCAATAACTTCAAATTTATCGCTTTCTTTTGGAATTTCAAATCTCATCAAACAAGCCTTTTTGGTTTTTGACTTCTATTTGCACTTTGTTTTCTAATCTTTTTTTGAAGTATCATAAGTGCGTATTGAAGTGTTTCTGGACGTGGTGCACATCCTGGTATATAAATATCAACAGGTATTATCCTGTCGCACCCTTGAACGGTTGAATAGGTGTTAAACATACCACCTGTATTTGCACAACTTCCCATGCTAATTACCCATTTTGGCTCTGGCATAGCATCGTAAAGTCTTCTTGTAAATTCAGCGTGTTTTTTTGTTAAAGTTCCTGCAATTATCATAACTTCGGATTGTTTTATACTAGCTCTAAAAATAACACCAAATCTATCAAAGTCAAATCTTCCAGCGCCTGTTGCCATCATCTCTATCGCACAACATGCAAGTCCGTAGTTTGCAGCCCAAAGGCTATTGCTTCTACCCCAATTAACAATTTTGTCAATTGTTGTTAGGATAACTGGAGCACCGTTATTTTGTGCGTAATTTATCTTATCCAATCCAAAGCTCCTTTATGCCAAGCATAAATAAATCCTATGGTTAAAAACACCAAAAATAAAATCATCTCAATTAGCCCAAAAATTCCTAAAATTTTGAAATTTACAGCCCAAGGAAACATAAATATAATTTCTACATCAAATAGAATAAAAAGCACGGCTATTAGATAAAAATTTGAGTTTATGCGGTTTGGTTGAATTACTGGCACAGGACCCGACTCATAAATAGCATTTTTTAGCAATTCATCATTTTTGTTTGCAAATTTGTTTCCAAGATAGGCAGATAACTCAGTTATCAGGCCAAAAACAACAAATGATAAAATAAGCATTATAAAAGCACCAAAATATGGATGAGCAAAATACATATGCGACATAAACAACCTCATTACATATAAAATCTTTCAATTATAATGAATTTAAACTTTAAACGGAATAAATTTATAATTTTAAGTCCATCTTTGAAATAGCTCATAAATTCATAAAAATATGATAAAATTAAATATATATTTTTTTAAAAAAAGGAAAAAATTATGAAAAAACTAGCTATTTCACTACTCATTTTATCTGGATTTTTTGCTGGATGTTCACAAACTGCTGAATATAATAAAAATCTTGAAGTAAAGGATACATCTCATAATATCGCTGTTAAAAAGCCACTACAAAAAACGTATATTTATATGGATGCTTCAGCGCTTGGTTCGCAAAGTATCAAATCAAGCACATCTTTAGGCGAAGACAATTTAAAGATAGATATTGGAGAGTTTGTAAAAAACGAGAGCTTAAATTTCTTTAAAAGAGCTTTTTCAAATTTAGAATTTAGCACAAATAAAGAAATTTTAAGCTCAAACGATCTTATAATAATGCCTGAACTTTATAGATTTGGTTATGGGTTTTATAGCTCTGATGGGTTTAATGTAGATTCAAAACCATTTGTAAACTATACTTTAAATTTAAAAATTTATAAAAATGGAATGGAAATTTATAATAAAGTCATAAGTAAATCAGATAGAATTTATGGTGAAAAAACATTTTTTGGTATGGGAAATACCAGCTACGCTCAGATTGGACCAATTTTTCAAAAAGCTTTGGCTGATGATTATAGTAATAATGCCGTTGATATACTAAAAGCTATAAATTTGGCAAATTAAACGGAGTAAATTTTGAAAGAAATTTTAATAACAAATGATGATGGTTTTGAGGCAAAAGGGCTTTTAGAGCTTGCAAAGGCTTTAAAAAGCGTTGCAAAGGTTACGGTTGTTGCACCAAGCCAGGAAAAGTCAGCTTGTGCACATTCTCTAACTTTAACAAAACCACTTAGATTGATTGAACTAGCTCCAAATTTTTATAAGCTTGATGATGGAACACCGGCTGATTGTGTGCTTTTAGGACTTTTTTCGCTTTTTAAAGATAAAATGCCAGATTTAATAATAAGTGGTATAAATCATGGTGGAAATTTAGCTGAAGATATAACTTACTCAGGAACTTGCGGTGGAGCTATGGAAGGTGTTTTGCAGGGTATTCCATCACTTGCTGTGTCGCAGTTTTATGATGGCGATAGTATAAAAAAATACGGTTTTGATTTAGCATGTGAAGTAACTATTAAAATAGTAAAAAAAATTTTTGAAAAAAACTATCCACTTCCAAGAAAAAAACTTTTAAATTTGAATATTCCAGCTGTTCCAAAAGAAAATTATAATGGCTTAAAAGTAGTTCCTGCTGGTGAAAAAGAGTATTATTTAGATGCAAAAAGATGTGAAAATCCACGCGGGGTTGAATATTATTGGCTTGGAAAAATGCAAATGAATTTTGATAAAAATAAAAATTTAAATCGTGATTTAGGTGCAGTTTTAGATGGATTTGCAAGCTTAACTCCAATAACTTTAAATTTAACCGAAGAAAGTGAAATTTCAAATTTAAAAGAGTGGATAAAGGTTAGTTTGTGATTGAAAATGATGATAAATTTACAAGGATAAAGTGGCTTTTTGGTAAAGATGGTTTTGAAAAACTTCAAAACTCAAAGGTTTTAGTTTGCGGAGCTGGTGGCGTTGGAGGAGCTTGCACAGAAGTTTTAGCAAGAAGCGGGGTAGGTAATTTAACCATTATTGATAAAGATATTTTTGAGATAACTAATCAAAACCGCCAAATAGGAAGTGAATTTGTCGGTGAAAAAAAAGTTGAAGTTTTTGCTAAGAAATTTCAGTGTGTAACGCCTATTTTCGCTAGGATTGATGATGGTTTTTTGCAAAATTTTGATTTTAGCGGGTTTGATTTCGTAGTTGATGCTATAGATGATATCCCTGCAAAAGTAGCTTTGGCAAATAAAGTTTTTAGCCTTAACAAGACAAATTTTATAAGCTCAATGGGTGGTGCAAAACGCATAAATCCTGCATTAGTAGAATTGATAAGCATTTGGAAGACAACAAATGATGCTCTTGCTAAAAAATTTCGCTATGAACTTAGAAAAAGTGGATTCAATGGTGATTTTATGGTAGTTTATTCAAAAGAAGAGCCAATTTGTGAAAATTTAGGAAGTTTTATGGGTGTAACTGCAACTTTTGGAAATTTTCTTGCAAGTTACGTGGTAAAAAAATTGATAGAAAAAGAGTGAAGATTATTTTTTGTTTTATACTATCTTTTTAATAAGTATAAATTTTCTTTCACATATAAGTTTCGATTATTTAAATTTCTACTTCCTCTAAATGTATTGTAAGTTTGTTCCAAGATGTCTACACGACCAAATTTAGCTAAGTTTGTCAAAAACTCATCTTTACTTATAAAGCCTTCTGAGTTGTAAGAAATAAGCACAAATTTAGCTTTTAAATTTGAAATCAGTTCAAAAAACGCTTCACTTGCAACTTTTTTCTTATTGTAATCGCTTCTATTCCAATCTTTTGGAATACCTGAAATCTCTGAAATTTCACTTGGTCGCTCATTTTTTGCGATTAAATTTAGCATAAAATAGTTTGAACCATAAGGGTGCTGGTTGTAAGGCGGATCTATATAGCATAAATCAACTTCCTCAAGCTCTTTTACAAGCTTATTCGCATCTTCTTGAAAGACTTTAAAATCACAATTAAAGCTAGAAAATACCGGTTTTTGAAGAGTTATTTTTGCTTTTATTCTTTTTAGGGCGTTTTGTCCTTCTCCGCCAAACTCACCAATTCCGTTTTTATTTTTATAAAAACCTTTAAAAACTCCACTTGTATTTGTATGATTACTAGCTAGATATAAAAGTGGTGCAAGATAAAATTTTTGTAAGCTTAAAGGTAGTTTTGCGATTTCGTTTCGTGCTGTGTCTATATAGTTTGCATTAAATTTGGTATAAAAAACTCGTTCAAATTCCTTTATATTTTCATCATCTTTAGGTGCGTAAAGTTCACTTATAAAACCTGGTGCAAAATTTGCCTTAATATTTGCTTTTAAATCATTTAAAATAGCCGAAATTTCACGCTTTAGCTCATCATTTGCATTTGTTAAATAGCACTCATTTATAATTTTTGAGTAAAGCTCTAAGTCATTTGCTATTAAAAAATTTGAGTGTTGTTTTAAAAATCTTGCCACTATTCCACTTCCACTAAAAAGATCAAGTGAGCTTAATTTATCTTTTTTTAAATCTTTTTTTACTTTATTAATTGCTATGCCTATAAAATTTAAAAGTGATCGCTTGTTTCCTAGATAGGTTATAATTTGTTTTGTTAAAAAATCACTATTTTCTTGCATTAATACCCAAGTTCCTCATCAACTAAAATTATCGTTGTTCTAGCACTCTCATCGCGTTTTATGATGCTATATTTATTGCATAATTCTTCTGGTGTATAAGTCCTTATTTTGCCATATTTTATAGCTGTTTTATTTATCCTATCAGCGTTTTTTACAGCTGCGATTTTTTCAATTCGCTCAATTGCTTTTTCCAAATTTAAAACAATTTTATTTTTTCCAACTATCAAAAGAACTTTTTTTGGGCCAAAAATTTGTGCTGCGACTCTGTTTCCTGTGCCATCAACATTTACAAGCCAGCCATTTAATGTAATAGCATTTGAGCTTGTAATGTAAAGATCGCTTAAAAGCCCATTTCTACGGCGATTTAAGTTTTCTTCCATTGAAATTTTAGCTTCATATTGGTTAAATAATGTTATGTTTTTTAAGCCTATTAAATAATCCAAAAGTCCAATTTCTTTTACACTTTCAGAGCCGCCAAGGCCGATTTTAAGACCATCTTTTATAAAGGTTTTTGCAATGCTTAGCGCTTCTTTGCCATCTTTTGCCTGTAAAACTTCAAAGCCATTGGTTTTTAAATTTTGCATTAAAGCTTTCATTTTTCAATCCCTTATTTTTTTTATTTTTGTTTTATATAGTTTATAAATTTTTGATGGTTTTTTTTCTATAAATTCATCACCTATAACCTCATCAGCCACGCTTTTTGCGTATTCTAAATCAAATTTTTTATTATGCAAATTTGCAGAGCTTGAATACATCCAGCCATGAGTTTGTAGAAATTGGCTATGGTTGTCATCTTTTACAACTCTAACGCTTTTTGAGTTTGGATAGATAAAAGTTGTTTTTCTAGACTTTCTAACTAAATTTTTAAATTTTTTTGGCACTCTTGCAAAGTTTTTAAGCTCGCTAAAACTTGCCGTTGTAATTAGGCAGGGTTGATTTAAATCTCTATTTTTAATGCGGTTAATTTCATGTAAGTTTTTACTTAAAAATCCAGCTGTTGTGTCTGTTTGAACTAAATATATCAAAATTTTATCCTTAAAATAGGCAATTATACACTTTAAAGATTTAAATTTAGATAATTTTGCTACAATACTCTTTAGATTCTAGGTTTTAGAAATAACAATTTTAGGAAATTTAATGTATTTTATCGGTATTGATATTGGTTCAACTTCGACAAAAGTAGCTATTTATGATGCAAATTTAGATGAGTTTTGTGATCTATTTTTCATGCCTACTGGATTTAGTGGAGTTGAGATTTCAAAAAAAGTTTATCAAATTTTACTTAGCAAAAACTATTTTCCATTTTTTATAACTGCAACTGGATATGGTAGAGTTAGCGTGGATTATGCAAATTTAAGCCTTACAGAAATACTTTGCCATGGTATTGGAGCTAGTTATTTGTTTAAAAAAGACTGCACGATTATAGATGTTGGCGGACAAGATACAAAGGCTATAAGGCTAGTTGGCCAAAAGCCAGATGATTTTATAATGAATGATAAATGCAGTGCTGGAACTGGTAAATTTATGGAAGTTATGGCTACAAGACTTGGACTTAATTTAGCTGAGATTTATGATATAGCTTCGCCAAAAGATGGAATTGAAATTAGTTCAACTTGCACGGTTTTTGCCGAAAGTGAGATAATTTCGCTTATGGCAAATGGTGTTTCAAAACAAAATTTAGCTTACGCCATAGTTGATTCATCAGCTAAAAAAGTCGCTAGTTTAGCAAAAAAGCTTGAAAATGACGTTTATTTTTTAAGTGGTGGATTAAGCAAAGTTCCAATTTTTATAAATTTGCTTAAAACTCACTTAAATGCTGAAATTTTTACAGATGAAAATGCCATATTTTGCGGAGCGATGGGAGCAAGTTTGATGGGAAAGAGAAAAGCAAAGGATAAAAAATGAATCTTAACTCGCTAAAACAACAAAACGCAAATGAGCTTTTAAATTTAAAACAAAGTGGTAAGAAAATAGTTGGAGTTTTTTGTACTTACGCTCCAAAAGAGCTAATTTACGCAAGTAATGCGGTGGCGATTTCAATATGTGCGTATGATGAAAGCCCTATAAATGAAGCCCACAAAGAACTTCCTAGAAATCTTTGTCCTTTAGTAAAGGCAAGTTATGGATACTCTTTGAGTGGAAAATGCCCTTATATGAATGCAAGTGATTTGATAATTGGCGAAACAACCTGTGATGCTAAAAAGAAAATGTTTGAACTAATGGCAAATCAAAGAGAAATTTATGTGATGGAACTTCCAAACATGACAAATTCTTCAAGTCTAAATTTATGGAAAAGCGAGATATTAAGGCTAAAAAAGGCTTTGGAAGTTAAATTTAATACAAAAATTACTGATGAAAAATTAGCAGATGCAATAGAAATTTATAATACCGAGCGAAGTTTAATGGCTGAAATAATTTCCCTTCCAAAGCTTGATCCAAATCCAATAACTGGAAGCGAGCTTCATGATATCTTGTTTGCAAATGATTTTATTTTTGATAAAAAAGAAAAATTTAAGCTTTTAAGGGGTTTGATAGATGAATTTAAAGAAAAAAGTAAAAGTGAATTTACTCTAAAAAATAATAAAAAAAGACTTATTATAACAGGCTGTCCAAGCGGTGGCGTTGCTAAAAAGATCATAAACGAGGTTGAGAAATTTAATGCCGTTGTTGTTGGGTTTGAAAATTGCGTTGGGAGTAAAAACTTTGATAATTTAGTTGAGTTAAAAGGTGATTTGTATGAAAACTTAGCTAATAGATATTTAAAAATTCCTTGTTCTATAATGTATAAAAATAGCTCTCGTTTAGAAAAATTAAAAAATATGATAGATGAATTTAATGCTGATGGAGTGATTGATATAAGCCTAAGTGCGTGTCATACTTACGCAATTGAAGCTTTTAATGTAAAAAATAGCGTAAAAGAAGCAGGGGCTTCGTATTTACATATTGAGACTGATTATTCAAAGCAAGATAGTGGGCAAATTAGAACAAGACTTGAAGCTTTTTGTGAGCTTTTGTAACAAATTTAGGTTAAAATATAAAAAATTTTAAAAAGGAGAAATTATGAAAATAAAGAGTTTAGTTTTAGCTGCGGCTTTAGCGATTTCAGGTTTAAATGCTAAATTTAGCGTTTATTTTGATGCTGGTGGAAGCGCAGGGGATAACTTTGGAACTGTTATATCAAATGGAGCAAAGGCTGCTGCAAAGGATTTGGGAGTTGATTTAAAGGTTTATTATTCAGACTGGGATCCAAATAAAATGGTTGAAAACTTTAAAACTTATAGTGCAACAATGCCTGATGGAATGGTTATAATGGGTCATCCTGGTGATGATTTGTATAAGCCATTGGTTGATAAAGCTGTAAAAAATGGTATCGTTGTAACAAGTATCGACACACCACTTAAAAAAACACAAGAAAACAATGCAGTAAGTGGTTTTGGATATGCAGGAAGTGATAATTACTCAGCTGGACTATCTATGGCAAATGAAGCAATTAGGTTTTTTGATTTAAAAAAGGGCGATAAAGTTATGATTTGGGGACTTTTAAGTCAGCCAACAAGAGGACTTCGTGCAAAGGCTATGATCGAGGTTTTAGAAAATGCTGGAATGAAAGTTGATTATATAGAAATTTCACCTGAAATAAACAAAGATCCAACCCTTGGACAAAGCGTTTTTGGTGCGTATGTGGCAAAAAACCCTGATTTAAAAGTTGCTTTTATAGATCATGGCTCATTAACTGCGACAATGGCTCAAATTATGAAAAATTTAAACATTGATAAGGATAAAATCGGTATCGCTGGATTTTCTCTTTCGCCTGCAACTTTAGCTGGTATAAAAAGCGGATATGTTGATATTATAGGTGATGCTCAGCCATATTTTCAAGGATATTTTAGCGTTTTACAAATTTATATGAGTAAAAAATACGGATTTTCAGGTTTTAGCATCGATACAGGTGGTGGATTTGTAACAAAAAACAATATCAGTTTAATTGAGCCTTTAATTAAAAATGGCATCAGATAGTGTTATAAAACTTAAAAATGCCTTTAAAAGCTTTGGTAAAACCGAGGTTTTAAAAGGCGTTGATTTTGAGCTTAAAAAGGGTGAAATTTTAGTTTTATTAGGTGATAATGGAGCTGGAAAAAGCACCCTTATAAAGTGCCTTTGTGGTTTTGATAAGTTTGACAAATTTGATGAGTTTAGCGTAAATCAAAAGGCTTTAAGCTCAAAACAAATCAACTTCAAATTTATGAGAAATTTAGGTGTTGAGGTTGTTTTTCAAGAAAGCGCAGTTTGTAAAAATCAAGAAATTTATAGAAATATTTTTGCAACAAGACATATTAAAAAATTTGGCTTTATTGATAAAAAAACTGAGATAAAAGTAGCAAATGAGCTTTTAAAAACTTATCTAAACTACACTGGTGTAGGGCTTGATGCAAAAAGTAAGGCGTTAAATTTAAGCGGCGGTGAAAGGCAAGGTTTGGCAATTGCAAGGGCGATTTATTTTAAATCAAATATTTTAATACTAGATGAGCCAACCACTGCACTTGGGGTAGCGCAGCAAAATAAACTTACGTCATATCTAAAAGAATTAAACGACGTTAGCATTATTTTAATAACTCACAGCCTAAATAAAGCCTATGAGCTTGGCGATAAATTTATCCTTTTAAAAGGCGGTAGAATCTTAAAAACCGCCCAAAAATCAGACTTTAAAACTCTAGATAGTCTTTATAGGTTTGTAGAATGACAAAAGAAAATAAAATAAATTTGGCACTAACTTTAATGCTTTTTGGAATTTGGGCTATGTTTTGCTACTTTTCTCCAAATGTTTTTTTAAGTAAAAATATATATTTTAGCTATCTTTCAAGTATTCCTTTGATTTTGATTTTAGCACTCGGACTTTTGCCACTTATCATAAGTGGGGAGTTTGATATGAGCTTTCCGTCCATAATGGCAATGGGTGGTTTTGTTTGTTCTTATGTTTTTAATAATACAAATTCGCTTTTTTTAGCAGTAATTTTTGCTTTGATTTTTGGCTGTTTGGCTGGCGTTTTTAATGCAGTTTTAGTGCTACTTTTTAAAATTCCATCCATCATAGCAACTATTGGAGCACAGTTTTTTTGGCGTGGGTTAAGTGTTGTTTTAAGTGGTGGGTTAAGCCTTAGCTTGGCTAATGCAGATGGACTTTTAAAAGATATTTTGGTTGGTAGAGTTTTTGGAGTGCCGATGCAAAGCGTGTGGGCTTTGGTGCTATCATTTTTACTTTATATTTTGATTTTTAAAACAAGCAGTGGTGAGAGCATTTTGTTTGTAGGTGATGATGAAAAAAGCGCCAAAATGCTTGGTTTTAGACCAAATTTAACTAAATTTATGCTTTTTATAAACTCAGGTTTTATGAGCGCATTTGCTGGAGTTATTTTAAGTTTAGAGTTTATAAACTGGTGGCCAAGTCAAGGTGATGGCTATATGCTACTTGTTTTTGCTGCGATTTTTATAGGTGGAACTAGCGTTTATGGTGGAAGTGGGCGAATTTATGGCACGATAATAGGCAGTATTATCATCGGTATAATGGAAAGTGGCATCGTAGCAATGGGCTTTGATGCGTTTTATACAAGGCTTGTTTATGGGGTTATTATTATAATTTCAGTTTGTGTTTATTCGCTTATTTTAAATAAAAATGAGTAAATTTATGCAGTTTTTAAATTTTGTTTTAAAGCTTTCATTCTTCAATCCCTTATTTTTTTTATTTTTGTTTTTATGGTTTATAAATTTTTGATGGTTTTTTCTAGCCTTTCTAGCTAAATCTTTTTAGCACTCTTGGAAAGTTTGAAAGCTCGTTAAAACTTGCCGTTGTGATTAAACAAGGCTGATTTAAATCTCTATTTTTAATGTGGTTAATTTCATGTAAATTTTTACTTAAAAACCCAGCTGTTGTGTCTGTCTGAACTAAATATATTATATAAAACCTTAAAATTTTTTGTTAATTTTAATATGTTGCTTCTTTTTATTTGATAAAAGTTTAACCTTATTTACATAATAGTTACAGTATAATTAAATTTTAATTTTTATTTATAAAAAAGGAGTTTTGAATGAAAAACATAGTTTTAAAAAGTTTAGTTGCAAGTTCTTTGCTTTGCTCATCATTGTTGGCTGATAGTTTTGTTGGTGTTTTTGGCGGATATAGCTTAAAATCGGAATTTAAGCTCAAAGATGATAGCGGCTCTGATATAGAGGAAGGCGATATAGATAAATTAAAATTAGATGATAAAAGAGTAAATTTGGGTGTAAAAGCCGGATATGACTTTGATAGTTTTAGGGTCTATGGAGCTTATAGATATAATTTTAAGGCAAAAGATAGTTATTTTATAGATAATTTTTTAGGAAACATGGAATGGAAGAGCCATGATTTCTTGATAGGTGCTGACTATACTCCAAACATAACAGATAGCTTTAAGTTTAGTTTAGGTATTTATGGCGGTGTTTCAAGGCTTAATATGAGACTTGAAGGCATTGATTACGACGACAATGCAAAAGATAGTTTTAGCAAAGACAAAACAGGATTTATTTACGGCGCAAAAATAGGTGGTATATATGAGCTTGATGAGAATAATGAAGTTGAATTTGGCTACCAAATAGATGAAAGTGATTATAGAAAGATAGAAGATGTTAAAGTAAAAGTTAGAGATCATGGACTTTACTTAGGATATAACTACAAATTTTAATATCCAATAAAGATGCATTGTTTAGATGCATCTTGCTTTTAACTGTTTTTAATTTACTACGCTTTAAGATATTTTTCAAATTTATATTTTTGATTTTGTTTTTACTTTAAAAACTTACTTATGGTAAATTCAATCTTTTTTATCTTCAGTTTTCTTTTTGTGTTTTTTAATCTGACTTTTAGGTTTTTATTTAACACTTCATTTATGGTGTTTTTTTGATGCTTAAATAGAAATATATCAAAATTTTGCGTTGAACAAATAACTCTAATTTTGGTATTTTAGTTGTTGGAATTTAAAAGAATTTGGCAAATATTAAAGCTTTAAATTTGCCAAATTTAAAATTTATTCTACTTTTTCTTTGCTTTTTGGAAGTATTAAATTTAAAAACACTCCAATAATTGCACCAAGGCCTATTTGTGAAAAGCTTGCAAAACCAAAGTCAAGCACCATCCCACCAAGTGCTGGAACAAGCACAAGAGCGATAATTATCATATTTCTAGGCTCATTCATATCAACACTGTTTTTAATCAAACTCTCCATTCCAACGCTTGCAATAATTCCAAATAACAAAATCATAATACCACCTAAAACACAAGCTGGAATCGTAGCTATCAAAGCTCCAAGTTTGCCAACAAATGCAAGCAATATCGCAGTAAATGCTGACCAGGTCATAATAGCTGGATTAAAAGCTTTTGTAAGCCTTACTGCACCTGTTACTTCTGCGTAAGTGGTACAAGGCGGCCCAGCTAAAAGAGCTGCTACGCTTGTTGCGATGCCATCACCTAATAATGTTTTATGAAGCCCCGGTTTTTTTGTAAAGTCATAATTTGTCACATTGCTGATTGCTACAACATTTCCGATATGTTCAATTATAGGTGCGATTACAACCGGTATCATATATAAAATCGCATCTAGTTCAAATTTCGGTGCTGTGAAATTTGGTACTCTAAACCAAGGAGCTTCTTTAACGGGTGAAAAGTCAATAATTCCGTAAAAATATGAGATGATATAACCTGCTGCAATACCGCATAAAATAGGAATTAGCTTTAACATTCCTTTTGCAAACATTATGCATAAAAGTGTTACTAAAAGAGAAATTCCTGCTATTATCATCGCATCATTTTGGCTAAAATTTGGATTTAAAATTTGATAGTTTTTAAGCATATCGCCACTTGCCATTGCCATAGAAACTGCTGAGGGGCTTAAAACAAGTCCAATTGTCATAATCACAGGTCCAACAACAATCGGTGGTAAAAATTTATCAATAAAACTTTTTCCTTTAATTTTTACAAAAAAACTAAATGCCGAGTACACAAGTCCTGCAAAAAATACTCCTCCCATGGCAACTGGAAGACCCCATTTGCTAACAGCAAAAGAAATTGGAGCTATGAAAGCAAAACTACTTGCTAAGAAAATAGGCACCACTTTTTGGCGGCAAATTAGCTGAAAAATTAGTGTTCCAAGTCCGGCTGTAAATAACGCAACACTTATATCAAGTCCGCATAAAATCGGCATTAAAACAAGTGCGCCAAATGCAACAAATAAAAACTGAGCACCCAAAAGTGCATCTTTGAATCTAAACTTATAATCAGTCATAAATCTCCTTAAAATCATCAAATTTTATAATTTTTAATGTTTGAAAATTTAGAAATTTATGAAAGATAAAAAGTTTAAAAGTATTGGGTTTGTGAATAAAAAAGCTTTTCAAAAAATTTCCATTCTTTTAGCTTTGGCTTGTAAATTTTAAAGATTAAAATTTACAAAAAAACTACGCCAAACTCGGTGCTATAAGTAAAATTGTAATTTTCCAAAAAGGAATATTACAATAAAATTTATTAAATTTTGTTTAGATTTTACAAATTTATCTATTTTTTAGCTCGTCTCTTATTTCTCTTAAAAGCTTGATATCTTCGCTTGGTTCTTTTGGGGCTTCTTCAGCTTTTGGTTTTTCTCTTTTTAGTTTGTTTATTGCTTTTATAGCTACAAAAATACAAAATGCAATAATAATAAAATCAATCGTAGTTTGTATAAAGCTACCATAGTTTAGTGTTACAGCTGCTGTTTCTCCATGGGCTTGTTTCAGTACTATTTTAAAATCTGTAAAATTTACCCCGCCTGTTATAACACCTATTACTGGCATTATAACATCGCCTACTAGTGAGCTTACGATTTTACCAAATGCACTTCCTATAACAACACCTACTGCCATATCGATGACATTTCCACGAACTGCAAATTCTTTAAATTCTTTTATAAAACTCATTTTTTTCCTTTATTAATTAGTTGTTTTTCAAAAAATAATTCTTATTATATCCCAAATGATGGGCTATGATTATGAAATTTTTTAAATTTAACGCTAAGAGCGGTAAAAATTCCTATAAATTAATCATTTGTAAAAATTTTATATCTTCTTTTAGCCTAATCTCTTTTTTCTCATTTTTATATTGATAAGTTCTACTGCCAAAGAAAAAGCCATAGAAAAGTAGATATAACCTTTTGGTATATGAAGTCCACATCCATCAGCTACTAAAGCCACTCCAACTAAGATCAAAAATGATAAAGCTAAAATTTTAATAGTAGGATTGTCATCTACAAATTTACTTATTGCTTTGCTTGCTACCATCATAACACCCACTGCTACGATAACTGCTAGAATCATAATTTCGATATGATCAGCCATGCCAACAGCAGTTATTACACTATCTAGCGAAAAAACTATATCTAAAATGGAAATTTGAATTATTATAGAAGCAAAACTTACTTTTTTTGTGCTAATATGCTCTTCGTGAGTTTGACCTGAAATGCTTGAGTCAATTTCTGTGGTTGATTTATATATTAAAAAAAGTCCCCCAATAATTAAAATCAAATCTCTACCTGAAATTTCTTCTCCAAATACACTAAATAAAGGAGCTGTTAATTTCATAATCCAAAACAGGCTTAAAAGTAGTAAAATTCTACTTATCATGGCAAAGCCAAGACCTACGATTCTAGCCTTGTTTTGCTCTTCTTTTGGAAGTCTTGAACATAAAATCGCTATAAAAATAATATTATCAATTCCTAAAACTATCTCAAGTCCAATGAGGGTAAAAAGACTTATCCACGCTTCAGGTGAGGTAAACCATTCAAACATCTAATTCCTTCTTTAAAAATCTTTTAATTTCACTTAAATTTAATTAGAAAAAGCTAAAAGCTCTATTATGGTTTTTGGTAAAATTTCATATTCAAGCTTATGGATATTTTCCTCCCACTCTTCTAAGCTCATACCTTTTTTCCTATAAAAAACTAGTTGATTTATAAGTTTTCCTCCATCAAGCTCTTCGCTTACAAAATGCACACTTACTCCACCTACTAGCATGTCACTATTAAAACTCTCTTTTATAGCGTTACCACCCTTAAAAAGTGGAAGAATTGAGGGGTGAAGATTAATGGCTTTTATGTTTTTTGTAAAAATTGGAGTTAAAATTCTCATAAATCCAGCTAAGATTGTCAAATCGATGTTTTTCTCTTGTATTAAATTTACAAGTTTTTCATCAAAATCCTCTCTTGTTTTAAACTCTTTATGGTTTATAACAACTGTTTTTAGTCCAAATTTTTTAGCCCTTTGTATTCCTAAGGCATCAGGATTATTACAAATTAACAAATCACACTTTATGGTAACACCATTAAAAGTTTTATTGTGAACTTTTTCTAAAATATTTTCTAAATTTGAGCCATTTCCACTAAATAAAATTGCTATTTTTTTTACAGACATTTTATACCTTCTATTATATCATTTGGAGTTAATGCGTATGAGTTTTTTTTGAAATTTAAAACGCTTAATGAATGAGCTAAAACTCCATTAATTGCTGCTTCAAGTGGTGAGTAGTTTTGAGCCAAAAGACCACCTATAATACCAGCTAATGCATCTCCGCTTCCAGCCTTTGCTAATATGCTTGAGCCAAAACTAGAAACAAAAATTTTGCCTTTATAAGAAACTATTGTATTTGCACCTTTTAAAACTAAAACACTATTAAATTTTTCACTCCATTTTCTAGCTAAATCAAATCTATTAGCTTGAACATCTTTTGTGCTAAAATCTCCAAGCCCAGCCAAATTTAACAGTGAAGCAAATTCTTTTGGATGAGGTGTTAGAACTAAATTTTCATTTTTTTCTAAAAATGGTACGATTTCTTTTTTATAGCATAAATCAGCATCTATTACGCAAATTTTATCTTTTAAAAGTTCTAAGTTTAGAGTATTTTCTCCAAGTCCACATCCAGCAACCACAACTTTTGCTTTGGTAAATGAGTTTGTCTGCATAATAAATGGATCTAAATTTGGTATTTTTTCATCACTTACTATACTAACTAGTCCAGCTCCTATGCTAAAACCAGCATTTGCAGCGATTATTGCAGCTCCTTTTAAATCCCCACTTATTACATAAAGATGCCCAAAATTTCCTTTATTTGTATCTTGTAAATGTCTAAATGGTAAATTTAAATCAGTTTTTTCAAGTAAAAAACTATTGCTTTTTGTTTCAAAATTTGCTTTGCTAATGCCTAAATTTGCTAGAATTATCTTACCAACTAAATCTTTTGAGCTATCCAGAAAAAGTGCTAGTTTTAAGGCTCCCATTGTAATTGTAAAGTCCGCCATAAAAGCATTTTGAGTGATTTTACCACTTTTAGTTATCCCGCTTGGAATATCAACAGCAATTTTTAAACCTTTTGTTTTGTTTAATTCATTTATGATTTTGCAAACTTTATCGCTCATATCACGGTTTAAACCACTTCCAAAAATTCCATCCACAAAGCATTCATACGCACTAAATTCTGGATTTTCAACCGAATTTACATGAGCTTTTTTTGCTTTATCAAGTTGTATTGAAGCCATTAAATTTAGCTTATTTGAAGTTAAGAAAATATCACACTCATAGTCATTTGATAGTTTTCTAGCTGTACAGATCGCATCTGCAGCGTTGTTGCCACTACCACAAACAAATAAAATTTTTGATTTTTGTTGTAAATTTTGTCTAATTACTTCTTCGATTTTTGAAGCGGCGTTTTCTTGTAAAATTTCCTCGCTTAATCCAAACTCACTTATTGCTCTTTCATCAAGCATTTTTGTGTCATAGTATAAATTTATCACTCAAATCCCCTTATTCTATAACTTAGACTTTCCATTATATGATTTTTTGAAATTTCATTTTTTTCTTCTAAATCAGCTATGGTTCGAGCGACTTTTAGAGTTTTGTTTATGCCTCTTTGCGATAAATTAAACCTTGAAATAGCTGTGTTTAAAGCATCTTTTGCCGGTGTTTCTAAAATACAAAATTTAGAAACTTCTTTATCGCTAAGTTTTGCGTTTAACTCACTTTGTCCTCTTAAAACTTGAGCTTTAAAAGCGATTAAGACTTTTTCATACATCTCTTTACTGGTTATTGTGGCCTTATCATCTTTTGAGATCTCATCCATAGCAACATAAAGATCTATTCTATCTAAAAGTGGTGCTGAAATGGTGCTTTTATAGCGTTTTATCTCCATTTCTGAACAGGTGCAAGTGGCGTTTTTGCTAAATAAATTTCCACATGGGCAAGGATTTTGCGCTGCTGCAAATAGAAATTTTGTCTGATACTCTACTTTTGAATTTACACGCGAAATTAAAATTTTATTATCTTCAAGTGGTTCTCTTAAGCTTTCTAAGATTTTTTTGCCAAAGTGTGGAAACTCATCAAAAAATAGCACTCCACCATTTGCCAGCGCAACTTCGCCAACTTTTGCCGAGTGTGATCCACCACCAAAGATAGAACTTCTTGTTGAAGTGTGGTGAGGACTTCTAAAAGGCCTCACAGCACTAAACTCAACATTTTTACTATTTAAAGACTCATACGCCACACTTAGCATAACTTCTTTTGGGCTTTGTGGTGGAAGTATATAAACAAGGCGTTTTGCACACATACTTTTACCACATCCAGGACTTCCCTCATAAAGGATATTATGCATTCCACTGGCTGCTATAAGACTTGCTCTTTTTGCTCTAGCTTGTCCTTTTACTTCGCTAAAATCAAGGCTAAAATCAAAATTTGGAATAAAAATTTTATCTTTTATTTTAATTGTTTTTTCAAAAATTGGATGAGGTTTTGAGACTAAAAACTCACTTTTTATCTCATCATCTAAGAAAAAATTTAAAGCCTCAGTTAAATTTGAGATAGCATAAACTTCAAAATTTGGAATAGTTGCAGCTTTTAAAGCAATATCTTTTGGAACTAAAACTTTAGCAAACTCAACTTTTTCACTCAAAAATAAAAGTAGTGAAAAAAGTGAATTTGTGCTTTTGGCTTGAGCGTTTAATCCAAGTTCGCCAAATACAAAAAAACTCTCATCAAATTTATCTTTTTGAAGTGCGATTAAAAGTGCAATTGCTAAATCAAAATGACTTCCTTTTTTTGGGATATCTGATGGTGATAAATTTATAACTATTTTTTGTGGTGGGAAGTTAAAATTTATAAATAAAAGAGAGGCTTTTATGCGGTTTTCACTCTCTTTTATTGTGGTGTTTGCAAGACCTGTAATGTTAAAAGAAGGAAGCCCTCTTAAAAATGATGATTCAACCGTTACGATATCCAAAGAGTCGCTAAAAGTTGCACATTTTAAAGACTTCATTTTGATTTTTCTTTTAACCTTTTTTTATACTCTTTTGAAAATTTTTTCTTTTGGCTATAGCTAATTTTTTCTATAAAAAGATGTCCGTCTAAATGATCCATTTCATGCTGCACACAAACAGCTAAAAGCTCACTTGCACTAAGCTCTATAAACTCGCCAAATCTATTTTGAAATCTTACTTTTATATCACTTGATCTTGTAACATCTTCAAAAAACTCAGGCACCGAAAGACAACCCTCTTGATAGGTAATTTCTCCATTTTTTTCTAAAATTTCAGGATTGATTATCTCAATTAGGTCATTTTTATCTTGGATGCCTTCTTCGTTTAATAAATTTACAACCAAAGCTCGAAGTGGTTTACCTACTTGAATTGCCGCAAGTCCAATGCCTTTTTTAGCTATCATAGTTTCATACATATCATCTAAAAATTTATGTAAATTCTCATCAAATTTCTCAATATTTTTAGACTTTTGATACAATCTTTTATCTGGATATGTCAAAACTTCTAAAACCATCTACTTTGAACTCTTTTCTAAAACCTTATCAATAATTCCATACTCTTTTGCTTCAGCCGCACTCATGAAAAAATCTCTATCGGTATCTTTTTCTATCTTTTTTATGCTTTGGTTTGTATTTTTAGCCAAAATTTCATTTAATGTTTTTTTGATTCTCAAAATTTCATTTGCTTGGATTTCAATATCAGTTGCTTGACCTTGAGCTCCGCCAAGTGGTTGATGAATCATAATGCGTGAGTTTGGTAGAGCAAATCTTTTATCTTTTGCTCCACAGCTTAGTAAAAATGCACCCATTGAGGCAGCTTGACCGATACAAATCGTGCTAACATCAGCTCTTATATAATTCATCGTATCATAAATACTAAGCCCACTTGTAACAACGCCACCTGGACTATTTATGTACAAATAGATATCTTTTTCAGGATCTTCTGCTTCCAAAAAAAGCAGCTGAGAGACGATAGAGCTTGCCACATCATCGTTTATTTCGCCACTTAGCATGATAATTCTATCTTTTAAAAGACGTGAGTAAATATCATAGCTTCTTTCGCCTCTGCTAGATTTTTCAATAACATAAGGTATGTAAAATGCCATTATTTCCCTTCTTCTTTAGTCGCTTTTTTAGTTGTTTTTTTAGCAGGTTTTTCTTCTTTTTTATCTTCTTTGCCATCTGCTTTTTCATCTTTTGGTTCAGGAAGTTTAAACAAATCATTGAATAGTTTTTCTTCTATCAAAGCCATTTTAACAGCTGGTAAAATTCCTTGTTTTTGATAAGTCTCAAGATGTTTTTTAGGATCAATTCCGTTTTGATAAGCTTCAAAATAAATAGCTTGAACTAACTCTTGATCGCTTACTTCAACTTTTCTTTCTTTTGCAAGCTCATCAATTATAAATGTTAGTTTTACGCTTTTTTCAGCCTCTTTTCTAAACTCTTCTCTTTTGTTTGTTAAAGCATCTTTATCGGTTCTAAATTTTTCCATATCTTCTTTTGTAAAACTATTCCATGAGTTTCTAAATTGCAAATCAATTTCTTGTTCAACTATAGTTTTAGGTAGATCAAAATCAAATTTTTCAGTCATATCTTCAACAAATTTAGGTTTTAACTCTTCGTTTAAAATTTTGTTAAATTTATCATGTTTGATTTGGTTTTCTATCCTTTCTTCAAAAGCTTTTATTGTTAATTTTTCATCACCAGTAAGTTCTGTTAATGTTTTTTTATCAAGTTTTTTAGCAGGATTTTTAGCTTGAATTTCATGTAGTTTTACTTTAAAAACAACATCTTTTCCAGCTAAATGTTTTGCATTATAGTCACTTGGAAAAGTTAAATTAATATCTTTTTCTTCACCAGGTTTTAATCCTATCATTGCATCTTCAAAGCCTGGAATAAACTGGTTTGAGCCTATTTCTAAGCTGTAGTCTTTTGCGCTGCCACCCTCAAAAGCTTTACCGTCTAAAAATCCTTCAAAGTCAAATTTTGCAAAATCACCTTTTTCAAGACTATCTTTATCTGCTTTTTCAAGTGGAGCAACCATTAATAATAATTCATCAATTTTTGTTTTTACTTCATCTTTTGAAGCTTCTGGAATTTCATACTTAGGAATAAGCTTTTCATATCCTTTTATATCAATTTCTGGTTTAAAAGAAATTTCAATAATTGTGTCTATACCACCATTAACCTCCTCAAATTTTGCAAAAACAGGCTCACCTAAAAGGTCACTTTGTTTTTTATTTAAATTTTTTAGGCCATCATCAATAGCTTTTTTAAAAAGTTCTTGTTTTGCATCATCTAAAAGTGCTTTCTCGTATCTTTTCTTTACAACATTAACAGGAACTTTTCCTGGTCTAAATCCATCGATTCTTACTTGTTTTGCTGTTTTAACAGCTATTTCATTTACTTTATTTTCAATGCTTTTTGCATCAAATTTAGCATCAATCGATGCATTTGCTGAATTAATCAGTTTTGAACTAACTTCCATTATTTTCCTTTTGAAATTTAAAATTTAAATGTTAATAATATCAGATTTTACCTTATTTTAAGTATAAATTTAAAAATTTTATTATCGGTAAAGTGATTTTGTTGTAAAATGGACTAAAAATTTTTAAGGAAAAGTATGGATAATAGCAAAAAAAAGAGTATTGAATTTGAAAAATCTGTGAAAAATATGCTTGAAATTTTAGGAGAAGATCCAAATCGTGAGGGATTGATAAAAACTCCACAGAGGGTTTTTAAGGCTTATGAGTTTATGACAAGTGGATATAAACAAGATCCAAAAGTTGTGCTAAATGATGCTTTATTTGAAAGTTCAAACAACGAAATGGTCTTAATAAAAGATATAGAATTTTATAGCCTTTGTGAGCATCACTTATTGCCAATTATAGGAAGAGCACATGTTGCTTATATACCAAATGGAAAAGTTGTTGGTTTATCTAAAATTCCAAGAATGGTAAATATATTTGCAAGAAGACTTCAAATCCAAGAGCAACTTACCGAACAAATTGCTGGAGCCTTGCAAGAAGTTATTAATCCGCGTGGTGTTGGGGTGGTTTTGGAAGCTAGGCACATGTGCATTGAAATGAGAGGAGTTGAAAAGATAAACTCTACAACTACAACTTCGGCACTAAGAGGAAGTTTTATCTCAGATCCAAGAACTAGGAAAGAGTTTTTTTCTTTAATAAACTCATCAAGAGAGGCTAGATTTTAAAATTGTTTAACTTTGTAAATCAAAAATTTAATCAGTTTAGTGTATTATTTCAAATAAGATAAAACTTATCCTATTTAAAAATTTTAATAAAGATTAAGAAATTTAAGGAGAAAATTTATAATGAAAAGAGTCTACTTAGACAACAATGCAACAACTATGATGGCACCTGAAGCCTATGAGGCAATGCTACCATATTTTTGCCAAAAATATGGTAATCCAAACTCGCTTCACGACTTTGGCATAGAGACAACTCCTGCTTTAAGAAAGGCCATGGATCAGCTATATGCAGGAATTGGAGCATCAGACATGGATGATGTAATTATCACTTCTTGTGCAACTGAGAGTAATAATTGGGTTTTAAAGGGTATTTATTTTGATAAAATTTTCAATAAAGATAAAGACCATATTATAATTTCATCAGTTGAGCATCCTGCTATTAGCCACACCTGTTCATTTTTGGAGCAATTAGGTGTTAGGGTAACAAGGCTTGATGTAAATAGTGATGGGCTCATAAATAAAGAAGATTTAAAAAATGTAATTGATGATAAAACCGCCCTTGTTAGCATAATGTGGGCAAATAATGAAACAGGAGCTATTTTCCCAATAAAAGAATTAGCTAAAATCGCCCATGAAAGAGGAGTTTTGTTTCACACAGATGCAACTCAAGCTGTTGGAAAAATCAAAGTAAATGTAATGGATGCTGGAGTTGATTTTTTAAGTTTTTCAGCACATAAATTCCATGGACCAAAAGGAGTTGGAGGACTTTATATAAAAAATTCTCAAAAGCTTACTCCGCTTTTACATGGTGGTGAGCATATGGGTGGACGAAGAAGTGGAACTTTAAATGTTGCTTATATAGTTGCTATGGGTGAGGCCTTAGAGCTTGCGAATAAATTTATAAATATGGAAAATGTACATGTAAGAAGACTAAGAGATAAGCTTGAAGATGCACTTTTGGAAATTCCTGATGTGACTGTTGTTGGAAAAAAAGAATTTAGAACTCCAAATACAATTTTAGCAAGCATTAAAGGTGTTGAAGGAGAGGCAATGCTTTGGGATTTAAATAAAGCTGGCATTGCTGCATCAACTGGATCTGCGTGCGCTAGTGAAACACTTGAAAGTAATCCTATAATGGAGGCAATTGGAGCTGATAAAGAGCTTGCTCATACAGCTTTAAGACTTTCTTTATCAAGATATAATACAGAAGAAGAAATCGATTATGCTATCATCCAAATAAAAAAAGCAGTTGAGAGATTAAGAGCTATTTCAAGTAGTTTTGCATATGCACCAAAAAATCATAAAAGTGGATTATAAAAAGGATAAAAAATGGCAAAAGATAATTTAATAAGTGGATCATTTTGGGAAGATTACTCACAAAAGGTTCAAGATAGGATGAATAACCCTAAATTTATGGGTGAAATAACAGAAGAAGAGGCAAAAGAAAAGGGCTGTAAGCTTATAGTTGCTGATTTTGGAGCTGAGAGTTGTGGGGATGCGGTTAGGCTTTATTGGCTTGTGGATGAAAAAACAAATATTATAAAAGAGGCGAAATTTAGAAGTTTTGGCTGTGGAACAGCAATTGCGAGTAGTGATACTATGGCTGAACTTTGTGTTGGTAAAACAGTTGATCAAGCTGTAAAGATAACAAACATAGATGTAGAAAAGGCAATGCGTGATGATCCAAATACTCCAGCCGTTCCACCTCAAAAAATGCACTGCTCAGTCATGGCATACGATGTTATAAAAGCCGCTGCAGCGCAGTATAAAGGAATAGATCCTGAGCATTTTGAAGATGAGATAATAGTCTGTGAGTGTGCAAGAGTAAGCCTTGGAACGATAAAAGAGGTAATTAAGCTAAATGACTTAAAAACCGTTGAAGAGATAACTCAATACACTAAAGCAGGTGCATTTTGTAAAAGCTGTATAAGACCTGGCGGACATGAAAAAAGAGAGTATTATTTGGAGGATATTTTAGCATCTACTAGAGCTGAAATGGAGCAAGAAAAGCTTTCTAAAATGGCTGATTCTCATAAACAAGGTGATAATTTCGAAGATCTTAATACAATAGGTCAATTTAAAATGGTTGAGGCGATTATAGATGAGGAAATTCGCCCAATGCTAATGATGGACGGTGGAGATTTGGATATAGTTGATATTAGAAAAAGTGATGATGGCAAAACTGACATTTATATAAGATATTTAGGAGCTTGCAGTGGTTGTGCAAGTGGCTCTACAGGAACACTTTTTGCAATAGAGGCAGTATTAAAAGAAAATTTAAGCCCAAATATAAGGGTTATGCCGATATAAATTTAAATAATTTAAGTCAAATTTGAAAATTTTCAGCCCTTTTTAGTTCTAAATTTGGGCTGATATTTAATTATAAATTTACATTTAAAGGTTAAATTTGAAAAACAAATTTTTAAATTTATTTATAATTATAACTTTAGTTTTAGTTGCTTTTATAGTTTATAATAAATTTAAACTCTCTGAAAATTCTCATTTTACAGTTACAGCTGATACAGTTATAAAACCAGATTCTGAAATTTCAAAGTATGTAACACAAGAAGAAGTTGATGATTTTGCATTTAGATATTGGGATATTGGTTACCCAAATGCAAGTTCAAAATTTACAAAGCTTAAAAAACTATGATTGGAAAGATTTAGGAACTATTCTTTATCAAACAAGAAATGTGATGTCTAAGGTTCAAGGAATTTCATACGACCTTGGAAATGTTTCCAGGGTATTTGAAGAAACTTATAAAAATTCTAGTCAATACAAAGATATTTTTAAAAACTCACCAAATGAAAAAAATAGAAATGAAGCTTATTCAAAGCAATATGATGAAATTTTAGCAAAAAATCAAAATACCTTTAAAGGAACATTACAAAAATTAGAGCTTATGGAAAGTGATTTTGACAATGAAACAAAAATCATAGCAAAATTAAAACAAAGATCACAAAATTCAAAAGGAGCTTTGGAAGTAGCACAAGCTGGAAATGATTTAATAGCTTATCAAATCGATGAAACAAGAAAACTAAGAAAAGTGATGATGGATCAAAGCAATATGATGACAAATTATATGGCTTCTCAAAATAATAAAGAAATGATGAATAAAGCAGTTTCGGAAAAGCTACGTGCTGGCAAAAATGACTGGGAAGGTAAGAGCAGACCAGATATTTATCAAAGATTCTAATAAGGAAAGTTTATATATAATATATAAATTTATTTAAAGGAGATGAAAAATGAAAAATATATTTTTGGCTTTTGCTTTGTTATTTTTAGTTGGTTGCGAGAAAGAAGCAAAGACAAAAGCTTATTATACGGAGCATTTAGACGAAGCAAAAATAAAAGTACAAGAGTGCAAAAAAGCGGAGAAGTTAAATGAAACACAGCGTCTTGAATGTCAAAATGCTAACTCCGCTATTCTTAGCTCAGGCAAAAATGACTGGGAAGGTAAAAGTAGACCAGATATTTACAAAAATTTTTAATTTAAAAACAAGCAGTATATTTAAAGTAATAATATTGCTTGTTTTATTTACTACTTTTTCTTTTGGTGTAGAAAATTCTGA
>ERZ1673752.757-NODE-757-length-52327-cov-6.803642_pt1 | contig 52327 bp, 31 predicted proteins | sample MGYA00580195_ERZ1673752 | MGnify/ENA primary metagenome ERZ1673752 (study PRJEB41218, sample SAMN15661744) | gut metagenome | host: Homo sapiens | place: Canada: London | collected 2015-08-20/2019-03-30 | study: EMG produced TPA metagenomics assembly of...
TTCATCCACATGATTTCTTAAATCTAGTGGTTCTTCTTGAATATATTCTTCATCTTCATCAATTTCTGTTTCATCTTTTAATAATTTTCTAAAAGTGCTTTTTTCTTTAAATTCTTCAATTATTTTTGCTGCTTCATCTATATCTTTATTATATAAATTTTTTTCAATTTTCCTGTCTTCTTGAAAATTAGAAATATATCCATCATTAAGCAAATCTTGGAGTAATTGGTGAAAATCGAAGAAATTAACTTCAGCGAGACTTGTAACAAGCTCTAAATATACTCTATATGAAATTGGTTTTCTTGTTTTTTTTAATATATACATCATAACAATTTTGTTCTCAAGCATTGTTAATTTATCTGATGTTAATTCCATTTTTTCTCCTTTAAAAAAATTTATTTTTTCTATAAAATTCATACATTACTACACCTACTGAAACTGCTACGTTTAAACTTTCTGCGTTTCCTTCCATAGGTATAGATATCTTCTTATCTAGAAGCGGTAATATATTTTCTTTTAATCCATTTGCTTCATTGCTAAATATTAATGCATACTTATCTTTTTCTAATTTATATATATTTTCTCCAGACATATCTGCTGCAGCTATTTTGTATCCATTTTGTTTTAATTTTTGCATTTCTTCATTTAAGTTTCCAAATTTTATATTTAATCTAAAAATACTTCCCATACTTGATCTTACAACCTTTGGCATATATGGATCAACAATATCTCCTGTTAAAATAACTTGCTTTTTTCCAACTGCATCAAGCGTTCTTAAAATTGTTCCCATATTTCCAGGGTCTCTTATTTCATCTAATATTACTATTTCGTTATTTGTATAATCTATTTCTTTTTTTTCTGGAAAATTAATAATAGCTAGTATTCCTTCTGGATTTTTATCTTCTGTAATATATTCAAAAACTTCATCTTCTATGATTATGTATTTTTCATTAACATTATTTTTTTTAGCATATGATGTTGAGACTAAGATATCTGAAATATCTTCTTTTTTAAATTTTATTGCTTCATTAACATTTTTTTTCCCTTCTGCTATATATTTTCCTGTTTCAAGTCTATATTTTTTTTGTTTTAATTTATTTATTTCTTTTATTTTATCATTTTGTTTACTTTTAATTACCATAAAGTCTCCACTCTTTTAAATTTTATTTAAAAAATCTTGAATTTCTTTTATTCTATCAATATCTTTTTCCGAATTAAGTTTTATTTCAATAGAGTTTTCTAATTTATTTATTTTATATTTTCTTTCACTTGAATATTTTCCTGCAAGTTCTAAAAATTTATCTGGATTAAAATCTTCTGTTGTATAAAATTTTACAAAACTTCCGTTTTGCTTAATCTTATTTATTCCTTTTTTTAAAATCATATATTTTATTTTAGATATTTCAATAAGCTTAATAATTTCTTGTGGCAAATCGCCATATCTATCTATTAATTCATCTTTTAAATTTGAATATTCTTCTTCAGTGCTACTGTCTGCAATTTTTTGATATATTTCAATTTTATCTTGTTTTTCCTTAATATATGCATCTGGTATATATGATTCTATTTCAAGATCTATTTTTACATCTTCATCTTTCTTTGTACTTTGATTTTTCATTTCTGCTATTACCTGATTTAGTATTCTAACATACATATCATAGCCTACTTGCTCCATATGTCCATGTTGCATTTCTCCCAAAACACTTCCAGCACCTCTTATTTCTAAATCTCTTAATGCTATTTTATATCCAGATCCCAGCTCTGTAAAATCTTTTATTGCTTTTAATCTTTTTTCTGCATTTTCAGATAAAGCTTTATCCTTTTTAAAAGTAAGATATGCATATGCTCTTCTTTTTCCTCTTCCAACTCTTCCTCTTATTTGATATAACTGTGCAAGCCCCATTTTATCTGCATCTTCTATTATTAAAGTATTCGCATTTTCAATATCTATTCCTGTTTCAATTATACTTGTAGAAATAAGAACATCTATTTTTCTTGATACAAAATCTTCCATAACTTTTTCTATTTCTTTTGAACTCATTCTTCCATGTGCTACTCCAAATTTAATATTTGGTAATCTTTTTTGAAGCTCTTCATATACATCTGCTATGTTTTGAATTCTATTATGTATATAAAATACTTGGCCTCCTCTTTCTATTTCATTTAAAATAGCTTCATCAATTATGGATTTATCATATTCTAGCAAAAATGTTTTAACTGCTTTTCTATTTTTTGGCGGTTCATATATTACAGACATATCTCTAATTCCAGAAAGAGACATAGAAAGTGTCCTTGGTATTGGTGTTGCACTCATTGAAAGAACGTCTACTTGTGTTTTTAAAAATTTTATTTTTTCTTTTGCTTTTACACCAAATCTGTGTTCTTCATCAATTATTAAAAGTCCCAAATCTTTAAAAGAAACATCACTACTAAGAAGTCTATGTGTACCAATTAGTATATCTACTTTTCCTTCTTTTGTGTTTTCTAAAGTTTCTGCATTTTCTTTATTTGTTTTCATTCTGCTTACAAAAGCTATATTTACTGGAAACTTTTTAAATCTTTCTTTAAATCCATCATATTGTTGTTTTACTAAAATTGTTGTTGGTGCTAAATATGCAACTTGTTTTCCTTCCAGAACGGCCTTAAACGCTGCTCTTTGTGCTACTTCTGTTTTTCCAAACCCCACATCTCCACAAAGAAGTCTATCCATTGGTTTTTCTTTTTCCATGTCTTCTTTTATTTCTTCTATACACTTTAATTGATCATTTGTTTCTACATATTGAAAGTCGTTTTCAAACTCTTTTTGTAATTCATCGTCTTTTTGAAAGGCGTATCCTTTTGTCTTTTCTCTTTCTGAATAAAGTCTTATTAATTCTCCAGCAACTTTTCTTAAATTATTTTTTAGATTTTCTTTTGTTTTTTCCCAAGCATTGCTATTTAAACTGTTTAGTTTTAAATTTTCAGTTCCACCACCTATATATTTTCTTACAACATCTGCATTTTGTATTGGAACATAAAGATAATTTTTATTTGCATATTCTAGTTTTAAATATTCTTTTGTTATTCCCATAACTGTTACTTGGTCAATTTTTAAAAATCTTCCTATGCCATACATTCTATGAACAACAAAATCTCCTGGTTTTAAATCTCCAAAGAAAATTTTTTGTGAATCTCTAAATGTTTTATTTATTGGTATTTTTCTTGTTTTTTGTTTTGTTTTTTCAAATCCAGCAAAAAGCACATTTGCATTTTCAATTTCTATCACTGCTTCCATATTTTCTGGATATATTAAAATATTATTTTCTTCATTTGATACGTTTTCAAAATATTTTACTGCTGTTTTTTCTTCATATTTTTTCTTTTCTGATTTTATTTTTTTTGTAAAATATTTTTTCTTTTTTAGATCTTCTAAAAATTCTTTTTCAAATTTATTTTCAATTATATTTGAATTGATATTTATTTCTTTTAAAAGCTCTTTAACTTCATTTGCTTTTTTAGAAAAAATTATTATTTGTCTATATTTATATAAATTTTTCTTAATATTTAATATAAATGTTTTAAATTCTTTTCCAAAATCTTTTTCATTAATTTTTAAGTCTACTTCTTTTATATTTTTAGGTAAATATTTGTTTTTTAAATTAAGCATATTCAAATATGTACTATTTTTTAAATATATATTTTTAAAAATTTCTATATAATTTATATTTTTTGATGAAAAATAATATGGTATTATTTTATTTTTATTTAATAAATATTCTTCATTAAAAATTCTATCTTTTTCAATATTATCTACTCTTTGTGCTATTTTTTGAATTTCTAAATAAAATATATTTATATTTTCATCTATTAAAAAATCTAAAAAAGTATAACTTTTTTCATAAAAATAATCGAAGTATTTTTCTATAATATTAAAATATTGATTATTATTTATTTTTTCTATATCTTCATTTATCTCTTTTTTCTCGTCTTCAGTTTTCTTTTCTTTTTCTAAACTTTCTTTTAATAATTTTATTGCTCTTGTTTTATTTTCTTCACTTATTATATTTTCATATGCTGGATATATTTCTATAAAGTCTGTAATTTCAGTTGATCTTTGATTTAAAATATCGAATTTTCTAATTGAGTCTATCTCATCACCCCAAAATTCAATTCTTACACCTTTTTCTTTATTTAATCCTATATCTAATATTCCACCTTTTAGTGCAAATGTCCCTTCATTTTCTACCTTTGTTTCTCTTTTATATCCAAGTTTTATTAATTTATTTATAGTTTCATCTAAAGATAAATTGCTATTTTCATTTTTTAAATCAAATATTATTTTACTTGAAACAATTTCTTTTACATTTATCATTTTTTGGATAAGTGCTTTTATTGGAATTATAACTATATCTAGTCTTTTTCTTGATGTATCTCTTATAACTCTCATTCTTTCAACATATATATCTCTACTTTCGGATTCCACATCAAAATTTCTAAATTCTTTAGGATTTAATATTTCAGCCTTTAAATTATATATTTCTATCTCTTTTAGCATTTCTTCTGCTTTTAAACTGTCTTCAACTATTAAAGCTACAGGTTTTATTTCCAAAGCACATAATGAAAAAAGTAAATTTGCAGATGATTTACTTGAAATATTTGTTATTAAATTATTTGTTTTGTTTATATTTTTTATATAATCTTTAAACACATTTGGGCTTAAATATGTGTATATATTTTTTACAATTTCTTTTAAAATATTCACTTTTTTCTTCTTAACTATATATTAATTTATTTAAATTATTTAAATCTTTTTTTATATATTTTTCTTCCTTTTTCATATATGATTTTTCTATATTTAGACTTTCACTTTTTAAATTTATTGTATTATATATTCCAAAAATTAATTCATATTTTAATATATTTGGATTTAAATTATATGATTTTTTCTTTTTTATGTCTAATATTATGTAATATGCTTTTGAAACCTCTTTATTTTTAAATAATGAGTATTCATATATCTTTTCTAAATTTTCTATTATTTCGTCTATTTTTTTTACATCTATTATTTTATTATATTTATCTATATATTTTATTTTATTGAGATTAACAGCATCTAAAAATATATTTTTTATTTCTTTTGTTTTTTCATCATTTATATTTTCTATACTACTATCTTCTGCAATTTTTTTTTCTTTTAAATATATCTTCGTACATCTAGATTTTATAGTATTTAATATTGTGTCAATCTGATTTGCTAATAGAAAAATATATGTTCCTGGATTTGGTTCTTCAATTATTTTTAATATAGCATTTTGTGCGTTTATATTAAGCATATTTGCATCATCTAAAATATATATTTTTTTATCTTTTGTTGCTTTAAATTTTACATCACTAAAAAATTCTTTTACTTCAGATATTTTTATTTGTTTTTTTTCATTATTCCAAAAATTTTCAGAAATTTTTAAATCTGGAACAGCTTTATTCTCGTCTAAATTAAAAAGATTTACACAAAGAATCTTTTCTGCAAATTTTAGTATATCTTCTTTGAATAAATCTTTTTCTTCACCATAAAAAAGTATTGTATTTTCTAATATATTTTTTTCTATTTTATTTTCTATATATTCTGCTAACTCTTTTTTATTCATTTTTTTCCTTAATTTTTAGGTCTTCTTATATTTTTATCTATTAAACCAAATCTTGATAAAGGCCAAACATATAGTCCTATCCTTCCTTCTATTTTTTCTTTTGGTATACATCCAAATATTCTAGAATCTGAGCTTGCTGATCTATTGTCACCTAATACAAAATAAGTTCCTTCTGGTACTATAAAATCATTTAAATTTGTGCTTTCTGTTTTTACATCATCATTTAAATATTTTTCTTCTAATTTTTTATCGTTTATATAAATTTCTCCGTTTTCTATTCTAACTCTTTCTCCAGGCATTGCTATTATTCTTTTTATTAAGCTTATTTTATTACTTTCTATAAAGTAGTATGAAAATTTTTTTGGAAAACTTTCTATATTTTTAAAAACTGCTTTTGGATGCATATTACTTATATAAATATTATTACTTTCTGGAGATTCAAATGTTATTATATCTCCTCTTTTATATTCTAAATTTAATGTCCTTGTAGTTCTGTTAAGCCATAATCTATGTCCATCTTTAAATGTAGGATACATTGATGTTTGTTTTACTGTTGTAAATGTACCTATAAAAAATTTAATTAAAAAGGCTAAAATTACTGCTATTAATATACATATAAACCATTCATTGAATTCTTTCATTTTATTTTTAACATTTTCTTTTTTTATTTCTTCATATTTTTCTTTATCAATACCATGGACTTTAGTTTCGTCTTCTAATTTTTTTTCTTCTTTAAATTTATTTAATCCTTCAAGATCTTTTATTTCTTCTTTATTTTCAAAATATTTTTTATCATTCTTTGTATTGTTCTCTGAATTATTCATTAATTTGGTCCTTATCTTTTTCTAATATATTTTCAAGTTTACTTATCGCATTTTTATACGCTAATTCCTTTATTATTCTTTTCTCTTCTGCCCTTATTTCTTCTTCATACATATTATACTTTGGTTCTTCAAATGGAATTTGTATTTTTTTATTAGTTATTATATTTTTTCCAAAATTTATATTTCCTAATTCATTTATTTTTTCTGGTTTATTTGGTTTTCTATCTTCATTTTTTATCTTAATATTTTTAAAAACATTTTTTAATTTATTATCTTTTTTGTACAAAGATTCTTTTTTTTCTAATGAATTCTTATTTCTATTTATTAAATATATTAAGTAGATCATTGAAACAATTAATATTGCTAAAATCCATAAATATATTATTAACTTTTCTCTTGGTATGTTTTTAAAATTAAGTGTTTGATCTAGCTTTTCTATAAGGCTTTCATTCATCTTTAGTATTCTCCTTTATTTTAGGAAATCTTATTACAACTTCTGTACCTTTTCCAATTTTAGATTTTACTTCTATTATTCCATTATTTTGGTCAACAATTTTTTTTACAATTGAAAGTCCTAAACCACTTCCGCCTTTTTTATTTGCTCTTACTCTTGAGTCATCAACTCTATAGAATCTTTCAAAAATATGTTTTATATCTTTTTCAGATATTCCAATTCCTGTATCTATTACTTTAATATATACATTATTTGCTGCATATCCTATAAATATTTTTATACTGCCTTTTTCTGTATATTTTATAGCATTAGATATTATATTTGTTATGACTCTATCTATTCCCATTTTGTCTGCTATTATTTCTGGAACTTCTGATGCAACTACACATTTTAATTCTAAATTTTTTTCTTCTGCTTCTGCTCTCATTGATTCAGTTCTATCTTTTACTAATTCAATTATATCTATTGCTTGTTTTTGCTTTTTGGCATTTTCAGTATCATATTTTGAAAGGGTTAAAAGATCTGATACAAGCTCATTCATTCTTTCTGCTTCAAGTATAATTCTTTTTTTAAATTTTTTAGCTTGTTCTTCAGATGCTGGTCTTTCTTCATCAAGTAATATTTCTGTATATCCTAATATTGATGTTATAGGTGTTTTAAGTTCATGACTTACATCTGCTACAAATCTTTTTCTCATATCATCTAGATTAACATGCTGAGTTATATCTTGAAGTACAACAACAATACCTTCCGCAAAACCATCTTCATTTTTTAATGCTGCGAAAAATATATCATAATATTTATCTTCTAGTTTCAAATGTTTCTTTTGAGTTCCCATTTTTTCTAAAAAAATTATTTTTTCCATTGTAAAATCTAGATCTATTTTTTTTGCTAAATCTTTAAATGTATTTTTTTCATTTAAAGAAAGAGCAGATTTTGCAGCTTTATTTATATGTGTTATTTTTCCTTTTATATCAAAGGAAATAACTCCATCTGCAAGATGCAATAATATAGTTTCTATTTCATTTTTTTGTCTAGTTGCTTCACTTAAATTTTCTTTAAGTTCTGCATTCATACCTGCAAAAGCTTCTGCAAGTTCATCTGTTTCTTCTTTGTTTGTTTTAAAATATTTATAGTCTAAATTTTCACCTTTTAAAAGCATTTGTACTGTTCTTACAAGTCTTACTATTGGGAGTGATATACTTTTCGCTAAAAAAATGCTAAGTATGCTTGAAAGTAAAAGAAGAGATATTGACATTACTATATATATAATTCGAAATTCTTTAACTTTTTGATTTAAACTATTTGGATCTAAATTTTTTATAATTTCATTTGAATAATTTATGCTATATAAACTATTTGGTCCAAAAAATATTATCCCAAAAATTATTAAAACTATAGCTGTTAAAGAAATTGTTGTAAAGATTACTATTCTTTTAGTTTTTTTAAGCATTTTATCCTCTATGGTTCTAAATTTTCACTTGTTTTTATTTGATTTCTATCAACTTCTTTTTGTCCTCTGTTAACTAAAAAATATCCTACTCCTCTTTTAGTTATAATGTATTCTGGTTTGCTTTTGTCTTCTTCTATTTTCTCTCTAAGTCTTGCCATTGTAACATCTATAGTTCTTATTTCTCCTAAAAACTCTCCATAACCCCAAACTTCTTGAAGAAGATCCTCTCTTGATACAACTGTTCCAACTTTTTTTACTAAATGTAGTAATACATCAAACTCTTTTTTTGTAAGTTCAATCATATTTCCTTTTACTTTTACTTCTCTTCTTTGTGGATCAATATATAATTCACCATTTACTATAACTTTGTTTAAATCATCATCTGCTTTTGGAACAGATAAATTAGATAATTTTCTAAGATTTGCTTTAACTCTAGCAATAACCTCTCTTATTTGAAAAGGTTTTGTAATATAATCATCTGCACCTATTTCAAGTCCTATTATTTTATCTGTTTCTTCTCCTTTTGCTGATATCATAAGAATTGGAAGTGTTGTATTCCCCATTATATATCTTACTTCTTTACAAACTGTAACACCATCTTTTTTTGGAAGCATAACATCTAAAAGGACTAAATCTGGAGTTTCGTTTTTTATTTTTTCTAGAGCCTCTTCACCGTCTACAGCTTCATCAACTATATACCCTTCTCTATCTAGATTATATGATAGTATTTCTCTTATTGAATCCTCATCATCTACAACTAAAATTTTCTTAGCTTCTTCTTTTTCGTTTTCCATTTTTTTCCTTTCTTTTTACATATTTTATTTATACTTCTTTTGTAACCTTAATAAAATATTATCATATTTACCTGTAAAAAGTAAGACCTAAAATTATATAATATTTCTATTTAATTCATTTAGTATATTTTTTTGTAGTCCAGATAAATCGTTTATTTTATTTATTTTTTCTTCTTTTGTTCTTCTTTTATCTATAACATAACTTGATCCTTGTATTTCCTTTGCTTTGGATTTTACTTGTGCTCCTGCTTCTCCTATTTCCAAAACATTTTTAAATTTATTTTTTGTTACTTCTACAAGCCCTATTGAAATAGATGTAAGTGGAAATTTTTCAAATATTCCTCTTCTATTTGCAACTTCAAGATATCCTTTTTTAAAATCTTCTTCTACAAAAAATTCTTCTAAATCTCTTTCATATCTTTCAATTACTTCTTCACATATATTCTCATAATCTGCTTTATCTATAATCGCTATAAAATCATCTCCGCCAATATTTCCAACAAAAGGATTGTTTGATAAACATTTTTCAAATATTATATCTTTAATAGATTCTGCTGTGTATTTTAATAGCTCATCTCCCATGGCAAATCCGTATACATCGTTATATGCTTTAAAATTGTCTAAATCTAAATATAATATTGCGAATGTTTTTTCTTTTTCAAATCTTGATTTTAATTCATTTTGTATTTCAATATTACTAGGAAGACCAGTAAGTGCATTTAAATTAGTATTTGCATTTATTATTTCTACAATATTACTAATAGAGTTTTTTATACATTCATCATCAATAGGAGTTCTATAAAAAAGCATAGCTCCTTTATCTAATGTTTTATTTCTATATCTCTTACTTGGATTGTTAGATAAAATTCCTATTGGTAAAACATTGTTTCTTAGTTCTTCTTTAATATATTTTAAAAGTTCTAATGCATTTTTATTTGTATTTTTTTCATTTATTAAAAGAAAATCTATATTCTTTTTTGTTATTTGATATATTCCTTCTTCTTTAACCGTTGTAAAAACATATTTATTTTTATTTTCTAAAAATAATTTGCACATTCTTTTTTCTAATTCTTCATTTGTATCATCTACAATAAATATATTATGTGTCATATTTTCCTCTTTTGTTAATTATTTTCTTTATTATCTTTTGTTTCTTTATCTTCTTTTTCTTTTTTAACTCTTTCACCAAAATCGTCAATTTCTTCTCTTTTTGGCATTTTTACTGATCTTATTTCTGGGTGTGATGTAACACCATCTGTTGATGTTGCTTTTGCTTCAATCTCATTGTTTTCTTTTGTAAGCTTTATTTTTACTTCTACAGTTGTAAGACCTGTTGGTATTTCATCTGATTTAAATTCTTCTCCATTTAGTTTATACTCTATACTTTTTATGCCTATTGGATGGAAAACTTTTAAAATTACAGTTTTGCCATCTGGAGCTGCTGAGAAGTTTAAAGTTGGTGCTTCTATTCCTTCATAATCTCTTTCTTTATTTGTTTTGTTTCCGTTATTATCTTCTGCAAATACATGAAAAGTGTTTCTTCCTGGAATTATTTTAACATTAAATGCAACTTCATTTTGTCCTTTTTCTTGAAGTTCTATTTCATGAATATCTTCATCATTCCATTTATAATATACTTTTTTTAGGCTTTCATTATCTTTAACATTTACTTTAATGTTTTTTCCTCTTTTTTCTAAGCTAAGTGTTATTTTAGGGGAACCTATGTCTTGACCTAGATTATTTGTAAATTCATTTTTATACTTGCCTTCTGTTCCATTTTCATCTTTTGCAACAACTGTTAATGTATTTGTTCCTAAAGGTATATCCACTCCTTCTATTACATATTTTTTATTTCTTCCAGCATCTACTGTTTTTTCAGTTTCCGGATCATCATTCCATGAATATGAAATTGTTTGAAGATTTTCAGTGTGTTCAACATTTATGTCTAATTTACCATTTTCAGTATTTTCCTTTACAGTTATTATTGGGTCACTTGCTGCTAATTTTGACTTATTTATTTTTTCTTCATCTTTATTTTTTCTTATTTTTCCAAAAATTAAAATAGAACCTATTATTAGTATAATTAAGATAACTATAAAAAAATATATTGGTTTTATTGAAAATTTTATTTTCTTACTACCAACTATTTTTTTTTCATTTAAATTTGGATCCATATTTGTATTAAAATTTTCTTCAAACATTCTTCCCTCTTGTATTCTTTTAAATAAATATATCAAATGGGGTTTATTTATACAAGATTTATTTTTTTATAAAAAGAAAAAAGCTTTAAATATAAATAAAAAAGAGGGTACCCTCTTTTTTATTTACAATTATCCTTTTCTTCTATTTATTCTTTTTCTAGCCATTTTTTCTTTTCTTTTTTTAAGTTCGCTTGGTTTTTCATAACATTCTCTTAATTTAAGTTCTTGCATTATTCCATTTCTAGCTACTTGTCTTTTAAATCTTTTCATGGCATCTTCAAAGTTTCCATTTATTACTTTAATTTCTGGCAAAAAATCACCCCCCTCTTAATAAAGATAAGTTTATCAAAGAGATATTTATTTTTCAAGATTTTTTTTAAATAAATAAAATAGGATAGCATTTGGCTATCCTATAACATTTTTTTAAGGTATAACTAGTTTAATATTAAACTTACAAAATCTAATATTTGAGTAAAAATATTTTTATTTACTCCACTTGGTTTTAAAGGAATTTTTTCTTCAACTGGTACTGGTTTTGCATAGATTTTTACATTATCTTTAATATCATAAAAATAATCAAGTAAAATTGCTTCAGCTCTTCTATCTTCATTTACGATTAAATAAGCTTTATCATCTTTTAACTTAAATCTTACAATACCATCTTTTCCATCTATAGTTTTTGTAACTTCTTTAGTTACTTCAACTTTATCTGGACCTTCAGTTAATCTCTCTGCTCTTAGTTTTAATTTGTTTATAAATTCATTATATTCTAAATCAGAATTTTCAAGCCTTACTTTTTTTCTTAATGATGTAATATCATATACGATAAAAGTATGTCCATTTTTTCCAACCCCTGATATATCTGGGAAAACTATTTCAGAATTTTTCATATTATCTTCTGCAAATATATTAATTGACATCGATATTAGAAAAATTGCTGCTAGTACTAAGGCAAATATTTCTTTAATATTTATACCTTTTTTTATGTTTTTATTCATTTATACCTCCAAAAATGTATTCATTCTTTTGTTGTATTTAATTCTTTTAATTATACTAATTATAAGTAAAAAACTTATAATTATTAAAACAATTGTTAATATATACTTTTTATGATGTGAAAAGAATTCTTGTTTTGGCATAAGTCCTATTCCGCCATCATATGGTATGTTTTCCCCTTTAACTAAAAGCCTATGAGAATTTACAAAAAGCGGAACACATGTTATAAGTGTTGTTAAATTTCTTCCTGGTTCTACTTGTATATATTCAGTTTGAGAAGGTAAAATTACATTTTTCTCAACAACTTTATATGCAAGTACTTCACCTCCTGCTTTTTTTATATAAAATTTATCTCCAAATTTCATTTTAGGTAAATCTGTAAAAAGCCTAGACAAGGATAAACCACTGTGACTTGTTAAAACTGTATGTCTACCCTTTTTATTGGAGAATAGGTCTGTATTTTCAAGAAGACCTACTCCATGTTCAAGGGCATATTGTTTTGTACCGTAATATACTGGTATTTTTAAGTCTATAGCTGGAATATATAATCCAGCTATAACTTTATTTTCAATTTCTGCAACATTTGTTTTTAATTCATCTGTTTTTAAACTTTCTTTAAGTGAACTTTCAAAATTGTTAAGTGCTTCTTCTTGTTTTTGATACAGCTTATAATCGCTATATACTGGAAATACAAGTATCGCCATACCAAGTATCAAAAGTATCACTCCTACCAAATTTTGTACATATTTCATGTTTTTACTTTCTAGTATAATTTATAGTTTTTGTAATTTATTTGTTTCTTTTTTTAAGAACAACAGCACCTGTTGCAATTATTGCTACACCTATTAATCCAAGTATAACTAATTGTTCAGAACCTGTGAATGGTAATGCTGTTAATTTATTGAAGTCGAAAGAAACTTCTTCCTTATTTTTACCATCTTGTGTAAATTTAACTTCTTTTTTGTTTACAATTGGCATTTTGTAATTTGATGGAACTGTTTCTAGGTTTACAGTATAATCTCCATTTGTTAAACCTTTTATTACAACATCTGGTGTTCCAGCTGTTGCTGTAAGAGTTTTTTTAGTTTCTCCCCAAGATTTAGTTGCTTCATCATAATATTGTGTATTACCATCTTTTTGTCTTGTTAATGTATATGTTATCTTTTCTTTATCTTTCAATGTTACACTTGCTTTTATTGTTAAATCATTTAATTTAAGTGTTGGTGTGCTATCTTCTTTTTCACCAGGTTTTTCTTCATCATCTCTTGGATATTTACCTTTGTCTGGATTATTTCCATCTGTTTTGTCGTTATTATCTGGATCTTGTGAATTATTTGGATCATCTGTTCCAGTTTTTTGATCTGCAGGTGGGTTTTTGTATTTATCTTCATCAGTTATTTCTTCACCCTTATCTTTTTTGTCTTTTTCTACAACTGGATCAACTGTTTTGTTTCCTTTTTCATCTTTTCCAGTGTTTTCATCATATGGAGGTGTGAATTTTGTTTCAATAGCATTCCATATTTTAGAATCTGCTGTAACATTTTTATCTAAATTCATTTCATATGTGAATTTTAATGTTTTAGTTGTATTTTTAAGTCCTGTTACTGTAAATGTTGTTTGTTTACCATTTGTATTTGGAGTAACTTTTATAGTATCTCCTCCTGGAGTTGTAACTTTTATTTCTTTTGGTTCTCCTAGCACATCTGATCTAGTATCCATAAATTCGAATTTTTTGTATTCTTCTATATTTCCTGGAAGATCAACATGAACTTCATATGTTATTGGTTTACCTGGTGCTATGTCTTCTGTTTTAGTTAGCATTTTTTTAGTAGCCATAGGTGTTATATATGCTGTGTCTTTTGCTAACTGTGTTCCAGTTGAATCAACTGAACCATTTGTTTTGAAAGTACTTCCTGCTGGGTAAACTATACCTGAACCATCTACTCCAAATGTAAGAGTATTGTTTACATCTTTTAATGCATTTTTTCCTAATTGATATGGCTTAGCTTGTGCTGAATTTCCATAAGTATCTGTAACATTAGCTGATGGGCTTTCAACTAAGAAATAATCTCCAAATACAAGATCATTTATTGTGAATTTTCCTTCATCATTAGTTGTATATTGTCCTGCCTCTCCAACTACTTTTGCTTCCGATATTTTTGCTGGTGTACCTTTATATAATGTATATTTTGCGTCTTTAACACCTGCATTTGTATCTTCTCCAATTTTTTGGAAGTCAAAATTTATTGTTGTAAATTGGTTTTTAGCAGCTAGATCTAGATCAGCAATAACACCTTCGCTGTCAATATATGGTAATTCTAATACCATTGGTTCTGCTTTTGCAGCAAATAATTTTGCTGATGATGCTTTAGTTTCAACTATTGCATATTTTTCTGGTTTATTTTCATCTAAATCATTAAGTGCTATTTTAGCAATTCCATTTGCATCTAATTCAGATGTTTTTGCTGTTGCAGTATCAATACAATTATCAAGATCTTTTTTAATTTGATCAACTGTTTGATCTTGTTTATCTGCTTTTATCTTGTAAATTGTAAATTCTACTTGGCCCCATTTTTTTTGAGCTGCTGAATCATACACTTTTGCCCATGATGGTATTGTTTTGTCTTTTCTACTGAATTGAAAACCATCTGTTTCGTTTGCTTCTCTTTTTTTCTTTTCGTTATAATATACTTTTTGTATATTAACAGTAACATTTGTTTTAGCTTTAACTATATTTCCTAGTAATGGGAAAAATAAGTTTAAAACCATTGCTATTACTGTGAAAAGAGCAACTATTTTTGTGTTTGTTTTTTGTTTCATTTTTTCTCCTTTTTAGTATTATTTTAAAATAATCTATTCTTTTTAATATATAATGGTTAACACCACACCATTACCAAATTTATCTAATCTATGAGCTCACCTTGAACAACCCATCTTTTGTTAGTTATTCCGTGAGGTTCACAAGTATATATTGTTATTTTAGGTTTTTCACCAAGCTTTGGATATCTAAAAGGTGAATCATTTTCTATTTCACCATGATTTACTATTACCTCGCTTGGTAGTAATTCTTTTGAGATTATTTTATATTTATATGAATCACTTCCAACTTTAACTTCTATTTCTTGATCTTTTTCTACATCTTTTAAATTGCTAAGAAGTACATCTTTAATTCCAAAATTATGCCCTACAAGTACAAAGTTTCCTTTTCCTGGAACTGAATCTTCATAAAAATCTGTAGCAACCCCTAATGCTAGTGTATATTTATTTGCACCTTGATATATTTTTTCTTCAATATTTACTGATGGAATTTTAAGTGTTCCGTAATAATGTCTATGAATTCCTTCTTTATATGCTTTTTGTTTTAAGCTATATATTTTAAATATTGATGAGTTGTCTATTCCTTCATCATTTGATTCAAATTTTTTTGTTTCACCTTTGTCTGTGTTTTTAAATTCATTTCTAAAGTTGTCTTCTATTTTTAATTTTATAAAGATGAAAGCAAAAGTAAATAATAATATTATTAGGATTAAGATTAAAATCCATGTAATTGTTTTTTTTACTTTTTTATTCATATAACCTCTTTATTCTTCATACATATGATATATTTTTATATTTTTTTTGTATATATATTTTTTTATTTTTCTCTTTTTTTTAACAAAAATATTTGTTTTTGTAATGTTTGAGAATTTTTTAAAATTTTTTTTAAATTTTATATTTCTATTATTGCCTCATCCGTATGTATATTTCAGTATACAAAATTTTCAATATATTTAGAATAGATATTTTATATTGTTAAAAATATATAATATTTGGAAAAAAATAAAAGCAGAAATTTTCATTCTGCTTTTACTTTATATTTTTTTATCTTTCCCAAGGTCTATTTGCAAAGTATTTTTCTTTTTTATCTTTATTATTTAAATATGTTTTTATACTTATTCCACCAATTGCTACAACTACTGCAAATACTGTAGTTATAATTAGTGCTTTATTAGATTTTTTCATTTCTAAATTTAGACCTGTAGGTGGTGTTACTGTTATATATTCTGGAGTATCTGCATCATATTGTTTTGCTGTTGATTCAAATAATGTTGTTTCATCTTTTTCAAGATCTGTAAATATTGATCCTGGGGCATTTCCTACCGCTCTTCTTGCTGTATCCATTGTGTATTGAACTATTTCTGCAGAGTTTTCATACATAAAGTCACCTGGTGTTCCTAGTGTTGCAGTTGTTGCTGTAGCACCTATTTCAAAAATTCTCATCCATTCTGGAAGTTTATCTTTGTTGTCTTTAGATAATTCAAAATGTTTTTGTTCTCCTGGTTTAATATAATTATCTATTGGCATTATTTCTTTTTCTTTTGTCTCAAATCTTCCAAAAATATTTGATCTTTCATTATCTATATATGGAACATTTCTATTATTTCTTTTATCTAGTAATTCTGCTTCATTTACATTTTCGCTTGTTAATCTTTGAAGTACTCCTACTAAAGAATCTCTTGACATTTGCATCCACTCTTTAGCCTTTTCGTGATTTTCATTTTGTTTCATTGTTGTTGACATTATATCTAAGATACCATTAATTTTAGCTTTTGCTATGTCATTCTTTTCAAGAGGTTTATCTACTTTTGCATAATATTCGTCACCAACATATCTACCAAATCTATATTCTTCATCTGGAGCATATTCATGTTTTAACTCTCCTAAAGCACTTCCTTCTTCAGCTTCTTTTCCTGTGTAATATTCAACACCTCTAAGAGATATGTCTTTCACTCCGCTTAAATCTAATTTTCTATCGTTTTCACTAAGGTTATATACACTTATTTTGTATTTAACATTAATTGTACTTCCTTGTAATAACATTTCATCAATATTTAAGTATGCAAATTTTTGAGCATATTTAGCATTTTCAAGATTTAATCCATCTATTTCATATAATGTGTTTTCAAATGATAAAGTTTCTTCAAGTCTTTCATTTTCTTTAGATTCTCTATCTATAACTGTTTTGAATGAAACATTTCCTGGATCTTGAATATATCTATTATATTCTTGTTCTTTTCTGCTTACTACTAAATCTGTTTTAAAGTCTGCTGAGAAACTTTTCTTTCCATTATTAGTAATGTATTCAATATTTTCAATTTCTTTATTTAAAACTAATTTAGTTTGTGGTCTTTCTACAATAGATAAATTAATGTTTTCTACATCATAATTTTCTATTTCATTTGCACTGCTTTCATTTCTTACTGTAACACCTTTTATAGCGTAAGCTTTATCTTGAAGATTTAATAAGTTTGGAAGTTCTTTTCCATCTTTTGTATATTTTTCATAAAACTCTATACTATAATTTATTTTTGGAGTTACTGCTACCATGTGTGAATAATCATGTGCATTCTTTAATATTTCTTTTTGAACATCTGTTGCATTTTCTAAATCTTTATCATAGATTGCTATAAGCTCAGATAAAGTTGTTGCCCATGTTTTAAATCTATCTGTTATTTCTAGTCTTCTAAATTCATCATCTCTTAAATATGAATATTTAGATTTATCTCCATCAATTATTTTTCCAAGCCATGTTGTGTTAACTTTTTCTTTATCCCCTCCATAGAATAGAGTTGATTTAAAGTCTATACCATTATAATAATTTGGAAGTCTTTTTTCTTTATCTAATTCTGTTCTTACTGTTTTTACTAAATCTTCAATCTCTCCACTTGCTGAATATCTTGTTTTTACAACAAAGTTTCCAGCTGGAACACCTGTAAATAAATATTCTCCATTTTGACCTGTTTTAATTATTGAAGAAAGTCCAGTAAGTTCTTTTAAGTTTATTTCTCCATCAGTTGTGCTAATCTTTTCTGGCCATACAAATGGTATATCAACATAATCTGATGTATCATCTGGTGTTAAAGTTATCTTAGTTCCATCATCATTTATAATTTCTTTTTTATTATATAGATCTTTTCTAATTGAAACTCTTTCTTCCAGTATAACTTTTTGATTTGGTATTGGCATTTCTTCATCTTCTTTTATACCATTACCTGTTCTAATTCCACCATTTTCTGTATTTCTAAAATCTTCCCATAATATACCAGACATTTTTCTTGGTTTTGGATCTTCTTCTGGTATATCTACTTTAATTATTGGAGCACCATCTGTATCTGCTTCAAACATTGATTTATCTAATAATGGTTGTTCTACTTCTAAAGTTTTTTGTAAATTTACATTATCTGGTGCTGAAAAATCATCTACAACACCTGCTGCTTCACCAGTTTTTTTATCGTATTCTGCAAAACTAGAAATTTCAGCTATATTATACATTTTTCCAAGTTTTAAAGAATTGTCTAATCCTACTCTTTCATCAAAGCCATCTCTTTTAATTCTGTAATTTGTATAAATATCCGCTCTTCCTCCTGCAGGTACAATAAGTTCTGGTTTTTTATCTGTTGATCTTAATATATGATATCCTTCTTTACTATCTTTAGTGTCTTCCCATTTAAATTCTTTAAAATCTTGTGTGAAATCTATCATATTATTTGCATCTCTTGCTGCTTGATCTTGCCAATCTTTATATATTTTGTATTTTGGTGTTGCTATCTTAATTATTTGATCTTTTATTCTTGCAGCATTTGCATCTACAGGCGCTGGACCAACATCGTCTGTTTTTCCATTATGTGCATTAAGAGGATCTATCTCAACGACTTTTTCTATTTCTTTATCTAATACTGGAACTAAATCATCAGTATAGTAATCTGTAATTTCTGTAAAATATGTATCATAATTTGATGCCATATATGGATCATTGTATAAAGATATTCTGTAAGTTAAATAAACATCTAGTTTTCTTGTATCTTCTGTATATGCTTTCATATTTGGATCATCTAAATTTCTTTCCTCAACTATATCTTTTTGTATAGATTCATAAATTCCGTTTGGATCATTAGATTTTTCATTATTATCATTTTTGTAAATTTCTGTTCTAAATATATAGTCTGTTTTATAAATATCTAATTTATATTGTAAGTTTGAACCACTAGGATCATTGTTTACTTGTAAAGTAAATAATCTATTAATGAAATCTTTTGCTGTTTCACCTTCTTTTGCTCCATCTTGAAGTTCTCTGTATGCTTCATCAAAAATATAATTTAAAGCTTTTCTATTTACAATTACTTTTGCGGATACTAAATCTTTTGTAAGTGAATTATTTGCTTTTTGTCTTTCTGTTAAACCAAAATTTATATTTGTCATATATGGTTTTGATGTTTTTATATTTTGTTCTTTAGTTGGATCTGCTGGATTTGGATAATTTTCATCATTTTCCCCATTTGTAAATTTAACTCCAAACATATATGGGATTCCAAGATTTAATGTAGATGAGTACATATATCTACCTGTAGCAATTCCTTCTTTATTCTCTTCTGGCATTTCTCTTTGGTATCTACTTACAGTTCTTCCTGATTCACTTGCTTCATTATCTTTTTTGTATTTTATTCCTGTAACTTTTCCAGTTCTTTTATTATCTTCTCCAGTTTCTACTGTTTGTCCTGCTGTTTTACCTTCATCATCCATTTCACTTACACCAGCGATTTCTGCATTTTGAAGATTATATTTTCTTCTTGCTTCTTTATTTTCTATTCCAAATGATGAAACGAAATGTTCTTTCCTTTCATCAGTAGACATTTTTACAAAACTATCTACTTTAGATTTTATATCATCTCCTGCCATTGATGCCATTGGAATTACTGGTTCATATTGAATTCCATCATATAAATATTCTACTTCAAATGTTATTTTATGTTTGTCTGGTGAATATTTTTTCTTTTCTAATTCTGAAAATCCTACATCATGTAAGTCAAATGGTCCCCATTTTCCTTCTTCATTAGTATATATATTATCCCAATCTGCTTCTTCTTTAGAATTTTCTTTAAATAATCTTGCTTTTTGCTTTTCTATTATATTTTTTATTCCAGACTCGCCTTCTTTTTCACCAATTACTCTATAAACATTTACTTTTATTCCTTTAAGAAGCTCATCATCTTCTGCTTTATATATATTATCTTTTTGAAGATGTTTCTCACCTGCTTCTTTATCTTCCCAAACCATTCCTCCTATTGGAACCATAAACCTTGAAAGTGATGGATCTGGTTCTGGTACAGGGCCCGGATTTGGATTTGGTCCTGGATTTGGATCCGGATCTGGTTCTGGTTCTGGAATAGGCTTTTTGTCATCTGCTCTTAAAATTAATATTGTTTTTTCAAACCATCTTGCTGATGCCCAGTATCCTAATGGTTGTGAAGGAGCGTCTGTTTTACCTTTTGCTTTTATGCCATAAATTACACTTTTTACTGATAATTTTAAACCATCATCTGTAATGTTAGCATTTACTTTTGCATCATCTTCAAGATCAGTAAATACTGTACTTGTTCCTTCATATAATTTTGCTTCACCACCATATACCATATGGTAAAACTCTATTTTTATAGTACTTATTCCTCTTAGATTTTGATCATAAGGAATAACGAAATAAAATTCTTCACCTGGTAATGGTACATAATATTCTCTTTCTTCAGGTTTAACGTTCTTTATTAAGAACTTCCATCCTTTGATCTCAGGATCTGTTATATTTATTTCTGCATCATCATCATCTTCTAGTTTAATTTCTTCTTTTCTTTTTTCGCTTGATTGTCCACCGTTTTGGTCTTGACCATTTTGATCTTGTCCGTTTCCTTCAGGAGCATTTTCTTTTTTCTCTTTTAATTCTTTTAAATATTCTTCTTTAAGATTTTTATTATCTTTTGTAACATCTGGGAATTTTGATTCCACTTCTTTTATTGCAGTTTCATAATCTGCTTTTGTTTTATTTTTTTCAAGCCATTGATTTATTTTGGCTTTAACTTCTCCTATATATGCTGCTTTATCATCATTATTTTCTTTATTTTTGTTATTTTGTGTTGCCCATTCATCAAAACTTTGTATTGTTGGGAATGGTTCTTTAGGTGTTTCTGATGGTGTTTGATTTTGCTTGTCTGCTGGTTGTTCACCGTTTTGTGTTTGATTTGCAGGTTGCTCTCCATTTTGTGTTTGATCTGCTGGAGCTTCATTTTGTCCTTCAGTAGGTTGGTTATTTGAAGCTAACAATAAACCTATATTTTTGTTATTTCCATCAAAAAATGTTTCTATTTTTTGTCTATTATTTTCTTTTCCAGAAAATTCATTGTTCATAAATAAATTTGTAACTTTTGCATTAAAACTTTTTGAAACTGTTCTTTCATCATTTTTTGCAAATTTAAATACTTTTGCTTCTGTTTCTTTATTTGCTTTAACTTCTTCATCTGATGAAACAGAAATACTTATTTCTTTTCCAGAAACTCCTAAGCTTTCTCCGTCATTTGCTATAACTACATATGTTTCATTATTTTTATCTTTAAATGCATCAATTTCAATAATATCATCTTTGCTAAGATTTGATCCATTTCCTACAACAACTGTTCTCCATGGTCTTTCTTGATTATTTTTTTCTTTTGATCTTTCTTTATGGAACTTAATTTTATAGTTTCCTAAATCTTCTTTCTTTTGCTTAGTTCCTTCCTTTTCTTTTGGATCATCTCCATCTACATTACCATTTTGTTTTTGTTTTCCATGTTCTTCTTCACGATTTTTTCTATTTTGTTCTTTAACTAATTCTTCTCTTCTTTTTGACCATTCTTCTTTAGCTTTATAATATTCTCCGCCTGCATTATATTCTTTTTCTTTATTTTCTTTTAATTTAGAAAGTTGTTCTGCTGCACTTTTCATTTTTTCAAGAATTGATTTAGCTTTTTCTTGTTGACCTAGTTCTTGAAGTAAATTATTTATTTTATCTAATAATGGTTGTAGTTCGTTTTCATTTTCCGGGTTTCTTAATATATTTTGTTGATATATTTCGTTAAACCAAAATACTAACTTGTCATATATTTCTTTTATCTTTTTAAATTTTTCTACTTCTTCAGGAGTTCTTATTCTAGCATCTCTTGAATATTCTGTTAATTCTTTTTGAATGTCTGCTAAAATTTTAGCAAATTCTGCTTTAGCTTTATTATTATCTTCTATTGCTTTTTCGTATTTTTCTCTTGCTTCTTTATATTTTTTATATTTTTCATCATTTTTCCAATTGTTTCCGCCATTTTCATCATTATCATATCTACCATAAATTTTTGCATTTGTAAGCGCAGCTAACCATGCTTTTCCACTTTGTGATTCATTATAGTGTGATACATAATCTAATTGATATGGTCCAACTATATATTGTTGATTTTGTTCATCAAATTGCATTGATTTTCTATCTTCTGGTTTCTGTCCATTTACTTCAACAAATCTTGGTTCATATTTTACACCTGGGTTTTTAATTACGATTTCTTTTGGTTTAAACTTAGGAACTTCACCTTTAAATTCTAATTTCTTATCTCTTTGTTTTGAATGTATTACTTCTTGATTAGGATAATTATTTTCTTTTCTATCATTACAAAAAGCTACAAATTCTTCCCAGTATTTTTTAAAGTCTTTTGCCTTCATTATGATTTCATAAGATTTTGGATGGCTTGGATCTGGACTCATTGGGAATCCTCTTCCATACCAAGCTTCACCTCTTTGTCCTTCTTCTGTTGTTGTCCAAATTGCTCTTTGAACATCACCACCGCCTCTATTTTCATCACGGTCAAAAGTTTGATTTTCTCTAAATTCTGAGTCTTCTGGGCTTTTTATATATATTTCGTTTATAGCATATCCAGCTTCTGGAGAAATAGTGTCACATGGTCCCATTGGGTCCATATTTTTTTCAAGTCTTGCACCAATTCTATGTTCTCTTAGTCTATATCTATTTGTTGATCTTATTGTATTATCTCTTGGAGTATTTCCTTCTCTTTGTTGTTCGCTAAAAGGTCTGCCTAAATCTAATCTACCTAGTTCAACTTGTCTTATAACTTCTGCAACACCTTTTTTTGCAACTTCAAGAGCTTTTGTTAATGTTTGAGTTACTTCTGATTGTAGTTGTTCATATCTTTCAGGATCTTCATATTTGTCAACTCCTACAATTTCTCCCTTAACTCCTGCTTCATTATCAAAAGTTTTTGTCCATTTTATATTTGGATTATCATTTTTTATAACTTCATTATATGCTAAATTTACAAAAATCTTTTTATATGCATTTGTTCCAACTTGTGCTAAATTTTGATCATCTGCTACTAATGATTGTTCAATAGCTCTTTGTAGTTCTCTACTCATTGTGCGATTTTCATTTAAGTGACCAATTTGTCCGTTTTCACCTGCAAGCATAATTCCGTGACCTAAACAAGTTATTTCAGGTCTTCTAAGCATTGCTCCGCTTGACATTCTGCCACCTTTTTCTTGCATTAATTCATCACCTCTAGGAATATATATAGATCCTTCTTTTTCTAAATCTTTTCTTTTAGATAAAAATTTAGGTTTTTCTTCATTCGGATTTCCTGGTGAATCTGGTGTTTTTGTTATTTTGTTTCTATCAAATTTTTCATTAGCTTTATATATTTCTAAATTTTTAACACTTTCATAATATTTGTTTATTCTTTGATAAAATTCAGACACTTCACCTGTTCCACTTGGGGCTATTTTAGCTGGTACTTCTAATGATCTAGCAAATATTTCCTTGCTTAATGCAGGTGAAATTAGTATTGCTACTACTATCATTAATACCAATGCTAATATGCTTAAATTAATTTTTTCTTTACTTTTTGACATTGTCTTCTCCATTTATTATTTTAATAGATATACTATTCTATTTTTATAGTATATATAACTTTAAAAGTTTTTTCTGTTTTTTTTCTTGTTTTTTTACATTTTCTTAACAAATCTTTTTATATATAAAATAAAAGCGGTTTCCCGCCTTTATTTTATATCTATAATTTTTGTTTTTTCAACCAAATTTTTGTTATTAAGTAATATATTTACTATTTCTATTAAAGTTTCTGAATTTTGCATTTCATTATATGGTTCTGCATTCATTTCTCCTGTTTGAAAATTAGAAAGAAACATACCAAGATTTGATATCATTGTCATATTAGAACCATTTTTTCTTTCTAAATTTACACCTAAAATGTGTTCTTTTTTATCTACCCCATAAAGTAAATATTTGTTCAAGTCAAGACTTTTTGATGCTTCTAAATTATATTTTTCAAATGTCACCGCTTCATTTGATGTTTTATAATATATATCTTTTTTTATTTTATTTTCTTTTATATATTTTTCATTTAAAATTATTTTATTTGGAACTATTGTGAAAACTTTATCATTATCTTCTGTAACATTTTTAGCAATTTTAGAATTTAAATTTACATTTCCAAATATAATATCATTATTTGCATAAAATTCATTTTCAATAAGTTCTTTTTGTTTTTTGTCTATCTCATTTACTGTTGTTCCCTTTTTATACATTTCTTGTAACTCATCTTGTTTTTGATTTTGTTCTTCTTCATCTTGATAAATGTATCTATTATCTAAATTTCCATCTAAAATTTGTGCGTCTTCAAAATATGCTCCATATCTTTTTGTTATACTTAGTAAATTCTTTTTTTCTTTATTTTTAGCAAAGTTTTTTGATGCAATTAATATATTATTTCCTTCATCTAAATATTTGTTTAAATTGTTTTTTTCTATATCTGTTAAGTCTATATTTGTTCCCATTAAAATTAAAAGCTTAAAATCTTTTTTTACTTTTTCTTTTAAATCCACCATTTCAAATTTATATCCAAGATATTCTAGATCTCTAATATATTGTGCATAATCTTTCTTAGGCATAGGTTCAGCATTTGATATTATTCCTATTTTTCCATTTTTTAAAATTTCGTCTTTGTTTGCTCCTGTTAGAATGCCATTTACTACTTTTCTTTCTAAGTCTAATTTTATTTTATTTTCAGATATATATCTTATTTCTTTTGATAAATCTCTAACTGCTTTTACTTTCTTTTTATTTTTTCCATCATCTATAATTATGTATATTGTTTGGCCATCGTCTTTTATATTTTGAGTAAAGTCTTTGAATTTATTCATTTCATTTTTTAAATCTTTATTACTTATATTTTTTCTATTATTTATATTATCTAAATAAACAATTTTTTCATTTGAATTTTGTATGTTTTTTAAAATAATATCCACATCTTTTAATTCTGCTTTATCTTTCATAAATATATATATTTTTTTATCTACTTTTTTCAACTTTTCTCTTGATTCTTTTGTTAATTTATATTTTTTATTTTTGCTTGTATCTATATATTTTTCACTAATATTTCCATTTATACTAAATATATATATTGAAGTAATTGATAAAAATATAATTATACTTAATATATTTATAATTATTTTATTTTCTTTTTTTAAATTTACTTTTTCCACATATAATAAACTATTTGCTAATAAAATTATTAATGCTAAAAACATAAGAGTTTTTATAACAGGTATAACTCCCATTGAGTATTCTGCAAATATATATTCAATTTCTATTGTTTTGCTTATCATAATAAGAATAAAAATTATTGAATAATAAATTACTATTGCGTATATTTTTTTATTTTCTGTTCCTGTAAATATTTTATAAATAAGTGGAATCATAAAAGATATTATTATAGATAATAAAATTTGTGATAAAAATATTCTTTTTGAAACAGCTAGTAATACTAAATATATTGTTATGTGGAAAAATAAACTATTTAATATATCTTTTTTTAATTTTTTTTCTTTAAAAATTAATTTATATATTGGAAAAATAACAATGTAAATATAAATAAAAGTTCTAACAACTGATCCACTTTTGTTAAATAAATCTATTTTTAAATTTTGTCTTGCAAATATAATACTTAAAAAAGATGTTAATATTCCTGCCATTAATATTATTATATATTTTATATTTTTCATAAAAACATTTTGCTCTTTTTTATTTTTTAGTTTTTCCATAAAAATCCTTTTATTTTTTCTGTAAATAATTATATCATATAAATAAAAAAAGTGGAGAGAATAATCTCCACTTTTATATTTTTTATTACCAGATTGATTTTAATTCTTCTTCATTTCTTTTTACTTTTTTATTAAGATATCTGATTCTTGTATAAGAGAATATTATTATAGTTGTAAGAATTGCTCCTATTATAATTATGTTTTTATTTGTTTTTAAACCTGCTTTTACATTTACTTTTCTCTTCTTATCACTTCTTTTTTTTCCGCCTTTTTTATCTGTTATAAATATTCCTGGTTTTTTCTTACTTTTACCTTTTTCATTTTTATCTGGCAGGCGCCAATTTATGCTTCCGCTATTTCCACCACCATTTTCGTCATCATCATTATCTGAGCCTGGGTTCCACGGTGTATATACTTGATTTTTTTCCCATAAAAGTGTTACAACCTTATCACTGTCCATTTTTAATGGAAGTTTTGGTGAAAATCCTTTAAATCTATATCCAGCTAATCTTGGAAGATCTGAACTATCTGGTGAATACAATACTGATCCTTTATCCATTTTTCTATCTTTAAAAAATTCTTTATCTGGATAATATATATTCCCTGATTCACCTTTTGGTTCATTAAGGTTAAATCTTAAATTAACTTTATTTCTAGGATCATTATATGCATTTTCAAAAACCGGATATACATCCATTACATATTTACCATCTATTTTATTTACTCCAAGTGAATTTACCGCAATTGGTTCATATATTTCGCTTGGTCTCCAACCTGTTGCTGCATTAAATGTTCTTTTATATTTATATCCTGTTAGTGGATTTGTTATTTCATAATATGGTAAAACAAGTTTTTTATCTGGTATTTTTGCTGCTGTTCCTGCTGGAACTTTTTGATTACTTATTATTTTTTTACCTTTATAATCTTTTGGAGCATTCCAAAATCTTACATTTATTTGTGACCTTATCCATAAAAGTTTAAAAGTTGTTGTTTCATTTATTGGTTTATCTAATGATTGATTATACCATTTTGTTTTATCCGGAGAAAGTTCAAAATTTGGTCTTAGATGTCTTTCATCCATCATTTGATTATATACACTTGGATTATCTTTTATTGAAGTTCCTTTGTTTATTGTATATTTCATTTCTCTTTGTGGTGCTATTTTAGATCCATTATAATCTACATAAATTACAACTTTTTCCTTTTCTGGTTCTGGTTTTGGATTTTCTTGTGGTTTAAATCTAGGTATATATTCAGTATCTGCTATTTGCTTTTTATCTAAACTTATATTCCATCCATCAAATACATCTGTGGAATCATTTCCTATTTTTAGATTTGCTAATTTTTCTTTTAAATCTGGAATTTCGTTTGGAGAAATTCCCATTTCTTGTCCACTGCTATATTTAAATTTTGCTTTTATTGTTATCCATTGTTCTTTTTTGTCATTTGCATAAAATGTAAAATATATTTCTTTTTCTTCAAATGAACCTGCTCTTTTTATTTTTGGATAGTATTTTTGCATACCTTTTGTAAATTTTTTATCTGTATAATCTGGAGCCCAATTTATAACCTCAAGTCCTTTTTCTTTCATTTTTTCTTCTACTTTTTTAACTTGTTCCTTTGTTATTCTATCTCCAATATTTCCAGTGATATCCATATATTCAGCATCACCAGAATAATCAAAATAAAATCTTGCTACTGAATTTGTTGGATTTTCGCTTTCATTTTCTTTTTCAAAAATTGGTTTAAATACTTGATCTTCATAATAAATATTTGCTGTTGGATCTGGCTCCCATCTTACAAATTTATATCCTGTTTTTGTACACTTTAATTTAAAGCTCTCCATTTTTTCTTTTGTTATTAATCCACCTTTTGTATGAGAGTATTTAAAGTTTGTAATTTCTTTACCATCTTTTATTAAACTTGAACCTTCATCAGGCATAAATGTAAAATTAATTTTATTTTTTGCATCGATTGATTTTGATCTTATAATTAATCTTATTCCAAGAGATTCTTCTCCTGACACATCTCCATTAGTTGAAGATATATTTAGCTCTTTCTTTCCTTCATCTTTTTCTAGTATAAAAAATGGATTTTCTTTTGTTAAAAATTTATTTTTATCTATATTTGTTTTTTCATTTTCTTTATTTATTCTTCCCTTTGTATCTGAAAATCCATCTCCATATTTAGTTCCATCAAGGCTTGCCTCAATATAATTTTCTTCTGCTGTATTATTTTTAGCCCTTGGATATTTAATATCATTGTTTTTTACATCATTTGCAATTTCTGAACCATTTTCTAAATTACCACCATCTAAATATCCAAGCATTATTTCTTTTTTTGTATTATCCTTTAATTTAAAGAAAAGATCATCTTGTTTAGCTATTTTTAAAGCTCCATATTCCATTGTATTCATAATTGATGCATCATGATCTTCTTTTCCTTCTTTATTAAGAATTTTACTTATATTTTTTGAATAATCGTAAATTTCTGAATAGTTTTTATATTTTTTGGTATCTATTTTTGCATCTTTATATGAAATCCATATTCCGTTTGATTTATATCCATCTTTTAAAAAGGCTTGATGAAGTGAATATGTTGTATCATTTGAATCTTTATCTGTTATTTCATACTTAAATTTATTTGCTTCTGCTATTTTAGTATCTAAATTTTTAAACTCAATCTCATTATTATTTTTATCAAATGCTTTTGAATATGTCGCTGATGCAATTATTTGATCATCTTTATAATAAACTATTTTATATTTAAATGCTGGTAACCATTTCCATACTGTTTCATCTTTTACTGCAAAATATTCATTATTCCACTTTTTAAAATTTTCTTCTGAATAAACATTTTTAATAATTTCATATCTGTCGTTTTCTTTGTTAAAGTTTACTGCTTCAAATCCTTCTGGAAGTCTTGGAATTTTATCTACATCAATATCTGAAATGCCTACAAAATTTTGAGAAAGTAAATTGTTTTTATATGCTTCATTTTCATTTGATAAAGCAAGCTGAACAATTGTTGTTATAATTATGCCAATAATTGCTATAATTATTGCCATTTGGTATTTACTTATCTGTTTTTTTGATTTTATAATATTTGTTTTTAGCTTTGTTTTAACTTCCATTTTTCTTCCTTTAAATAGATATTCCTTTAGTTACTTTAAATTATATTTATTTTTTTTTATTATTTCTATAAAAAAAATATATCTTTACATTTTTTTTATACAATTTAATATTATGTAATTTTTTGATTTAATATTTTTAATATATTATAATATATATAGTGATTATTCACTTTGTTAGAAATGAAAACAAATGTTTTCAACTAGAGAAAGTATATCTCAAAGCACAAAAAAGGAGTGATTAAAGTGCTAAAGAAATTTACTACATCATTTTTAGCATTACTGCTTGTATTTTTTACATTAACAGGTAATGTTATGGCCGCCAAAAAACCAAAAGTTTCTGATCCTTTAGACCTTAATCGTCTAAAACTAGAACAATTAGAAAAATCGGATAAAAAAATTCCGATTAAAAACCGCATGTATTTTGACAATAAGAAAACATATGATTGGATCGAAAGTAGCTTGATTTTGTGTAACAACTTCACAGTTGACAATATCTATGCTCGGAACAAAATTGTCAAAGTAAATGACAATTTGTACAAGGAAGTTTATAAGGATGTGCCTTTTAAATTAGATTTTGAATGGTCTCCTGAAGATCTAGACGCCATAAGTTACAGATATGCAATTAATTTGTATAGCTTAATTTTTGGTGAAGTAGCAGATTTCGACGATCTATATGAAAAAGTCGAAATAAAGTCAACCTACAATCCTAAAACTAAAATTTACACCCCGATCTTTGAAGTTTCTTATACGAAAGAAGAGTTAGATACTGAAAGAAAAGTAAATGATCATGTCAGAAAATGGGTTAACCAAAATATTAACAAGAAGATGAATGAAAGACAAAAGGCTAAAGTTATATTTGATTATTTTGTTAATTCAAAATTTCAATATAAAAAAGGCGCCGGTACTGAAATCAGCAAAGTTAGCTCCGTAATTTGGCAAAAAACTGGCCAATGTGTTTCTTTTTCAAATTATTTTGAAAAACTAGCTATTGCATCTGGTTTAAATTGTTTTACAGAACAAGGTTATCTTGGTGAAATTGCTGAAGACTGTGGCCATTCTTGGAATTTAGTGAAAATAAAGGGTAAAATTTATTCTATCGATGTTACCAATATCGATAATTATTCTAATCCTTACAACCTTTTCTTAAAAACTCCACAAGCTTTTGAAAAACTTGGTTATATTAAGTATTAAACCTAAAAACAGGAGACAATTTGTCTCCTATTTTTTATTTTCTATATTTTTAATTTTGCTTTTATTTTTTGCTATTTTTTGTCTTTTTGAAATATGATTTTCTTGCATATAACATTGTTCCTGTAAATATAGCTAAAATTGAACTTGTTAAAATAATTTTAATCATTTGCTTTTTATTTGCTAATTTTATACCAGTTGGTGGTGTTAATGTGATTAATTCTGTTGTAAATGCATCTTTTTGTAATATTGATTTTGCAAACATTTCTGTATTTCCTTTATTTGCTTTTAATTTTTCCACTGATTCTTTATTTTCTTCATTACTGAATACATCACCTGGCCTAATTCCTCTTAATCTCTTTCCACCTTCTATATTATATTTTAATAATTCTGCTGTGTTATCAAATGATAAATCTTTTTCAAGTGCTAATGATGCAATATATTTTTGTGTTCCTATATACCATTTTTCCATTGAATATTCTTCTATATTTTCTTTTGCTTTTTCAGAATTTACGAATAACGCTATTGGAAGTATTCCTTTTAAGCTTACATCTTTTCCTGGTATTTTAATTCTTTTTGGTTCATTTGTTGAAATATATATATTACTTCTCTTATTGTCTATATATGGAACACCGTTTTCATCTTTTAACTCTATTTCATCTGCTTTTTTAGCAAGATCTTCATTTTTCTCTGCTCTTACTCCTCTGTAATTTACAATTTTATTTACTAAATCTTGTTTGCTTGCTTTTTTCCAAAGTGCATATTTTTCTTCATCTCTTCCTTTAAATGCATTTTCATTATATTCACAATTATTATTTATTACATCCATAACTTCTTGTATTTCAAGTGTGTCTAATTGTTCTAGTGTAAGTTCTTTTGCATTCATAGGTTTGTAATAGTTTTTAGCAAGTATATGTCCATATTTAAACTCATCAATTTTTTCATGATTTAAGTAAACACTTTCTTCTATAGGGTCTTTTACTCCGGCATAATATGCTTTAACTTTTTTATTAAACTCAAAATCTCCTGGTTGTAGTTTTTCTAATTTTTCTCTTGTTTCTTTTTCAAATATATCTGGTTCGCTTAAGTTTACAGCTCTTATTGCATATTCAGCTTTTATAGTTGAACCTTGCATCAATTGTTCATCCATATTTATGTATATAAACCCTTGTTTTATCTCATCAATATTTTTATCATCTGAGTTTAAACTAAATCTATTTCCGTATAATGTATTTAAAATCATTACATTTTCTTTTCCAGTGCTTTCATTTGCATTAAATTTAGTTCTCATATCTACTGCACCAAGATATGGTTCATAAATATTTACATCTTCTCCATTTTCTGGCTCTCCTAATACAAGATCAAATTTTAAGTCAACTATTTTTTTACCATTATTTGTTTCAAGTGAAACATTTGTTATATCTTTTCTAAGTTCCATTTTAGAAATTGGCCTTTGTACTAAACCTGCATTAACATTATCTACTTTATAATATGATGGATATTTTAAATCATTATTTACTCCATTAGCTCCTTTTAAGAACCTTGTGCCTTCATACATTCCAGTTAAGTTTTTAAGTTCTGCATTTTTTAGTATTTGATCTTCTAACGCTTCAAGATTTTCAATAGAATATAACATTTTTGGAGTTGTAGCTACCATTCTACCGCCATCATGTACAATGTTTATATCCTTTTCTTCTGGATTCATTATATCCATAGATTCAAGAGCTTTATGTATATCGTGGTTTATGTTTGATACATTTTTCATTACTTCAGCTCTTCTAAATTCATCATCTCTAATATATGATAAATTCTTTTCTTTAGATGGTGCCATTTTGCTAATCCATGTTTCATTTAAATTATTATCGTCATTATTTCTATAAAATGTTGATTTAAAGTCCACACCATTTATCCATTTTATGGTTCTATTTGATTGATCTGCTGTAGGTGCTAAGTTTTCTGGTTTTACCTCTGGTGGATTGTCTGCATCATTTCCTTTTCCTTGAGATGTATATGGTACTTTTATAACAAAGTTTCCAGCAGGTATTCCTTTGAAATCATATGCTCCACTTTCATCTGTTATTTGCACAGATTCTAATCCTAATTGTTCATTTAAATTAATTTGTTTTCCGTCTCCTACATTAACTTTTGATGGCCAAATAAATGGTACATCTAAGTATTCTCCCGCATTTATTGTTGTATTCATATGACTATTGATAGTTTGACCTATACCTTTTCCAACTTCTACCGGGATTCTTTCTTCTAGTATTATTTTTTGATTTTTTATTGGTTTTTCTTCTTCTTCTTTTTTACCATTACCAACATAAATATTGGCATTTTCATTTGATCCACTTAGTGCAACATCTATCTTATCATTTCTTGAATCTTCCCAAACAACACCACTCATTTTTCTTGAATCATTTTCGTCATTTAAACTCAATTTAAGTCCTGGTGCAAAAGCTGTATCTGCCTCAAGTCTAGTTGTGTTGTAATCCATATATTCTTCTATATTTCTCATTCTATTATCGAAATCTAAATTATTTGGAACATTTCCAGGTGCAGAAAATTCATCAACTCTTGCAGACAATACATTTGTTCCTGGTTCATATGATGCAAAACTTCCTATTTCTACAATATTTCCTATTATTCCGCCTGATTCACTTAATATATCTAAAGCATTAATTGAATTAGGTATATTTATTCCATTTACTCCTGTTCCATCTCTCATAAGTCTATATACTGTATAGATGTCTATTTTTTCAAGTGGTGCCAGTCTTATTCCATGTTCATGTTGATTACTTACAAATGCTTTTTTCGCATGTCCTCTTCCTTCTTCACCGCCCCAATTATATGAAACGCCTGCATCACTAGTTGTTTTAGCATTTTCCATTAAAGTATCATCAAATATACTTCCTTTTGTTGCTCTTGTTTTAGATATCTTAACTTCTTTTGCTGAGTTTTTACCATATGATTGATATAAATTATTTGCATTTTCTTGAGTATATTTAACCATATCTTTTTTAACTTCTTGCATAAAATTAGAATTATATTGATCCCTTATTTCAGTTATCTCAACATCATCATTATCTGACATATTTCCAGCACTTACTTTATATGTTAAGAAAATATCTAATTGTCTTGTATCTTCTAAAGAAGCTGGATTTCCTGTTTCGCCTTTATATTCTAATTGCATATCTTCTTGCATTTGATTATATATTGCTTTTGCATATTCTTTATAGCTGCCAAAACTGTTCTTTATTAAATCTTTGTTCTTTGCCATTGCTCCCATGTCTGTTGGTTCTTCCATTGGTGTTGAGTACATTGCTGTTCTATATAAATAATCTACTTTATATATATCTAAAATATATTCTTTTCCTGATCCATTTTTTTCTACTGTTTTTTGAGATAATTTATTTTTATCTAGTATATATACATTATTTTCTCCTTCAGCTATGTTATTATCTTTAATCTCTGCAGATTCGTTCATGTCAAATCCTTCATTAAAGAAATACGTTATTGCTTTATTTTTTATAAATAATGATGCTGAAAGAAGATCTTTTGAAGCAAATAATCTTAATTTTTCTCTTTCTTTTAATCCGAAGTTAATATTTTTCATATAATCTGCAGCATTGTAATATTTTGTTTTTTCTCCATTATACCAAGGAACTTCTACATAATTTCCTTTACTTGTTTTCGCTTTTTGAACTTTGTCTGGATTTCCTTCTAAAGATTCTGCTGGTATATTGATATTTTTATGTATTGGGAAAGCAAGTGGTAAATTTAATGTTGAACTATACATTATTCTTTTAGATTTGAAATTTTTCTTTTCAAACATTTCTTTTGCTTTATATGATATTAATTCTGAAGTTCCATACATACTACCATCTTGAGGTCCCTTGTTTTCGTATTCAAGTTTAATTGATTCTAATCTTTCGCCATTTCCTCGTTTTACTGAGTTTGCATGATCACCAGATGTATCATTTTCTCCAACTTGTGCTGGTTTTGTTGCTGGTCCATCAAATGGTTTTTGACCTTCCATTTCTGCAAATTTTCTATTAAAGTCTGCTCTAATATGTGGATTTTCAACAGCTTGTGATGTTTTGCTGAAATCATTTGGTGATGATCTAAATTCTTTTATTTTATTTTCTAATCCAATGTCCTCTTGATGACTATATCCTCCATTTTGCAGAGGCAGTACTTCTGTATATTTAAGACCATCATATGAATACACTACCTCAAATACTACAGCTACATCCTTTTTATCGTATCCTAAACCTTTTAGTTTTTCGAATTCCTTTTCCGAAAAGCTTAAGTCATGGATATTATATGGTCCCCATTTTCCTTCTTTATCTGTATAGATATTTTTTGCATCTATTTTTTTGAAAGTTTCTGGTTCAAATAATCTAGCTTGTTCTTTCCAAAGTACTTTTTCTATTTCTACTTCATCTCCTGATGGTTTTGTTTTAACTGCAACTCTTCTTACATCAACTTTTACCAATCCATCAAGATCTTCTCCTTCACTTTCTCCATCTAATTGATGATTATAGCTTAAGTGTTTTGTACCACTTAATTTATCTATCCAAGCTTGCCCTGCTATTGGTAAATACAATCTTGCCATTACTTTCTTTTCATTTGGAGGGCCATCATCCTCAGGTGGTTCTTTATGTATTTCTTTTTTTTCTCTAATTATTTGCCCAGGTTTTTTTATATTAACTACTTTTGTTCCTGTTTTTACATTTTGACCTGGTTTAGGTTCTTCTTCTGGAATTCCAATATTTGGTTTAAGCTCAATTCTAATTATATTAAGCCATAATGCACTTTGAACCTCTGAAACAACTTGATTGTTTAATTCTTTTATATGTCCTTCTAGTACTGGAGTAAGCATTGCATCATCTGAAAGGCCTAATCCATTTTCAAATTGTTCTGTAAAGTCATTTATAGCTTCTTGAGTGTTAGCAAATAAATTTGATAATGAATAGTATGAACTTGTTATATATATAAATCTTGAATTTGTAACCATATATCCAAAGTCAAAAATTGCTGAAGTTATTTCCATCAATTTTGGATCATGTTTTATTACATAATAAAATTGTTCACCTGGATTTGGCAATCTATTTTCTTTTTCTTGTCCTGGTTCATCATTTTCTTTGCTTTTATAAGGCTTTTCGACTAAAAACTTCCAATTTTTTATTGGTTTAATTTCTGATTTATTACTATCATTTTCTTCTTTGTTTTTCTTCTCTGGATTTTCTGCTTGATTTTGTGTTGTATATTCTTTAGTTTTCCCTTTAAACTCTAGATATTCCATTTTATTTATTTCATTTTTTACGTCTTCTTGTTTTTTATTAAAGCTTTCTTCTAATTCTTTTTTTCTTTCAAAAGATAATTTTATCTCTTCTTTATATTTTTCTATTTTTTGTAATTTTGCAATTTTTGCTAAATTATTATTTAAATTTTCTTTTATTTGTTTGTTTATTATATTTTTAGCATATTTAATTTTATTTACTTTAGGTTCGCAGTTATACATATTAGGATATGCTTCATTAAATTTATTTCTATATTCTTCCATATGATTTACGAAATCTTGAAGTTCTCTTTTTCTATTTTCTGCTTGATTTTTAGCTTCTTGATTAGCATTTTTAGCATCTTGCATTTGTCTATAATAATAATCTTTTAATCTATTGCAGTAATCCGGATCTTCTGCTTGTTCACATGGATATTCTAAAAGATCTTTAACATTTTGATCTATTTCTCTCATATTCCTATCAGCGTCATCTGAAGTTGCTTGTGCTGAATTTATCCCTGCTTTTGTTTTTCTATAACAATCTTCTACTGATTCTTTTTGCAAGCTTGCATACTCCATTGCTTTTCTTCTTCTTTGATTATATACATCTGTTCCGTTTCTATATTCTTTACTGCTTCCTAAAAGTTTTATTGCAAGTGAGTTATTTTGTGTATTTTCTAGATAAGTCGCTGCATCAAATCCTTCTATTCCTAGTCTGCTTCCTTCAGCTATTATCTTTTTAAATTCATTTGCTTTTTCTGCAGTTTTATTTGCTGCATCAATTGCTCCTTTTGTATATGTTGGCATCATTGGCATTATTTGATCTGATAATGCGTATTCTGATAAAGATTTTAATTCTTCATCTGAAAGATTATCTCTTCCTTCAGCTCTCATAATTTCATTATCTGCAGCAATCATACCCAGATCTGCTAATATTCCACCATATAAATTTACATTGCTTTTGCTTCCACGTTTATCTTTAACATCTTTACTTAATTGAGCTGCTGAATATTTAAATAATTCTTCTGCTGAATTTTCTCTAACTCTTACTTTATCTACTAGACCTTTATATGTACCTTCTAAATTTTCTAAAGAATTCACTGTATTTTTTGGACTTAAATGTTTTGAATCATTATCTTCTACAATTGTATCTTCCCATTTAAAATCTTTATTTTGATCTCCATATTCTGTCTGTCTATCTGTTTTTTGAGATGTATCTCTTCTTTTATCAAAGGCTATTTCTTTTGTTGATTTTTCATAATTTCCAGATGGACCTACTTGTTGTCCTGTTTTATATTCCTCTTGGTCCCTATAATCTACTCCTCCAGTTATACCTTCTTCTCTTTCTTTATTTAGTTCTTCCCATATTTCTTTTACATATGGATCTTTTTCTTCTTTTATGCGTTTTTCTTTTTCTTCATTATCCATTGCTAAAAAAGTTTCAGTAATTAAAGGCATATCATATCTTATGATATTAAAATATCTTTTAGAATTTCCTAATTCTTTTTTTCTTCTTTCAGAAGCTTTTTGATTTGCAAAAGTATAATGTGTATATATTGGAAATGGTCTTTCCTCAAATGTTCCTGTTCCATATTTGTCAAATAGTGGTTCTAATGTTTCATTTAATTCTTTTATAATTATATTTCCATTTTGCATAAATGTATCTATTTGTTCACTAGATGGTTTATTTCCACTTTGTATGGCATTAAATATTACTATAAATGAATTTTCCCAATCATAGAACTTTTCAATAAATCTTGGTATATTTTTTTCTTGAAGTTCTTTTTTTGCTTTTGGATTTTCATATAAATAATATATTTCTTTAAATATTTTTTCTTTTATAGAGCCACCACTTTTATTCATATACATTTTTTCAAAAAATTCTAATGCTTCTTGAACAGATATGTTTAAATAAGAGATTTCTTTATTTAAATTATTAATATAATTTGTATTATAGTCTAGTTTTGTTCCTTTTAAACTATCTTTTAGTTCTTTATAATTTTTTTCTAAATTAGCTAATTCTTCTTTTAATATTTTCTTTTCATCATTTGTTAAGCCTTCTGAATTTTTATTTGCTTGTTGTTTTAAAATTTCAATCGCTCTTCCTAATTCATCAATTAGGTTTCCTGTTGGTGCTTTCCCATTTTTTAAATTTTCTGCTATTTTATTTATTATATTTGCTACATTGTTAAATGAATCTTTTTGATTTGTTTTTTGAATAATTGGAGCCGCATTGTCTAATGAATCAGTTACTTTATTTAAAGCATTTACAACTTCTAATGTTTTCTTTTTACCAAATTTATCTGTTGGTCTTAAATCTTCTGCTGGATCAACATCTAATAAACCTTCTGAATTATCATCTCCACCATCAGCAGGAAAAGTTCTATATCTTCCTATTAATTCTGCATTTATAACATTTGCAATAAGTGGTGGTTTTCCATCCATATTATGTTTTTCTAAATGTTTACTTTTTAATTTTTCTTCCATTCTATATTGAAAATAATCTAACTTATATGGTCCTACAATCCAAGCATTATCTTCTCTTCTAAATTTAACATCTTTTTGATCTCCCGGTTTTTTATCTCCAACAGCAACAAACATAGGTTTATATTTTGGAATCCTTGCTGAATAAGCAAATGTATGTGTTTTGTTTGCATTAAAGTAATCTTTATATTCATATTGGAATGGTACTGCACTCTTAGACCAAGCTAATGGTTTTCCGTTTTTATATCTTATGAAATGAGTTTTTTGTGCTTTAACAGGCTTCAAGTCTTTTTTCTCTTTTAAATATTTCATAAATGCAAGCCATGTTTTTCTCCATGTTTGAACATCACTTTCTAACATTGCGGTAATTCTCGTTCTACCTGGTGCAAAATATGCTTTATCCTTTCCCCCTAATAGCGGAGTTTTCCCTTCAACATATTGTCTTTTTACATAATTCCACCCAGTAATACCTTCAGCTATTTGCCACCAAACAGCTTGTACACCATTTGTTCTTCTTTTATTTCCATCTCTATATATTCCTCTTAATGCTTCTTTCATTATTCCCGGACTATATTTATATGGTGCTTTTCCTTCTTCATCTGCTTCTCTATCTTGAACTTTTTCTGTTGCTATTAAATATGCTGAAAATGGTGATGCTTGCTTTGAATTTACATATTTTGGGCTTCTTACAAATGTTTCTTCTAATGTTGCTATATCTGTTTCTGGTCCTGTTACTTCTCCTGCGATTACAACTTTTGAAATTGGAGTAAATATTTTAAAAGCACCTATTCCTTTATCTCCTAAGTCAAAATAGTCTCCATATCTATTTTCTACTTCCACCATGTCAATGTAGCCATGGCTCTCGTTATAATCTCTTTCTGCAATAGTTTTATCATCGACGAATTCCCAGTGTGTATTTACTAAAAAGTCCCCAACCATATCTCTATCAGCTTTTCCATATTTATCTTCAAGTCTTTTAAATTCTTCTTGATTAACTACCATATCTCCATTTTTATTAATTGTATATTTTAGGCCTATTTTTTTAGCTAAATTTCTAACTGCTTCAACAGATCCATCTCCCATATATTTAGAATTATTTTTAAATCCTCTAAAAATCATTTGAGAAGCTTTTGGTCTTCTTGCTTCTCTTATATCTGAGTACACAACTTTATAATCTGTTTTAGTTCTTGAAACTTCAAGCTCACCATTAAATATTTTTTTTATAAACTCTTCATGGACATCATTTGATTTATCTTGTCTTATTTTTCCCTTATATGCATTATCTCTAGATTTTTTAGAGATAGCCATAATAACACCTCTTGATGAACAGTAAATTCCAGTTAGCTTTTCATTATGTAAAACATTCCAAGTGAAATCTGCTCTTCCTAGTAACGCATTTGTTACTTTTTCTTGAGCTGCTTCATTAGAAAATGCTCTATCGCCATGAAATTTATATATTTCTTTCATTTTAGGCATACTAACTTCTTTATTTTTTTCATCTTTTGTCTCTGGTTTTACTTTTTCAACTAAATTTTCATCAACATTAATTTTAAATGTTGTTCCAGGTGTTCTTTTTAATTCTTCTTTTAATCTTCTAAATGCTGTGCCCATTTTAGATTGATTTTTAAAACCTGTTGATTTTATATTTGGATCATCATCATCTGTTTCTGCTCCTATTTCATCAAACTCTTTAGATTGATAGCTAGATCCACCATCTAAAATCACTTGTGATCTTGCATATATATTTGAATTTATAAAAGGCGCTATTAAAATAATAATAGAAATAAAAGCTACCCACATAAAAATATATATGCTTTTTCCTTCTAAAATATTTGGATTTTTCATTTTATCTCCCATTTAAATAAAATCTATTTTACTTTTAAAATACTTTTTAATATGTATATTTTCAATATTTTTTAATTTTTTTAATGCATTTATAATATTTTTTATACTTTAATTTAAAATAAATTCTCCTTCTTTTTTTACATCACTCTTTTCAGAAATTGTTTTTCTATTCATTCCAAAATATTCACTGTATATTTCTCTTACAACTTCTGCTGTATAATTTCCTTCATGCCCATTTTCTACAACAACTACAATAGCAATTTCTGGATTATCAAATGGAGCGAACGAAACAAATACTCCGTTTATATCATTTCCTGCTTCAGCTGTTCCTGTTTTTGCTCCAACTTTAACTCCGTAATTTCCAAATGTATTATATGCAGTTCCTCCATATTGTGTTACTAAATACATCCCTTGTCTTACTGCATTCATATGTTCTTTTTTAAATTCTTTTTTATCTACTTTTTCTTCCTTATATCCTGTTACTTCATTAGATATTTTTTTAATTTCATCTCTCGAAAGATGAGCACCATCTCCATTTATTATACTTTTTATAACTGTTGGGTGAATTTCTTTTCCCCCATTTGCTAGCATCGAAATATATCTAGCCATTTGAATTGGTGTAAAAGAATTATATGATTGTCCTATTGCTGCAGATAAGGGATCTCCAGGATTCCATGTTTGTCCTTTTTGAGCAGCAACTTCTTTAGTTGCTAATGTTCCTTGTTCCTCACCTATTATTTCAATTCCTGTTTTTCTACCAAGTCCAAAATATCTGGCATATTCTGCAATTTTTTCTGCTCCTAATCTATCGCCAACTTCATAGAAGAAATAATTGCATGAGTTTTTAATTGCTAAAGTAACATTTTGCCAACCATGTGTCATTCCATATTGATATATCCAGCAAACAGGCTTATGATATTTTGGATACTTACCTTTACAAACAATTCCTTCATTAACTTTTAATTTTCCTGTGTCTAGTGCTGCTATTCCTGTAGACATTTTAAAAGTTGAAGCAGGAGAATAAGTTCCTTGAAGACTTCTATTAACAAGTGGATTTAATGGTGAATTTATATATTCATTCCAATCATTTGTTGAAATTCCGTCTATAAATTTTTGTGGTTCATATTCTGGGTAACTAACCATAGATAATATATTACCATTTTTTACATCCATAACTATAGCACTTGCTCCTTTAGGATATATAGGTTTTTGAAATTTTCCTTTTCTTAAATTCTCTAAATGTCTTTTTAAGGCTATTTCTGTTTTCTTTTGTAATTCTGAATCTATTGTAAGTATAACATTTGCACCATCTTTAGGTTCATTTAAAATATATTCTCCTGTTACATTTCCTTCAACATTCATTTCAATATGTTTTGTTCCATCATTCCCTCTTAATATATTTTCAAATGTTTTTTCAATGCCATTTTTACCTATTTTATCTTTTTGTCCATATCCTTTTTCTTTATTATTTTGATATTCTTTATCACTTATTGGAGCTATATACCCTATTACATGTGATGCTTCTTCTTTCTTTTCATACTTTCTTATTGGTGATATTCCTATATTTACACCTGGCATTTTTTGTGAGTTTTCAATTATTTTTATAGCTGTTTTTCTTTTTATATTATCTGATATTACAGTAGGAGCTACTCCTACATCAGGATTTGTTCTTATTGCTTCTCTTAATTCTAATATTTTTAATGCTTCTACATTTTCGTGAACATTAACATTATATTTTTCTTTTAATCTTAAAAAGCATTCTTCTGGTCCTGCTTTTAATGGTAAGTTTAAATCTTTTTTCCATTTTGTTATTTCTTCTTTATTTAAATTTATAAATGTAAGTTTTTGAATATCTATTGGAAATTTTTTTATATATTCTTCATTATTTTCTTCAAGTATTTTCATTAAAGTTAAAGCCATTTTATTGAATTTTTCATCATCAATTTTTGTTCTAAATATTTCCACCTTATATTTTGGAACTGTATTTGCATAAATTATTCCATTTCTATCCAATATTTTTCCTCTAGCTGATTCAATATTTGCTTTTTTTATTAATCTAGTATTTCCAATTTCTTTGTAATATTCTCCCTTTATTATTTGCATATTAAAAAGATATCCTAAGAGAACTATTCCTAGAATATATGTTAATGAAATTATTAAATTAAATCTTACTTTTGTTTTTTCCATTTTTTCTCTCTTAGAAATATCTTGTATAGATATTTGATTTTGAATAAAGTCCTTTTATATTTTCTTTAAATATTTTTAAGGGATTATATAATACTATTGTTAAAAGTATATTCATACTTATTTCAATTAATAATATTTTTGTAAATAATTTTATTTCTAATGTTGATTTGCTTAAAAACATAGTTAATAAATATATTGTTATTTCAAAAACAAAACTTGCAATTAATATTTTTATTAAACTGGAAATTTTAGTTTCATTTTTAAAAATATTATTTAATATATTTAAAATCATAAAAACTAAAATATATGCAAATATACTTATTCCTAAAAAATTTGAAAAAAGCAAATCTTCAAGCAGCCCTAACACAAACGCTAATATATATGACAATTTATAATTTGTTGCAGATACTATAAATGCAAAATATATTAAATAAATATTAGGATTTATTTTTATTCCATTTTTTAAAAAAAATTGAGTTATAAAAAATAATAAAAAAGGTATTACTATAACTAAAAAAATTGAATTTATTATTTTTTTCATAACTCTCCTTATTTTTTTATAACTAACAAGTTTTGAACTTCATTAAAATCTTTTTTTACACTTAATTCTGCTTTTTTATCTGAAATATTTTTAGAATTGCTAGCTTTTGAAATATTTCCTATAAAAATTCCTTTTGGATATATTCCTCCAACCCCTGAAGTAAATACCAAATCACCTTTAGAAAAGTTTAAGTCATCTGGAATCATATTAACAATTAAATTTTTAGAATCAATTGAACCATTTACTATTACTGTCTCTTGATTTTTTCCTATTACAGCACTTACCTTAGATGTTGGATCTGTAATCGATTTTACTTTTGATTCATTTTCATAAACCTCTTCTATTTTTCCATATAATCCACTTTCTGATACAACCACCATATCTTCTTCTATTCCATCATTTTTCCCTATATTTATTATTACAAAATCGGAAAAATTATTATCACTTGTGTATTTTATTTCTGCTGGTATTACATCAAATTCTTTATATTTATTTTTTAAATTTAGTAATTCACTTAATTTTTTATTATCTTCTAAAAGTGTGTTTTTAACTTCTGCTTCTGCTTTTAATTTTTCATTTTCTTTTTCAAGTTCATTAATCTTATTTTTAACATCTTGTAAATTTCCATATTCATCAATATTTGAATTTTTATATTTTAAATTAAAATTTATTTTTCTCACTGGATATGTTAGTCTTTCAAAAAAACTTTTAGACCCATTTTGAGGTGCATTATAAATAATGATTAATACTATAAGTAGTATTAATGCTAAAATTGTACCAATAATTTCACTTTGCTTGTTTTTTCTCACTAATTTTCCTTAAACATAATTCATTACACTTACATAAACACCATCACCAATTATTATATGATCTATTAATGAAATTTCTAATATCTTTGTAATTTCTATAAGTTCTTTTGTAAAACTAATATCTGCTTTACTAGGTGTGGGATCACCACTTGGATGATTATGAGCTATTATTATTTTTTTACTATCTGCCTTAACAGCGTCTTTTAAAATAGATTTTATAGATATGTTTACACTGTTTTCTCTATAATCTGTATATTTTTTTACTTTATCTAATTTATTTTTTATATCTAAATATAACACACAAAAATTTTCAGTTTTTTCATATCTTAATTCTGGCATTAAAACTTTTGCTGCATCTGATGTTGAAGATATTTCTATTTGTTTTGTTATTGGCCTTTCTACTCTTTTTACAATTTCACCTATTGCTTTTAAAGTTATAGCTTTTACTTTTCCTACCCCTTTAAATTTCATAAGTTCATTTATCGAAATTGTATTTAAAAATCTCAAGCCTTGTTCTTTATATTCATTATTTAAAAGAATTTTTCTTGCAACTTCTACAGCGCTTTCTTCTTTAGTTCCAGTTTTTAATATTACACCTAAAAGTTCTGCGTCTGATAATACTTCAGCCCCATATTTTTCAAGCCTTTCATAAGGTCTTTCAAATATTGGCATTTCTTCTATCTTCAATTTGTCCTTTCTAAAATTAAGAAAGTCTTGAATATATTAATAGTCCAATAAGCATGCCTATTATACTTGATATGGTTAAATTAACTGTAAACCCAAATGTTATTGAAATTACTTTCAAATCTAAAACAAGAGGTTTCACAAAACCAAATGTTTCTCCATAATTTATCCACTCAAGTCCTTTTACTGATTGTAGGCTTGAACCTATTAAACTTCCTACTACTAATCCTACTAAAATTAAAAAAAGTAGTAACCATTTTCTCTCTTTTGCATTCATTTTTTTCCTTTTCTATACCATATAAATTATATATATACAAAAATTGTTTTTCAAGAACATTTTTTTATGTCTACTAAACTCTCCTTTTTTGTGATTTAAGTATTTTTATTTCATTTTTTAATTTTGTTTCTTGATTTAATATATCTTCATATGTTTTTTCTATATCTTCAATATATTTAGGAATATTTTCAATATTTTCAGTTCTTCTTAAATATCCTTCTGCATATATTTTAAAATATTCTTTTTTGTCTTCTTTTGTTTCTTTTTGCATTTTTTCGTATTTAGAAAAAGCTTGATAATATCTTTCTCTTTCTTCTTTTAAATACTTTTTGTAATTTTGTTTATGATATAATTCCATTTCTGTATCTTCTATAATTAAATTTATAAGTGTTTTAACAAGTTTTTTATCTAATTTTCCAGGTTTAAAAATATATCCTTTTGGCTTTTTGCTTTTTTCTGTAGGTTTTGAATTTTCAACTAATATTTCTACTGTATCTGTTATTCCTATATGTGATTTATATTGTCTTTTTGAAGATATAGCATCAAATTCATCAGCAACTCTTATTATTTGTCCTTCATATGGTATATCTTCTGCTGTTAAACCATTTGGATAACCTGTTCCATCTAATGATTCATGATGATAATATGGTCCTGCCATATATGGCCTTAGTTTAGGATCATTCATACACATTTTATACCCAATTGTTGTATGTGATTTCATTACTTCATATTCTTCATCTGTTAGTTTTCCGTTTTTTTGTAAAATTTGTGGTGGTATAAATATCTTCCCTATATCATGTATATATGCACATGTTGTTGCATATATTATAAATCCTTCATCCATACCAATTTCAGTACATATCCTACATGTTAAATTTGCTACATTTTCTGAATGTCTTCTTGTATATGCATCAAGACCATCAAGCATTGATAATTGATATTTTATTTTTTCATCCAAATTATATGATTTTAAAACTTCACTACTATAAAAGTCTATTTTTGTTATTTGATCAAACATTTTTTTCCCTTTTTAATTCTTAAACTTTATTATATTTATTAGAATTTATTTTTTCATCTTTTTTGATTTTTTTAATTGAGATTTTTTATAATTATGTTATACTTTTGTTAAGAGGTTATTATGATTTTTAAAGATTATTACAAGATTTTAGATATTGATGAATTAACATCAGATCAAGAAAAAATTAAAGAGGCATATAAAAAGCAAGCAAAAAAATATCATCCTGATATAAATAAAAATACAACAAATGAAATTTTTAATGATATTTATGAAAGTTATAAGGTTTTATCAAATCCAAATAAAAAAAGAGCCTATGATAGGCTATGGCTAAGTTATATTGCACAAGATAAAAAAGAAAATAAAACTTATGACCATAAAAGAAGAACTATAACTATTGAAGAAGAACTTAAAAATCTTTTCTTTGGTGAAAAATTAATTCAAAATATAGAAAAAAAGAAAAAAGAAAATGAACTTAAAAATGGATTAAAAACTTATGCAAAAAATATCACATTGGATTTACATATAACTATTGATGAAGCTTTTTTTGGATGTAAAAAAGAAATTTCTTTTAAAAATCTAAATAATTTAGAAAAAACTATTTTCATAACTATTCCTCAAGGAATAAAAAATGGTGATAAACTTAGAATTAAAAATTTTGAAAAAGCTGCAGAATTTATTGAAGAAACAAATCTTCTTGTAACAATTTTTTTAGATGAACCTGAAGATTTGAAAATTAAAAATTTAGATTTATATAAAACAGTAGAATTATACCCATGGGATCTAGCTTTTGGTAAAAAAGTTTGTTTTAATCTTTTTAATGAAAATATAACTGTTTTTGTTCCAAAACATAGTTATAAAAATTTAAAATTTTCTTTACCACAAAAAGGATTTAAAGATAAAAATGGGTTTAGAGGAAATCTATTTATTTTTATAAATATTATTCTTCCCCAATCTTTTTCTGATGAGGATAATGAATTATATAAAAAAATGAAAGAAAATTATGATAAATTAAATTAAAAAAACGATGGAGCCCATCGTTTTTTATTTATATTTAGCTGGATCTACTTCTTCTTTTCTTAATTTATTTGCAACTAAATTAAAATTCATACTATTAGAAGCTTTTATTAAAACAACATCATCTGTTCTTAAAATATAATCTAAATTATCATTTATTTCATCCGCATCTTTGAAATGATATGTTTTTATATTTGTATTTTCATTCTCTATTTCTTCAATTATATATTTTGTTAGTTCTCCTGCTGTTATTACAACATCAAAATTATTTTTTATAAGTTCTTTTGCTATCTTTTTATGATATTCTTCAGAATAATCTCCTAATTCTAATATATCTCCTAAAATAGCAACATTTCTTCCATAATGCTTTTTAGATTTTATTGTATCTAATGCTGCAACAACTGATTCGTAACTTGCATTATACGAATCATCATAAACTAATATATTAGATATAGTAACAAATCTATCCATTCTTCTTTCTGTTGATTTTATATTTAAAAGTGCATCTTCTATTTCTTCTCTAGTCATTTCAAACATTTCTGCTATATATATTGCTGGTGTTACATTATATATATTATGTTTTCCAACTGTATTTATTTTATATGTATTTGTTTTGTTTTGTGCTTCTAAATCAAATTTTGTTTCTTCTTCTAAGTTTTCTATATTTTTAATTTTTATGTCTGAATCTTCGCTTAAACCATAAGTTATTATATTAACTCTTTTAATTTTTGAAAATTTTCCTTCTTCTTCTATTTGATCCAAATTTATTTGTCTTTGTTTTTCTTTTTTTGCATATTCTCTAAGCATTTCATTATCATTATTTAAAATTAAAAGTCCATTATCTTTTAATCCATCTACAATTTCTAATTTTGCTTTTAATATATTTTCTTTACTACCCAAATTTCCAATATGTGAACTTCCTACATTTGTTATTATTGCAATATTAGGCTCAAAAAATTTTGACATTTCTGCTATTTGCCCAAAACCGTCCATTCCCATTTCTGTAACAACTATTTCCATATTTTCATCTGTTGATGCAATAGCTAAACTCATTCCTCTTTTTGTATTTAAATTTTTAGGTGTTTTAAAAACTTCAAATTTTTTACCTAAAACTTCAGCTAATGCCTCTTTTGTTGATGTTTTTCCTACACTTCCTGTTACTCCTATTATTATTGGATTATCTACAGATAATTTATATTTTACTATATCATAAAGTGCTTTTTCAGTATTATTTACAAGTATACAAGCTACATCTTTTTTATTTATTTCTTCATTTTTCGATATTATTAATAATTTAGCTCCATTTTTTATAGCATCATTTATATATTTATGACCATCTGTATTTTCTCCTTCTATTGCTATAAAAGTGTCACCTTTAGTTATTGATTGCGAGTTTTGTTTTATTTCTCCAACCTCTGTCTCATATGATCCTGCTAACAACTCCCCACCAACTATATTTAGAATTTCTTTTACTTTCATATTCTTCCTTTTTTTTATTTAATTAAATTTTATACTTAATTATATTTTATTTCAATTTTATTAATATATTCTCTTATTTGAATTTTTCACAAAAAATAAATATACTTTAAATATGATTTAATTTGGAGGAAAAATGAATTCAAAAATTAAAATAGCAATACTTTATGCTTCCTTTGGAGGTGGTCATAAGTCAACTGCAAACTCTATAAAAGCAGTTGTTGAAAAAAATAATAATGTAGAAGTTCAAATTTTAGATTATTTTGAATACTTTAATAAATTAATAAATACAATTAGTGTTAATTTTTATAATAACTTAATCAATATGCCTGAAAATGTTTATAAAATCATGTATGAATCTTCTGGAAACGGGAAATATTTTTCACATTTTTTAAGTGATCTTTTTAAATTAACAGGTATTAAATTAATAAAATATTTTAAAAAATTTACACCTGATATTGTTATATGTACTCATCCTTTTGCAACTATTGCATGCTCTTATTTAAAGAAAAAAGATAAATTTAATTTTGTTCTTGCAAATATTTTAACTGATTTTGAAATCCATAATTTATGGTTTAATAGTCATAAATATATTGATTATTTTTTCGTCAGTTCAGATGAAATGAAAAAAGATTTAATAGCAAATGATGTTTCTTCAAAAAAAATTCATATAACTGGTATTCCAATTAGAGAAGGTTTTTCTAAAGAGTATGATAAATCTCATATTTATGAAAAATTAAAATTAAACCCAGCAAATCCAACAGTTACTTTTTTTATGGGAGGCGGACAAGGTATTGCACCTAAAGAAATTTATGACTATATCAATATTGTATGTGAAAAGTTAAGTAATTTTAATATTATTTTGATAAGCGGAAAAAATGAAAAAATATATTCTAAAACTAAAGAAATTTTAGAAGATATTCAAAATCCAAATATTCATTTATATTCATATTTGGAAAATATTCCAGAAATAATGTTTATTTCTAAATTTATAATCTCTAAGCCTGGTGGTTTAACAACATCTGAAGCTCTTGCTTCTGGAACACCAATGCTAATAATTTTACCTATACCAGGACAAGAAATAGCAAATATTAAATATTTAGAAAAACACAAAGCAGGAATTTATTTAGAAGATTTAAACAAAACTAAAAGTATATTAGAGGAAATAAATTCAAATCCAGATTTATTAAATGAATATGCAATTAATGCAAAAAAAATATCTCACCCACACGCTTCAAATGAAATAGTAGAAATTATTTTAAAAAATTATAAAAATAAAAAAGCTAAAGATATATATTAAAAATATAAAAAGACAAACAAATTTTTTATTTTGTTTGTCTTTTTATTCATTTGAAATATCTATACGTCCTTTTAACGCTTTAGATAAAGTAATTTCATCAATATACTCTAAATCTCCTCCAATAGGTACACCACTTGCTATTCTACTTACTTTTATTCCAAAAGGACTTAAAAGTTTTGATATATACATTGCTGTTGCTTCACCTTCTACCTTTGGATTTGTTGCTATTATTACTTCTTCTATCTCTTCTTTTTTTATTCTTTCTAAAAGTTCTTTTATTTTTATATCATCTGGAGATATATTGTTCATAGGAGAAATTGCTCCATGAAGAACATGATATACTCCTTTATATTCATGTGTTTTTTCCATTGCTATAATATCTTTCACATCTTCAACTACACACACTATTTTATGATTTCTAAAACTATCACTACAAATATGACAAGGATCAGAATCAGATATATTAAAACATTTAGAACATTCTTTTAAATTTTCTTTTGCATTTTTTATTGCATTTAAAAATTCATCAACTTCCTTTTTATTTGATTCTAATATATAAAAAGATAATCTTTCTGCTGTTTTTCTTCCTATACTTGGAAGTTTTTCAAAATTTTCTATTAAATTTTCTATTGATTGTGAATACATTTTATAATCCTGGTATATTTAATCCTTCCATATTTTCTTCTGCTTCTTCATCTACTTTTTTAAACACATCATTAAATGCAAGTTTTATTAAATCTACAAGTGTTTCAACATCATCTGGGTCAACTATTTCTTTTTGAATTTTTAAATCAATTATTTCTTTTTTTCCATTTATTTTTAAGTTAATAGCCCCTCCCCCAACTGTTGTTTCAAAAATCTTTTTTTCTAAATCAGCTTGTTTTGTTTGTATTTCTGATTGCATTTTTTGTGCTTCTTTCATTAATTTATTTATATTAAATCCTCCACCAAATCCTGGCATTCCTTTAAATTTTGACATTACCACTCCTTTATTTCTATATTATATTTTTTTTGTGTTATCTCTTTCACAATTTTTTCTAATATACTTACCGTTTTTGTATCTTTTGCTATATTTTTCAAATTTTCATTTATATCTACATTCTCTCTCTTTTTTATTATTAAATTATCTCCTGATATAAATATATCTGAATTAGTTATAAAAACAAAAATTTGCATTTCTCCTAATTTTTGTAAAGCTTTTTGAATTATTATTTTATTAAAAGGTTTTTCTTCTTTGTTTTCTTTTGTTTCTATTATTTCTTCTGTTTCTTTTTTATTTTCATCAGATTTTAATATATTTAATATTTCATCTGGTTTTATTTGATTTTCTTTTTCTTCTTGTTCTTTTTTAAAAAAGTTTGATAAATCTATTATGCTTGCTAAAAAGATAACATTTTTATTTTCAGACCATTTTAAATTATTTTCTAATTCTAAAAGTTTTTTTAATATATAGTATTTATTTGTATCAGAATTTTCCATAATAATTTTTATTTTATTTTTTTCATTGTCAGAGTATTTTAAAATTTTATCTTTATCTTTAGTAAATACCATTTCCATTATATTTATCATTTCTTCAATTAAAATTTTGCTTTCTTTCCCATCGTCTATTATTTGTTTTGCGATATTTACCGCTCTACCGTCATCACCTTTTAGAATATTAACTAATATTTCAATAATTAGTTTAGAATCTGGTATTCCTATTATATTTCTAATATCTTTTTCTTCTATTTTTCCATCAAGTGATTTAGCACTTTCCAAAATAGAAATAGAATCTCTAACAGAACCTCCTCCTAAAACTGAAATTAAGTCTAATGCTTCTTTTGAAATCTCTATTTTTGAATCTTTTGCTAATTTTTCTAAATAATCTGATAAAATTTCTTTAGAAACTTTTTTAAAATCAAATCTTTGGCATCTTGATAAAATTGTTGCTGGTAATTTTTGAGGTTCAGTTGTAGCTAATATAAACTTAACATGTTCTGGAGGTTCTTCAAGTGTTTTAAGTAATGCATTAAAAGCACCTCCTGAAAGCATATGTACCTCATCAATAATATATACCCTATATTTTGCTTTTGTTGGCATATAATTAGTTTCATCAATTATATCTCTAATATTATCTACCCCTGTATTTGAAGCAGCATCCATTTCTATTACATCAAGTATGCTCCCATCTTCAATACCCTTACAATTTTCGCATTCAAGACAAGGCTCTCCATCTTTAAGATCTAAGCAATTTACCGCTTTTGCGAGAATTTTTGCAAAAGTTGTTTTTCCTGTTCCTCTCACGCCTGTAAACAAATATGCATGTCCTACTCTATTTTCAATTAATTGATTCTTTAAAATATCTACAATATATTTTTGTCCTATAGCATCTTCAAACTTTTTCGGCCTATATATTCTATATAAAGATTTATACATATTTTTCCTTTTTATTAAAACTTCCTTTTTTTGAAAGACCCCACATAGCTTTATTATTTATCGCTGCTTTCTTCCGAATCTGACGAGGTTCATAATATTACTATTGAGATCCTTCAAAAAAAGGAAGTTAAAATTTATCTATTCATATACACTATGTATATACTAAAATTTCATAAAAATCAATAATTTTTTTTATTATTTTTTATTGTAATGAAACCTTATATTATTTATATCTAAATATTTAATATCCATTTCTTTTGAAAAATCTAGATTTTTATCATTTTCTATTTTTAAATGAGTTATTAAGCTTTCACCATTTTTTAATTTTATTTCAATATCAAATTCAATTTCATAATCTAATTTTTCTTTATCTTTATTT
>ERZ1673752.766-NODE-766-length-51591-cov-8.655290_pt1 | contig 51591 bp, 53 predicted proteins | sample MGYA00580195_ERZ1673752 | MGnify/ENA primary metagenome ERZ1673752 (study PRJEB41218, sample SAMN15661744) | gut metagenome | host: Homo sapiens | place: Canada: London | collected 2015-08-20/2019-03-30 | study: EMG produced TPA metagenomics assembly of...
GACTTTTATTTATTTGCTTGTTTATCTTATCTTGTTTATGTGTTTATTTAGATAATGGTGGTTAGTTTAAAATTTTATTGCAAAAAAGATTTATGATGTAAATATAGATTTTATTAGATATGTAGTGTTTTTATAAAAATAATAAAGGGCGAAGAAAAAGACCTAGCAAGAATAAATTTAGAAAAAGAACTAAATATCACTCCTATAAAAGAGTTTGGCAAAAACTATGCTGAGTTTTACCACAACCCACACGGAGCAATTAACAAGCTTTTAGCTGAAAAACAAGGGCAAGTTGCAGGGGCGTTTTATAAAAAAGATTTAGGCGATATTGACTTAGTTTGGGGCGATACAAGGTTAGGGCTTAGAAAAATACTAGATAAACATATTGATGATTTTAGTGAGTTTGGTAGTGATGTAAATGCAGTTGGCAAGGCGTTAAATGAGATAATAAGTAAAGGCAAATTAGTCAATAAAAATGGCGTTGAAACTATTTGGCTTAAAAAAGGCGATAACTTCTATCTAGTAGGTCTTGCAAAAGGATATGATAAAGTTGGAGATAATAAGTGGGTAATAACTTCATATAAGAAAATAAAAGGAGATATTCCAGATGAGGTTAAGGGCAATACCGCGAACCTGCCAGCTTATAGCGGTAAATTTAAGGGAGAACTGACTTCTTCTCATCCACCCTTAACCTCTAATACAGATAATATACCTAAAAACACCTTAAACAATGATAAAATGAAAGGTGGTTTTACCACTCAAGCTATGGCTAAAAACATAGTTGCTGGTGGTGTAGGTGGTGGCATAGGAGCTTATTCAGCGCCTGAAGATAAAAAACTAGAGGGCTTTATAATTGGAGCTTTAGGGGGAATGGGGGCATCGAACTTTGGTGGCATCTCTCACTCAGCCGTTAATCTAGTAAAAAATATGATAAAAACTCCAAAAGGAATAGATAAAGCAATTGAAAAAGGAGTGGATAAAGGCTTAGTTGGTGTTGCTAATAAGTTTTTAAGCAAAGAGGCATCTAAAACTTGGAGCGATATCGGTGGCAATGTTGGAAATATAAAATATCTATTTGCTAATACCTTAGATAAAAGTTATGAAAAAGTAAGAGATAGTGTAACTGGTGAATTAAATGCTATGTTTAATAAGTATGTAAATTTAAGTGGTGTTTTAAATCAGTTATCAAAGAAAGATAACAAAGCTTTTTATGACTTTTTAGCAAATAATGGAAGTATTGAAAGCCTTAGCCCTGAAATTAGAAAGTTTGCAAATGATGTTAAAAATCAAATAATAAAAGAGTTTGAATATCAAGTAGGAGCTAAGCTAGTAGATGAAAATACTGCAAAAGAGTTTAGCGGAAACTTTTTAAGCCGTATCTATGAAAACGAGGGATTAAAGTCAAAGTTTAAAGACTGGATAAGTAGTAGTTCATCAGCTTTTGGGATAGACCCAATTTATAAAAGAGGACTTGAAAAAACCATTGGTATAGGAGAGTATCAAAGACTAAAAGCACTTAATAAAATAGCTGTTAAAGGGGATAAGGGCTTTTCTACAGGTGGAAAATGGATACTAAATGAGCCTTATGATGAAAAAACACTTTTAAAAATGGCTAATGAAAATACAAAAATAAAAATAAGGCGTGATTATACAGCAGATGAAAGAGCTAAAATGGGAGAAGTAACAGATATCGCAAGGGTGCTTCCTCAAACTCTTTATAAAATGGCTAGTAGGAGGATAAATAACGAGTTTTTAAGTAAAACGCTAGATTTAGCTAAAAAAACAGATAAGATTTTAGCCCCTGATGAGTTGTTACCACATCTAAAAGAGTTGCAAAAAGCAGGTAATAAAAGAGAAATAATGCGTTTAGGGTATATGCAAATACCTGATAATGACAGATTTGGAGTGCTAAAAGGTAAGTTTTTAAGATAAGTAATACTGTTTAACACTTTTCTATGAAGTTGTTATAATTATATGTGTAATTTTAAAAAATAAATAATTTTATTTAGTATTTTTTTTAAGTAAAAATAAAAGAAAAATAGTATATAATGAAAGTCATTTATGCCAAAATTTTTTAAGGATTTATATGAAAAAATTACTTTTTATCTTGTTAGCCTGTTTTGTTTCATTTGCCTTTGCTGATATCTCTGATGAGTGCAGAAATAAAACTAAAGATGAGTGCTTAAGCTACTTATCACAAAAGTGTGATGAAAACAATTGTGAATATTGTCAAAAGCTTATAACTTCCTTAAATGTAAGTTTTGTTGCAACTCAAAATTTAACTGTAAATTTTGACACAAAACAAGAAAAAGAGATAAAACTTGAAAAATTAAAAACTAAAATTAAAACTGTTTATAGTCAAAAGAAAGAAATTTGCCCACAATTGACAAATTTTATTGATTTTTAAAATATTTATTTAACCATATCAAAAGCAAAATTTGTATACTATACTCAAAAAAGGAGATGTATGAATTTAGTTATTTTTGATATGGATGGAACTTTAGTTGATAGTAGCAAAGCGATAACTAGCACTATAAATACTACTAGAAAAGAGCTAGATTTAAAACCGAATTTAGAAAGTGATTTTATAGTAAAAATTATAAATGATCCAACTAAAAATTATATAAAAGAGTTTTACCCAGGCATCACACCATCGCAAAAGCTCATGGATAGATTTGAGGTTTTGTTTAGGCAAAATTATGAAAAGTATGCTACGATTTATGGTGGCATAAAACATCTTTTAGAGAAATTAAAAAAAGAAAATATTGCCATAGCTCTTGCTTCAAATGCACCTAATAAATCACTTGAAAAAATACTAAAAAAACTTGAAATTTTTGAATATTTTGACTACATAATTGGTTTTGATGAAGAAAATCCTAAAAAACCAGATCCAACAATGCTTATAAAAATAATAAATCATCACTCTAAAAACAATAAATCTTTTAAAACTATTTTTATTGGCGATAGCTTAAAAGATAAAGCTGCATCTTCAAACGCTAAAATACAATATCTACATGCTAATTGGGGTTTTGGCAAAGGACTTATGCAAGGAGTTGATACACCAAATGAAGCGTTAAATTCTATTTTAAATTATTTTTATCAAAATTAAAACTTTCTTTTGATATAATGAGATAATTATTTTTTAAGGATGTAAAATTTGGATATTTTTGAAAGCTCACCTAGGCAGAAGTTTTTCGATATCATTTTTAACGCAAATCAAAATATAGTTGAAACTGAGATTGAAAATTTGCTTATTGAATTTGTGCATTTAAAAAAAACTTTAAAAGATAAAGAATTAACTATTTCAAACCTAGACAATGAAGCAATACAAGATGAATTAAATGATATCTTTATACAGCTAAGTTCAAACATATTATCAAATAGCGAGTGAAAATGGAAAATTTAAATAAAATCGATGAAATTATGAAAGGTTTTGTAGAAGAATTTTGCTATGAGAAAGCTAATTCAATGTTTTTAAACATCAGTTCTGGAAAAAAACTTCGTTCAAAACTTATCTTAAAAATAGCTGGAGTAAGCGATGAAAGCTTAAAGCTTTGTGCAGTTATTGAGATGATTCATGCAGCAAGTTTGCTTCATGATGATGTTATTGATGAAAGTGACACAAGGCGTGGAAAAAGCTCTATAAATGCAACATATGGCTCTAAAAATGCTATTATGCTTGGAGATATTTTATATTCAAAAGGGTATTTTGAGCTTAGTTTATTTGATAAATTTATTGCTCGTAATGTATCAGCAGCTGTTTCATTGCTAAGTATTGGTGAGTTAATGGATATTGAGCTTAGTAAAAAATTTAATAGTAATAAATCTCTTTATTTTGAGATGATTTATAAAAAAACAGCCGTTTTAATAGAAGCAAGTGCAAAATGTGCGGCTTTTTTAAAAGGTTATGACGCTGATAAATTTGCAAAATATGGTAGAAATTTAGGTATTGCTTTTCAAATAGTTGATGATATTTTAGATATTGTAAGCGACGATGAAACTCTTGGAAAGCCAGCTTTAAGTGATTATAAAGATGGAAAAACAACTCTTCCATATATTTATCTTTATGAAAATTTAAATGATAAAGATAAAAAAACATTATTAAGTTATTTTAAAAAAGAACTTAGTAGCGATGAAATTTTATGGGTAAAAGATAAATTTAATGAGTTTAAAATAATTGAAAAATGCGTAAATGAGGCAAAATTTATAGCAAATGAGGGCATAGAAGCTATAGAAAAATATAAAAATAACGAACTTATAGATATAATGAAAAATATGGTTGATAGGAAGTTTTAGTGAATTTTTTAAGTATAAGTTTTACACATAAAAACACAGATATTGATATAAGAGAAAAACTATCTTTTTCTAGTAATGAGAAAAAAGAAGAGGTTTTAAGGCTTATTTTATCAAATCAAAGTATATCAGAGTGCATGTTGCTTAGTACTTGCAATAGAGTTGAAGTTATGGCTTTTGTAAATGATTTAGAAATTTCTCAAAGTTATATTTTAAAAGTTATGTCTATAACAAGTGGTGTGGCTTTAAATGAGCTTGAAAATAGAGCCGATATATATTATGCTAGTGGAGCACTTCATCATCTTTTTTTGGTAGCAAGTTCTTTAGATAGTTTAGTTATTGGAGAAACTCAGATAGTAGGACAGTTAAAAGATGCTTTAAAATTTGCAATTGATGGCAAATATGCTGATTTAAACTTAAAAAGGGCAGTTGATTATTCTTTTAAATGCGCTGCTGAAGTTAGAAATAAAACTGAAATTTCTAAAAATCCAGTATCTGTTTCAAGTGTAGCTGTATCAAAAGCAAAAGAAATTTTTAAGAGTTTAGAAGGCATAACAGCAGTTGTTGTTGGTGCTGGAAAGATGAGTGAGCTAGCTTGTAAGCATTTATTAAGCAGTGGTGCCAAAATAATTTTAGTAAATAGAAGCAAAGAAAGAGCCTTAAATTTGATAAATGAGTTAAATGCAGATATTAAATATGAGCCTTTTTCAAATTTAAAAGATGTTATTAACTCTCATCAGCTTATTTTTAGTGCCACAGCTTCCCCAAAAATTGTCATTGATGATACTTTTATAGAAGAGTGTGAGTTTGATAGATATTTTTTTGATATCGCTGTTCCAAGAGATATTGAAATTACAGAATCATTAAATTTAAAAGTTTATAGCGTTGATGATTTACAAGAAATTGTAAAATTAAATTTAGCGATGCGTGAAGAACAGGCTCAAATAGCTTTTGCTATTGTTGGCAGATATACAAATGAGTTTTTCAAATGGCTTCAAACTTTAGCAACAACTCCAATTATTAAAGCTTTAAGATTAAATGCCAAAAAAATAGCTGAAAATGAAATACAAAAAGCTATTGAAAAAGGTTATTTAAAGCATTCAGATCAAGAGGAAGCAAGAAAATTAATTCATCAAGTTTTTAAAGCATATCTTCACAAGCCTACCATTAATTTAAAAAATTTAGAAAGTGATGATGCTTGTGCTGTGGATTTAATTTTAGATATTTTTGATATAAAAGATGAATTTGAAAAATATACTTCACAATACTCAGATATAAATTTATTAGCAAAAGGCAACACCGATGAAATTTAGCAAATTTTTCATACCAACAACAAAAGAAGCACCAAAAGATGCAGTTTTACAAAGTCACATCTATCTAATAAGAGCTGGTTTTATAAATCAAAATGGAAGTGGACTTTATGATTTATTGCCATTAGGAAAAATGGTTTATGATAATATTTATAATGTTATAAAAGAAGAAATGGATAAAAGTGGAGCAATACAAGTAAATTTTAGCGTTGTAACTCCGGCTGATTTTTGGAAGGAAAGTGGAAGATTTAATGTTTATGGAAAAGAACTTTTAAGATTTAAGGATAGAAAAGAAAATGATTTTGTAATAAGTCCTACAAATGAAGAAAGTGCTGTAAATATGGTAAAAAATAAAATTACCAGCTATAAACAGCTCCCATTAAATATTTATCAGATAAATACTAAATTTAGAGATGAGGCAAGACCTAGATTTGGACTTTTAAGAGGGCGTGAGTTTGTTATGAAAGATGGATATAGTTTTCATTCAAGCACAGAGGACTTAGATAAAGAATTTGATAATATGTATAAAACTTACACTTCCATTTTTACAAAATTAGGACTTAATTTTAGAGCTGTTGAGGCAGATAGTGGAGCAATTGGCGGAAGTGGAAGTAAGGAATTTATGGTTTTGGCTGATAGCGGTGAAGATGATATTTTGGTTTGTGAGAGCTGTAAATATGCTGCTAATATCGAAGCTGCCAAAAGAAAGCCTAAAACTTGCAATAATTTGCCACCGCAAAGTAGTATGATGAGTAAATTTCATACACCAAATTTAAAAACAATTGATGAAATTGCTAATTTATTTAAAGTTGATAAATTTTATACTATAAAAGCAATTATTAAAAAAGCAAAATTTGAAGATGACAGCTTTAAAATAGTGGTATTTTTCATAAGAGGTTGCGATGAACTTCAAGAAGTAAAAGCTTTAAATGCGACTTCTGCGCTTGAACTTATGGATGCAAGTCAAGAAGAGATAGAAGAAGCTGGGCTTGTAGCTGGATTTTGTGGACCAGCTAAACTTCCAAAAGATATTTTGTTTTTTATAGACAATGAGTTAAAAGACCAAAAAGAGATGATAGTTGGAGCAAATGAAAAAGATTATCATATAATTGGCTTTAGTGTTTCAAGCTTTAAAGATGAGAGATTTAAAGATTTGGTAGCTGTAAATGAGGGTGATTGTTGTCCAAAATGTGGTGCTATTTTGAAAAAAACAAAAGGCATTGAGGCAGGGCATATATTTAAACTAGGACAAAAATACTCAAAACCTATGAATGCTACTTTTTTAGATAAAAATGGCAAAACGGTACCATTTTTTATGGGTTGTTATGGCATTGGAGTTACAAGACTTATCGCAATTGCCGTTCAAAGTAGTCACGATGAAAAGGGAATAATTTGGAATGAAAAAATAGCTCCTTTTAAACTTCAAATAATAATTTCAAATATAAAAGATGAGAATCAAATTAATTTTGCAAATGAAATTTATGAAAAATGTGAAAATTTAGGAATAAAAACTATTCTTGATGATAGAGATGAAAGATTTGGCGTTAAAATGAATGATTATGAATTAATTGGATTTCCATACGCCTTAATTGTAGGTAAAAATTTAGCAAACGGTGAAGTTGAGTTTATAAAAAGAGCTGGTCTAATAAAAGAAAAAATTTCAAAAGATGAAGCACTAAATAAGATAAAAGAGATTTTATTATGAGAAAATATTTACTTCCATACGCCATTTTAGAGACTTTATTTGTAATGATGTTTATTTACAAGTATGGTTTTTTTGCTCTTTTATTAGAAGTTATTTTAAGTATTGGCGTTGGATTTATTTTAATATCAAAATTTGGAATGTTAGATTTATTAAGAGATTTTAGAACCATTTCACCAAAAGATATTTCAGGAAATTTTGGCATTGCATTAGGAGGATTTTTTTTACTTATTCCTGGTATTTTATCAGATACAATAGGTTTTTTAATAATTATTTCAAGTATTGTAATGCGTTTTTTATCAAAAGATTATATCGATTTAAAATCTAGAAATAAAAAACACTCAAAAACAAGCTATGATGATGATATTATAGATGTTGAAATTATAGATGAAAGAGATAAATAAAAAGGAAAAATATGAAAAAATTGATAATTGCTTCAAGAAAAAGTGCTTTAGCTATGTGGCAAAGTGAGTTTATAAAAAGTGAGATTGAAAAAGAACATAAACTTGAAGTAGAAATAAAAAGTATGAAAACAAAAGGTGATGTAATTCTTGATAGTCCATTATCAAAAATAGGTGGAAAGGGACTTTTTACAAAAGAGCTTGAAGTTAGTATGCTAAATGGTGAGAGTCATTTAGCTGTTCATAGCTTAAAAGATGTTCCTATGGAATTTCCAGATGGACTAATTTTGGGTGCAGTAAGCAAACGAGAAGATGAAAGAGATGCATTAGTAAGTGAAAAATTTGCTTCAATAAAAGATCTTCCAAATGGTGCAAGAGTTGGAACTACTAGCCTTAGAAGACAGATGCAAATTAAAATGCTTAGACCAGATATTAAAATTTTACCACTTCGTGGAAATGTAAATACTAGGATTAAAAAACTAAAAGATGGTGAGTTTGATGCAATTATTTTAGCTGTTGCAGGAATTAGAAGAATAGGGCTTGATAAAGAAGTTAAACATATTTATAAATTTAGTAAAGATGAGATGATTCCAGCAATGGGACAGGGTGTTTTAGGAATTGAATGCCCTAATAGTAGTGAAATTTTAAGTCTTATCTCTTTTATAAATGATAAAAAAGCTTTTATGGAAATAACAATAGAAAGAGCATTTGTTGGAGCATTAGAGGGTGGATGTCAAGTGCCAATTGGTGTAAATGCTGAAGTTATAGATGATAATATAAAAATAAATGCTGTCGTTGGACTTCCCGATGGAAGTAAATTCATTAAAAAAAGCATTATTATAGATAAAGATGAGTTTAAAACAGCTGGTAAAAATTTAGCTGATGAGTTTATAAAAGAAGGTGCAAAAGAGCTTTTAAAAGAAGCTGAAAAAATGGCAAATAATAGTTAGTTGATTTTAAAAAAACTTTAAAAAGGATAAATTATGCAAGAGTGGGTAGAAAAATTTAAAGAAGCTGGACTTTTAAAGATCATTGATGAGCCAGTTGATATAGATAGAGAAATTGGACATATCAGCTACATTGAGGTTAAAAAAAAGGATTCTAAGGCACTACTTTTTACTCGCCCTATTAGTAAAGATGGGCGAATTTATCCTCCTGTTTTAACAAATACATTTGGAAGCTTTGAAGCTTTAAATTTAATTTTAGGAAAAACTCCAGATGAAATAGCAGATGAGATAACCTCACTTTTAAAACCAAAAAAACCTACAAATTTAGCTGATAAATTTGATTTTTTAAAATATCTTTATTCACTAAAAAATATTTTTATTAAAAAATTAAAAGGCGAGGGTGTTTGCCAAGAAAATAAAATCTTAGGTGAGAATGTTGATTTGTATGACTTACCGCATCTTACAACATGGGAAAAAGATGGTGGACCTTTTATAACTATGGGGCAAGTTTACACCAAAGATTTAAATGGAGAAACTCAAAATTTAGGAATGTATCGTTTGCAGGTTTATTCTAAAAATAGACTTGGTATGCATTGGCAAATTCATAAAGATGGAGCAAATTTCTTTAACGAATATAAAAAAGCTGGTATTAAAATGCCAGTTTCTGTGGCAATTGGCGGAGATCCGCTTTATATTTGGTGCGGTCAAGCACCTCTTCCACATGGTATTTTTGAATTGCTTCTTTATGGTTTTATTAGAAAAAGTCCTGCAAAACTTGTAAAAAGTTTGACAAATGATATTTATATTCCACATGATAGTGATTTTGTTATTGAGGGGTTTGTAGATCCAGATGAGCTTGAAGATGAGGGTCCATTTGGTGATCACACAGGTTTTTATACACCTATTTTGCCATTTCCTGTTATGAATGTAACTGCTATAACTCATAAAAATGCTCCTATTTATCACGCAACAGTTGTTGGAAAGCCGCCTTTGGAGGATAAATATATGGGGTATGCAACAGAGAGGGTATTTTTACCTCTTTTTAAAGTTACAGCTCCAGATTTAGTTGATTATAATATGCCTGAAAATGGTGTTTTTCACAATTTAATACTAGCTAAAATAAATGCTTGGTATCCAGCTCATGCAAAACAAATGATGCATGCTTTTTGGGGAGTTGGTCAGATGAGTTTTGTAAAACATGCTATTTTCGTTGATAGTGACGCTCCAAATTTAAATGATTTTAATGAACTTGGAAAATATGTTTTAAACCGTATAACTTCAAAAAGTTTATTTTTTAGCGAAGGTGTTTGTGATCAGCTTGATCACGCAAGCCCAAATTCTTGCTTTGGTGGAAAACTTGGCATTGATGCTACTATAGACTTAGAGCCAAAAGAGGCTGAAATGTTAAGCAATGAAGAGCTTTTAAAGGAATTTAAAAAAATAGACAAAAATATTATAAATTTAAAACAATATTTTTGCGATACAAAAAATCCAGTAGTTTTGATAAATTACGATAAAAAAGATATTGTTAGAAAATGTTTTAATGAGCTTTTAAAACTTAGAAAATATTTTAAAATCTTAATATTCTTAGATACAAAAAATGATGTAAATAACCCATATATTAGTGTTTGGAGAATTACAAATAATATTGATGCACTTCGAGATATTTATACAAACAGAGATCAAATTTGCATAGATGCAACAGAAAAAAGCCAAATTGATGGATATGAAAGAGAGTGGCCAAAAGAGGTTAATTGTTCAAAAGATGTTATTGAAAGCTTAATAAAAAGAGGACTAGTAGAAAAAGATGAGGAGTTTTTTAAGAAATTTGAGATAATGGGATAAAATTTTGAATCTTTTAGAACTGGAAAGATATAGAAAAGATACCCTTAAAAATCTGAAAAACCGTGATATTAAAGCGGTTTTTCATGTGTTTTTGATTTTATTAACTCCTTTTGTAGTTTGTGCTTTAATGGGTTATGGGTCATATTTAGAGTTTGATTTAAGTACCATTGCAATAATTATATTAGCTTTTATCATATATTATTACGCTTGTTATTATCAAAACAGAGAGATTTATATTTTTGAAGAAATAAAAAAGTATAAAATCTCTTTCAAAACTATTTATGTTAAAAATTTCATTGAAAAACAAGGATTTAAATATCTAGGTCATAAAATGTCAAATAAATTTGATAGAATTTTGTTACAAAGTAGTGGTTTTTTTAACTCATCAGAAGTTGATTATTTAGATGATGTCATAGAAGGTGAAAAATTTGGCACTAAATTTAAGTTTTTTGAAGTTTTTATTAATTCTAGTGATTCTAATTTTGGTGGAGTCTTTTTTGTGGCTGATTTTTCAAAAGAGATAAACTCACAAACTACTATAATTTCTAAAAAAATTATCAATTTTAAATCGCATAATATTTTGATGGATAATGCTCTTTTTAACGATAAATTTAAGGTTTTTAGTGATAATCCTATAAATACAATGTATATTTTAACGCCTTTATTTTTAGAAAAAATAGCAAATTTAACTAAAAATTTTGGTGATGATATTAAAATAAATTTTAAAAATTCTAAAATTTACATTCACATTGAGGGAAAATACGACCATTTTGAACCAGATATTTATAAAAGTGCAATTACAAATAATCCGGCTAAAAATATCTTAGATGAGATTAACGCTTTGCTTGATATTGTTGAAATTTTAGTTTTAAATTCTAAAATTTATAAAGTATAAAAATAAGGATTTTGTTTTGATAAGAACAGTAATATCATCAAGCGATATAAAAATAATAAATCACCATCTATTTTAGTATATTTATCAAACTAAAATTTATTGTTTTTATAATAAATTTTTTATATTTTTATATTTTAAAGTTTCTAGTATAAATTATTTTTTATTCATAATGCCTTTTGTTTTTTATTTTTATGTAAATTTTATATGTTTTGCAAATATCAAAACTATTTTTTAATAGTGAATTTCTTACAGATATTTATTATGTTTATTATATCTATAGTAAAAAAGATAAACCACCAAATTCTATTTATAAATTACTATTTGTTTACTATTGTAAATTATAATAATTAATATCATTATATAAAGGAAAAAGATGAGAAAGATTATTTTTTCGGCTTTGATTGTTGCAAGCTCTTTGTTTGCAGACTCTGTTGTAAATGTTTATTCTTCAAGACATTATGACTCAGATAAGATGGTTTTTGATGCTTTTACTAAAGAGACAGGCATCAAAGTAAATGTCATACAAGACAAGATAGAGGCGATTACTCAAAAACTTGAGCTTGAGGGCAAGGATACAATAGCTGATGTTTTTATGACAGTTGGTGTTGGCGATCTTTACAATGTAAAGCAAAAAGGGCTTTTACAGCCAATAAACTCAAAAATTGTAGATGAAAATATACCGCTAGATTTGATGGACAAAGATAAAAACTGGGTAGGTATCACATACCGTGCTAGAGTTTTGGTTTATGATCCAAAGAAGATAGACAAAAAAGAGCTCTCAACCTATGAGGCGTTAAGCGGTGATAAATTTAAAGGCAAAATTTTAACTCGCTCATCAACATCATCATATAACAAACACCTAATAGCCTTTTTGATAGCAAAAGATGGCGAGGCAAAGACAAAAGAGTGGGCAAAAGGCTTGGTTGCAAATTTTGCAAGAGCTCCAAAGGGAAATGACAGAGATCAGGCAAAAGCCATAGTTTCAGGTGTTGGAAGTGTGGCCATAATGAATAGTTACTATATGGGTAGAATGTCTGTTTCAAAAGATCCAGTAGAGCAAGAGGTTGCTAGAGATTTAAAGGTATTTTTTCCAAACCAAAACGATGGAGGAACTCACATCAATTTAAGCGGTGCTGGTGTTACAAAATATGCTAAAAACAAAGATAACGCAGTTAAGTTTATAGAGTTTTTAACAACTCCAAAAGCACAAGAAATTTTTGCCAAGACAAATTTTGAGTTTCCAGCCAACCCAAAAGCAGAGCCTGCTGATATCGTAAAATCATGGGGAGAGTTTAAGAAAAGCAAGATTGATTTTGATGAAATAGGCAAAAACCTCACAAAAGCTCAAATGATAGCTGATGAGGTAATGTGGAAATAGTGCGAATGATAAGGCGCTTTAAGAGGTGCGATGCACCTCTTATTTTTACTTTCGTCTGTTTGGCTCTTGTAATATTTCCAATTATCTATATATTTTTTGGGATCTTTAACCAAACAAACGAATCGACTGAATTTTTGTTTAAAACACAGCTTAAGTTTTACATAAAAAACAGCTTTATAATACTTTTTTTTACAGGAATTTTTACAGGCATTATAGGAACTTTTTTAGCCTATTTTGAGACATTTTATGAGTATAAATTTAAAAATTTCTTCAAATTTACCCTTATTTTGCCATTTGCAATCCCTAGCTATCTTTTTGGGTATATTTATGTTGATTTTTTCAGCTATTCTGGCTGGTTAGTAACTTTTTTAAGGCAAAATTTTGATATAAGAGTCCATTTTGACATTATGAATATTTATGGTGCTATTTTTGTGCTAACACTGGCTTTTTATCCGTATGTCTATATCATCTTAAGAGGATTTTTAAAAAGGTTTCCGCAAAACTATATAGAAGCATCGCAAAATTTAGGTTGCACTCAAGTTAAAACCTTTTTTAAAGTCATCTTGCCTCTTAGCAAACCTGCAATTATAAGCGGTATGACGCTTTGTTTGATGGAGTGCCTGAATGCTTATGGAGTGCCAAACTATTTTGGACTTCATGTATTTAGCACAGGAATTTATAAGGCTTGGGTTGGGTATGGCGACTTAAATGCAGCTATAAAACTTGCTTCGATTTTGCTTTTTTTAGTCTTTTTTATCATAATAGTTCAAAAGTTACTGCAAAAACCATATGCTATAACTGTTACAAAAAGACAAAAGATAAGAGCCAAAAAATTAAGTAAAAAGAGCGAAATTGCTGTTGTTTGTCTAATTTTTTTACTTTTATTGGTAGCTTTGTTTTTGCCACTTCTTCACATTTTTATCTGGCTTTATCAAAGCTATAGTGATATAAATTTAATTTCGCTTTTCAATCTAAGCAAAAATACAATTTTACTTACAACATTTTCAGCCATGCTGATAGTAGTTTTTTCTCTGTTTATCAACGAGTCTTTGAGGCTAAAAGAGGGCAAGATCAAGGAAATAGCAACTTCATTTGCAAATATTGGCTATAGCATTCCAGGTTCAGTTGTAGGTATCTCGATGCTTGCGATATTTATAAATATCGACAAGTCAATGCAGTGGTTATATCGGCTTTTAGAGGTGAAAGCAACTCTTTTTTTAACATTAAGTCCGTTGGTTTTGGTCTTTGCTTATATGATCAGGTTTTTGTCTTTAGGATATATGGGAGTCCAAAATAGTCTCAACCAACAAGGAAAAAAATACTATGAAGCCTCTTTAAGTCTTGGAAAAGGAAAACTAAAAACATTTTTTTTGGTAGATCTGCCAATGATAAAACCAGCTATTTTAAGCTCATTTATACTTGTTTTTATTGAGATAATCAAAGAGCTTCCATTAAGTTCGCTTTTGACTCCGCCAAATTTAAAAACTCTAGCTTTTGAAATGGATAGATATGCAAGTGATGAGCAGCTAGCTTTAAGTGCGGCTCCTGCTATTGTGGTTGTTGGCATAAGTTTAGCTTTGCTGGTAATTTTAAATAAACTAAAAGGATAAATAGTGTTTTTAGAGCTAAAAAATGTCTCTTTTTCATATAAAAAAGATCAAAATTTAATCTCAAATTTAAACTTTTCTTTGCAAAAAGGAAAACGTCTAGCAATACTTGGCGAAAGTGGAAGTGGCAAAAGCACGATTTTAAGACTAATTAGTGGCTTTGAGAATTTAGATAGTGGAGAGATCTGGCTAGATGGTCAAAATATCACTTTTTTACCACCAAACAAAAGAAATATAGGCTATCTTTTTCAAGACTATGCGCTTTTTCCACATCTTAAGGTTTGGCAAAATATAGGCTTTGGCATAAAAAATGATAAAAAAAGAGTTGATGAGATGCTTGAGCTGATTAGAATGAGTGAGTATAGAGATCTCTATCCTCATGCTTTAAGTGGTGGTCAGCAACAAAGAGTAGCACTTGCAAGGGCGTTAGCAATAAAGCCTAAACTTTTACTTCTTGATGAGCCATTTAGTGCTCTTGATGCAGGTTTAAGGACAAAAATAAGAACCGATATAAAAGAAATTTTAGATAGCCTTGAGATAACTTCGATTTTAGTTACTCACGACCTAGATGATGTTAAAAACTTTGCAGATGAAAGCTTTATGCTTAAATAGAGGCAGTAGCTCTTAAAATTTACATTCACATTGGGGAAAAATACAACCATTTAAAACTAGATATTTATAAAAGCACAGTTGCAAATAATCCAGCTAAAAATATCTTAGATGAGATTAAGGCTTTGTTTGATATTATCGAAGTTTTAAATTCTAAAATTTATAAAGTATAAAAACAAGGATTTTGTTTTGAAAACGGCATTTAACACTTTTTCAAATAAACGCGATTATGATAAAGAACCGATAGTTATTAAAGATTATAGTTATTTTTTTGGTGTTTCGTTGAAGTATTTTTCAGTAACTATTGGTACAACTATTATGTTTTATATTCTTTGTTTGGTAATGGATGAAAAAATAGAAATTTGGCTTTTATTTGTTCCTTTAATAGTGCCTTTTGTATTTGTTTTTTACGATTATTATGCCCATGTTATAAGAGATAATTACAGGCTTTATTTTACAAATAATTCTATTAATTATATGCTAAATGGCAAATTAAAACGAAAAATTAATATAAACGAAGTGCCAAATTGTTTACTAAAACCTTTTTGGAAAAATAAGCTTGATATCGAATCTATTTTATTTATTTTGGTTCTTGTGGTTTTTATAATTTTTCTTTGGATAGTTTATGCAACAAAACCTTTGCCAAGGGAAATTTATTATATTATTATATCTTGGTTTTTGTCTAAAATGTTTGCAAATATAATATTTAAAGTACTTTTATATTTATGGATAAATAAAACTTTAAGTGGATTTAGAATTTTTCCTATTTTAATTGTAGCTAAGCCTATTATAGATCCAAAATCAGGAACTGGCATATGGCTATCAAATCAAAAATATTATTTTATATATTTTTATAATGAACAAATTTATGATGAAATTAGAGAGTATTTTTTGCAAAATTTGGGTATTGATATTGATAAAACTAAAAAATTAATTACATTTTAATGGATAAATTACAAATAGAGAAAGCGTTGCAAAAAACAGCTTGAAATTTAGCTATAAAAATAACAATCTTTTAAAATATTTAAGCTAAGATAAAATTTGAATAATATTTAAGATTTAAAATATTAAAATAAGCTAATTTTATAAAAACAACAAAAGGCTAAAATTTGAGTGATGATAAAAAAAGAAAAACTTAGAGAGTATTTAAGAAATAATAGACCTAAGAATAGAGTAAATTTAGGCAATAACCATTATGAAAATTCAAATAATGAATTAGATGGCTTAAATTCAGATGAAAATTTAAATTCAGACAATTCTCAAATTTCAAACAATAAAACAAATTCAAATAAACGAGATTACGATAAAGAGCCGATTATTATAAAAGATAATAATTTAAATTTATTTTTTATTTCATCCATAACTTGCATTTTTTTAGTTCTTTTAACATGGGGATATTTTGAACAATCACAATCTTTTTTATATACAAGTATAATAGCAATGATTTCCGGTATTGCTTATTTTAGAGAATATTTTGAAAGTGCAAATACTAGATTTATTTGTTTTAATAATTCATCTATTATCTATTTAAATCCACGAAGAGAAATAAAATTAAAAAATATTAAAAAGGTAAGAAGAACATTTAGTATAAAATATGATAGATATGGTGGTATTTTATATAATAAAATAGCTGTTATTTTTATATTTTTATCTTTATTTATAATATTTTTTCATAGTTTATTGCTTAAAGGCTTAAAAGAGATGTTTTTTATTTTGTTTGGGTTTTGTTTTTGCATATTTATGCCTAAATTTTTACTTTATTTAAAAAACGGTGGTCTTATTTTTAAATATAAATTGTTTGATGCTGTTGTTATAAGTGATGAAAACACATTTATAAATATATTGCCAAATGACGAAAAGGAAAGAAATTTATTAAAGAGATATTTTTTAGATAAAAAGAAAATTAATATAGAAAATTCTAAAATAACTTTTTTTATAATATGAATTAGGTTAAGGAGAAAAAAATGAGTAGAGAAAGCGTTGAAAAAATAATACTTAGATATAAAATATAATGAAATATTAAAGTTCTAACAAAAGAAAAGGTATATAGTTTTGGTTTTAACAACGCAAAAAAAAGTTTCGCAAAAAATGTCATTTATTAGACATAGCACATAATAAAGCATATTGGTTCAAAAGAGCTATAAATAAAATATAAAGTTTATAAAAAGCCTAGACAAATAATTAATTTATTTGCCATTTGTATTTTTTATACTATTTTTTATTTCTAGCATTATAATATTTAAAGCTTCTTTATAAATTTCATCACTAGAGTTTTCTTTTAAATTAACAATATTTGAAATTTCTTTTTCTTTAAACTCTTTTTTATTTAAAGGGTTTGTAATTTTGTATTTTATTACAAATTCAAACTCTGTTTTAGAGCCTTTTTTTCTTACATTAAAGGCAAAAATTTCATAACTAAGTGAATTTTCAAACTCTTTAAATTTGTCATTTTGAAACTCTTTTTTTAGAATTTCATTTAAATTATCTATAACTTTTTTAGAGTCTATAAATTTATTTAAAACTAAAAATTTATTTTTTACAGTATTTCCACCATGTATAAAAACCTCACCCTTTTTTAAGTCTGATTTTGTAATATTATGTTCTAACAGATTTTTATCTCTTTGACAAAAATCCATTTGTGGATGTTTGAATTCTCTATTTTCACCAAAAAACTCTTTAAAATTTGAGCTATTTGTCTCGTTAGAAAATAAAAAAGACAATACAAAACATGCTAAAACTAACTTTTTAATCATTAAAAATCCTTTAAAATATCTTTTGCAAAAAGCGGAATTGATAAAAATTTAAACTCATCTATCAAAAAAACTTTACAAAAATCATAAAACTTTATAAACTCATCTTTATTTACTGAAATTTCAATACAAGCTCCAAAATTTCCAAATTCTTTTTGGCATTTTAAGCCCTCTTTATCTAGAAAATACTCAAATCTTGATATCAGGCTAAATGGGACAAAAAATGAGCAGCTATTTTTTATCTCAAAATCTATTAATTCAGCTTGGCTAATAGCTAGATTTACACTTGAACTATATGCTCTTACAAGTCCTCCAGTACCAAGCTTTATGCCGCCAAAATACCTTACTATAAAAACTCCAGCATTTATAATATCAGCACCTCTTAAAGAGTTTAGTGCAGGTGGTCCGCTTGTGCCTTTTGGCTCTCCATCATCACTTTGGTTTTCAACGATTTGAAGATATTTATTATAAAACCTATAAGCCCAAACTATATGAACTGCTTTTGGATGCTCAGCCTTCAATCTCTCATGGGTTTTATCAAAAAGCTCATACGGAACTAAAAAAGACAAAAAAGTTGATTTTTTTATTTCTTGTTTTGCGTAATATTCGCTATTTACTGTTTGCAAAAATTTCCCTTTATTGTTTTTTAATCTCTATTTTATCTAAAAAATATAAATTAAAAGTATTATTTAGTCTTTAAAAGTTGAGTGTTAGAGACTAAATAAAATTAAATTAATAAATTTATATAAAATACTTGACATTGTAACGCTCACATTGTATAATACCACTTAGCAATTTAAAATATAGAGTGCTAACATTAAAAGCCAATTTAAAATGTATTTTTAGATTTGGCAAGTTTATTTGAGGTTTTATGGGATGAAGATAAATAAAAGAGATTTAATACTTAATTACATAATAGAGGCTTATTTGGATGAAAATACTCCAATTGGCTCTGTTGATTTAGGTCTTAGAATGGATGGTTTGATCCCAGCTTCAACCATTAGAGTTTATTTTAAAAAGCTAAGCGATGAGGGTGCTTTAAAGCAGCTTCACATAAGCGGCGGTAGAATGCCAACTGTTTTGACTATGAAAAACTATTGGGAGAAAAAACTTAGCAATTTAGACAAAAAGTTTATTGTAAATGAGCAAGTTTTAGAGCAAGTTTTAGATAAATTTAGTATTTATTGTATGATTTTTAGCTCAGATAATGAAATTTTAAATGAGGTGATAAATTATAGAGATAGGTTTATTATACTTTGTTTTTCAAGAAGTGAAATTGTTTTAAAATTTGATTATAGAGTTTATGATTTACTTTTAAATTTGGTTGGAACAGAGCTTAAAGACTTGGAGAGAATTTCTATTCAAGTTGGATTAAGTGATCTTAGAACTAAGCTAAAGGAGCTTAAAAGATCTGAAATTAAGTTTATGGCAAATGAAGTAATTGCATATAAAATATTTGAAGATGAAAGATTTAAAATGCTTTTTGAGCCAAGCATAACAACAAAATTTAGTAAAAATTTACTCTTTTATCCGATTTTTGAACAAGGATTTATGGGTATAAAAACAGATGTTGTTTATAAAAACAGTGATGCTACTATGCTTTGTGCAGGAAGTGTTTATGAAGATTATGAAAAATTTTTTAATATTATAGGAATGGAGGCAGCATGAATCAAGATGAACTAAAAAATGGTTTTTGTGCTGATTATAAGTGTGAAAATATAAACAATCAAGCTGATTGTACAGATAACAAAGAGTGTGAGTGTGAAGAAAAATCAGATAAAAACTCACAAAATGATGAGGTTATAAAGCTTCAAAATGAACTTAGTGAACTAACTGATAAATTTTATAGAGCAAATGCAGATTTTGAAAACATCAAAAAGCGTCTTGAAAAAGAAAAGCTTACCGCAGTTGCTTATGCAAGCGAGAGTTTTGCAAAGGATATTTTACCAGTAATTGATGCTTTAGAAGAGGCTTTAAAGATACAAACACAAGGTGATGACTTGGCAAGCAAGATAAAAGATGGTGTAAAACAGTGTCTTGATATGATGCTAAGAAGTCTTGAAAAACAAGGTATCAAGCAAATTGAAACTGATGGTAAATTTGATCATAATATCCACAATGCGATAAATCAAGTTGAAGATGAGTCAAAAGAAAGTGGAGATATCCATCAAGTTTATCAAAAAGGATATTTGTATAAAGATAGAGTTTTAAGACCAGCAATGGTTGTAGTAGTAAAATAAAAAATAAATTTAATAAAAAGGATAAAAAATGAGTAAAGTTATAGGAATTGACTTAGGAACAACAAATTCAGCAGTTGCAATATTTGAAAGAGGCGAAAGTAAAATTATCCCAAATAAAGAGGGAAAAAATACAACTCCTTCAATTGTTGCTTTTACAGATAAGGGTGAGGTTTTAGTAGGTGATACTGCAAAGCGTCAAGCTGTTACAAATCCATCAAAAACAATTTATTCTATAAAAAGAATAATGGGCTTAATGATGAATGAGAATAATGCTAAAGAGGCACAAAAAAGACTTCCTTATAAGATAGTTGATAGAAACGGTGCAGCAGCTGTTGAGATTGATGGTAAGGTTTATACACCACAAGAAATTTCAGCAAAAGTTTTGATGAAATTAAAAGAAGATGCTGAAAGTTATCTAGGTGGAAGCGTTGTAGATGCTGTTATTACAGTTCCAGCATATTTTAACGATAGCCAAAGAAAAGCTACAAAAGAAGCCGGAACTATCGCAGGTTTAAATGTTTTAAGAATAGTAAATGAACCAACTGCGGCAGCTTTGGCTTATGGACTTGATAAAAAAGAGAGTGAAAAAATCGTAGTTTATGATTTAGGTGGTGGAACATTTGATGTCACAGTTCTAGAAACTGGAGATAATGTAGTTGAAGTTTTAGCAACTGGAGGGGACGCGTTTTTAGGCGGAGATGACTTTGATAATAAGCTAATTGATTGGCTTTTAGCTGAGTTTAAAAGTGAAAGTGGAATTGATTTAAAAAATGATGTTATGGCTATGCAGCGCCTTAAAGAAGCTGCTGAAAACGCCAAAAAAGAGTTAAGTTCAGCAATGGAAACAACTGTAAATTTACCATTTATTACAGCTGATGCGACAGGGCCAAAACACTTAACAAAAACTTTAACAAGAGCTAAATTTGAAAGTATGATTGAGGATTTAGTAGCAAGTACCATAAAAACGCTTAAAAATGTTATGAGTGATGCTGGAGTATCTAACTCAGATATCGCTGAAATCGTAATGGTAGGTGGTTCAACAAGAGTTCCTTTAGTTCAAGATGAAGTTAAAAAAGCATTTGGTGGAAAAGAGTTAAATAAATCTGTTAATCCTGATGAGGTTGTAGCAATTGGTGCTGCTATCCAAGGTGCTGTTATAAAAGGTGATGTAAAAGATGTGCTTTTGCTTGATGTTACACCTCTTAGCCTTGGAATTGAAACACTTGGTGGCGTTATGACAAAAGTTATTGAAAAAGGCACAACAATACCAACTAAAAAATCTCAAGTTTTCTCAACCGCAGAAGACAACCAAACTGCAGTTACTATAAATGTACTTCAAGGTGAGAGAGAGTTTGCAAAAGATAACAAAACTTTGGGTAATTTTAATCTTGAGGGCATTATGCCGGCTCAACGCGGTATCCCACAAATTGAAGTTCAATTTGATATCGACGCAAACGGAATTTTAACAGTTTCAGCCAAAGATAAAGCAACTGGAAAAGCAACTGATATAAGAATTACTGGATCAAGCGGACTAAGTGAGGCAGAGATCGATAAAATGGTAAAAGATGCCGAGCTTCACAAAGAAGAGGACTCAAAGAGAAAAGAGCTTATTGAAGCAAGAAATCAAGCTGATGGTATAGCTCATCATACTGAAAAAACTCTAAATGAAATGGGTGAAAAAATCCCTAGTGATGTTAGAGCAAAAATTGAAAGTGCCTTAAATGATCTTAAAGCTACTTTAAAAGATGAGAGTGCTACAAAAGAGGCAATTGATAGCAAGGTTCAAGCTTTAAGTAAAGTTGCTGAAGATATGTATAAAGCAGCAGCAAGTCAAAATGCTGGTGCAAATAACGCCGGTGCTGATAATAAAAGTGGCAAGAAAAATGACGATGATGTAATAGATGCTGAAGTTGAGTAAAACTTATCTTCAAAGTGGCTTAAATTTAGTTTATGTCACTTAAACAGTTACTCAAAATTTATATAAATCAATTAAGGTGCTAAATTTGGCACCTTAAATTTTATCTCTTTTTAAAATATTATCTATAATATATTTATTGTTATCATTAAAAATAAAACTTTTTGAAAATTGATTTTAAGCAACAAAGTTATATAATTTCTTCATTACATTTAAAGGTTAAATTTGAAAAACAAATTTTTAAATTCATTTATAATTATAACTTTAGTTTTAGTTGCTTTTATAGTTTATAATAAATTTGAACTCTCTCAAAATTCTCATTTTACAGTTACAGCTGATACCATTATAAAACCAGGTTCTGAAATTTCAAAGTATGTGACTCAAGAAGAAGTTGATAGCTTTAGTTTTAGGTATTGGGATATAGATTATAACTCAAAGCCAAATGTAGTTGAAGAGCCACTTAAAGATATAGAACTTAAAAAACTTCTTAAGTCAAAAAATACAAATAAAATCTTATCTTTTATGAAAGATAATAATATTAGTGTTGATTATATATTGTATGGCGGAGTTACACCTTTAATGTATGCTAGTTTTTGGGGAGATGAAAACACAACAAAAGAGTTAATTAATCTTGGTGCAGACATCAGAGCTAAAGATGAGCAAGGTTTAAACCCTTTTGCTTATGCTTTATCTATGAATAGTATAAAAGTAGTTAAAATTTTACTTAATAATGGGATTAAATTTGAAGAAGCAAAAGTTATACAATATTATTTAACTAACTTGCCAAATTACTACAACACAGAAAAACTAATTGTGGATGGAGATAATGTTAATATTATTTATAAAGATATAGAATTTAATCACGACCATTCAAAACCAGCAGTTTATGTTTTTGATTATTTAGTTTATAGCAACTCCTATGAGCTTGCAAAAATGGCATTTAGAGATGGTTATAAACCATATACCTATAATCGTATAAATGAATACGACCAAGTAGAGGTTGGAAATTCCATAAATGATTTTTTTACAAAAGAAGATATTGATAATCTTATAATTCTTGCAAAACAATCAAAAAGAGATATGTTTGACTATAATTTATCTATGGATGAATTAAAATATAACCATAGTTTATATAAACCGCTAGAAGATATCCCAAACTTCGAACCAATGCTAGATTTACTACTTGAACATAATGTCTCAGGACAACCTTCAAAAGAACTTATGAAAAGAGAGTATGATATGTGTTATGAGGACTATATTTTTTTTTATAATGAAAGAAAAAAATCATTGATAAGTGGTGATAGAACAAAAGAGGACTTTAGGAATTTAAATATTACAATAAATTATTACGATAAACATTGCTCAGATAAAAATGGAACTTTTACTACTAAAGGAATGGTATCGTGGAGAAATGACTACCAAAAACATTATAATATGTTCAGTTTTTTAAGAGCAAATAAAGATGATAAGGAAAAGGTAATTTACATTGGCGACAACAAGTAAATGAAAAATAGTAACTAAATTATTACTTAAAAGTAATAAAATTATAATAAATAAAATTTAAAAAGGATAAACAATGGGCGAAGCAACATTTAAAAATAATAGTAGTCTATGAATTTCTTACAATCAAGCTTTTTGGAAGATTAAATTTATTTATAATTTTTTCTTCCATTTTTCTCATTTCTCCATTGTCTATTTCGTGATCATATCCTAAAATATGAAGTAATCCATGTGTAAAAAGTAGGGCGATTTCATCATCTAAGTTGTGTTTAAGCTCCTTTGATTTTTCATCTGCAAGATCTAAATTTATAACAACTGAACCAAGTGGAAAATTTGGTATTTTAGCATAAGGAAAGCTTAAAACATCAGTTGTTTTATCTATGTTTCTTTCTTTTTTATTAAGATCATGCATCTCGCTAGTGTTTAAAAAGATAAGCTCAATCTCAGCATCTGTTAATTCACTAGCAATTAAATCTAAAATTTTAGGATATTTCTCATCGCAACTTATCAAATTTAAAATCCTTTTTTAGTTAAATTTGGCTAAGATTATACCAAAATTTATAATATAAAAGGGTGAAAATGAAAAAAGCACTTTGTATAATAAGTGGTGGAATGGATAGTGTAACATCAGCATATATAGCAAAAAACGAAGGCTATGAGATAGTTGCGCTTCATTTTGATTATAATCAAAGAACTATGAATAAGGAAAAAGAGTGTTTTAATAAAATTTGTGATGAGTTAAAGGTTGTTAAAAAAGAGATTTTAGATGTTAGTTTTATTTCTCAAATTGGGGCCAATGCTTTAACTGATTGGAGTCTAGAAATTCCAAAAGATGGACTAAGCAATGAGGTGCCAATAACTTATGTTCCTTTTAGAAATGGTATATTTTTAAGCATTGCAGCAGCTTTAGCCGAGCGTGAAAAGTGTGAGGCGATATTTATAGGAGTAGTTGAAGAAGATAGTAGTGGATATCCTGATTGCTCCCAAGAGTTTATAAAAAGCATGGAAAAATCAATTAACTTAGGGCGAGAAACAAGCATTAAAACAAAAATCCTAACTCCATTAGTTCATTTAAGTAAAGCTCAGATTGTTCAAAAAGCATTTAGTTTAAAAGTCCCTTTGCAATATACTTGGAGTTGCTATGAAAGAGAAGATTTGGCGTGTGGAGTTTGTGATAGTTGCAGACTTAGACTAAAAGGTTTTAAAGAAGCAGGTAAAAAAGATCTAATAAAATACGCTAATTAAAGTTTAGCTAAAAAATATTGCATCCATATCAACTTCAACAAAAGGAATTTTTTCAAGCACATGAGAAAGCATTACTAAATTTTTGTAAGTGTGTGAGCGAAGTAGTATTTCATATCTAAATTTTGAAGCAATGTATTCAATTACGGCTTTTCCATGTCCAATAACTTCGATATCTTTAAATTTAGGTATGATTTCTAGGCATTTTTGTGTAATTTCATTTGCAGTTTTTTCATCTTTATGTGATATTAAAACTCTTAAAATTTTAGTAAAAGGTGGATATAAATCTTCTCTAAACTCAGTTTCATCTTCTAAAAACTCATCATATTTGTCTAGATAACTTTTAAAAAAATCAGCTTGTTTTGTTTGTATTAATACTTTTGCATTGCCGACTCTTCCAGCTCTTCCAGCTATTTGCATACATAAAGCCAAGGTTTTTTCTCTTGCTCTAAAATCAGCATACGCTAGTCCAGTATCAATACCCATTATCACAGCTAGTTTTACATTGTGATAATCATGCCCTTTACTAAGCATTTGAGTGCCTACTAAAATATCTATTTTTTTATCATTAAAGTCTTTTAATAAATTTGTAAGTTTTCTTTGTGTTGTTATTTCATCTTTATCAAATTTAGCAATTTTTGCTTCTTTAAAGACATTTTGAAGAGTTTCTAAAACCTCACTTGTTCCCATTCTTTTGGCTTCAAAAGTATCTCCGCCACATTTTTGGCAAGTTGTATTTTTATGAGTTGTATATCCACAATAGTGGCAAATCAAGGCATTTTTATTTTTGTGAATGCTCATTCCAACACTACAGAATGGGCATTTTATTATTTCACCACATTTTGTGCATTGTTTATATTTAAAATTTGCTCTTGTGGGTAAAAAAACAATAGCTTGATTTTTGTTTTCAAGACAAGTTTTTATCTCTCTTAAAATTTTTGGTGAAATTTCAGTTTCGTTTTCATCATAAATTATTTCCTTACTGCTTTTAAAAAATGTTCCTTTTAGCCTAAAAAAAGGTTGTTTTTTATAAGTTGTAAGTGAAGGCGTAGCTGAGCCAAGTACTACTTTTATATCAAATTTACTAGCTAAAAAAATAGCTAAATCTCTTGCGTTATATCGCGGTTTTGTGGCTGATTTATAACTATCATCATGCTCTTCATCAACAATTATAAGACTTAAATTTGTAAATGGTAAAAAAAGAGCCGATCTAGCTCCAGCAATTAATTTTATTTTTCCATCTTCAAAATTCTTAAGTAAGGCCTCTTTTTTTTTAGGTGTTATTTTAGAGTGCCAAACACCTACAAAATCACCAAAATACTCTTTTAATCTTTTTTCCATTTGTGGAGTTAGAGAAATTTCAGGCATTAAAAAAAGCACTTGTTTTCCTAAATTTAACTCTTTTACCATGAGTGAAATATAAATTTCACTTTTCCCGCTTCCAGTATCGCCAAATATAAGGCTTGTTTTATGATCTGTTGCAAAATTTAAAGCTTTGCTTTGAAGTGGGCTTAATGTTGGAGTTTTATCAAAATTATGATTTATAAAATTTGAACTTTTAAATGGAGTAAAAATTTTAAAAACCATGCCTAAATTACAAGCATAATAGTAGTTTATAAACTTAGCCAAAGTTTTTTGAATATCACTAAATTTCTCATCACAAATACTTAAAATCTCTAAAGTTTGAAATTTTGGCTTTTTGACTTCTTTTAAAACTACAGCTTGTTTTGTATTTTTTGAAAGAGAAACTAAAACTAAGCTATAAATTTCAAGCCTAGTTTTAGAATGATATGCTAGAGGTCTTAAATTTAGACCTAAAATAGAGACTTCGTAGTAAAACATTTATTCAAAAAGATTACAGTCATTGCCTTTACAGTTAAAGTCTCCCACATTTTTTCCTGTTGTTACAAGTTCAAAATCAACACATTTTCCTGCTATACAAGCTTTATAGGTATCACCGCTTATAGTCCAACCATTTCTTGCATTTCCTTTTTTTATGCCACCTTGAACAACACCAGAGAAGTTATCGCCAACTAGAGTTTTGATATTATCTCTCCAGCCACTTATATTTCCCTCCATCATATATTTGCTTTTTTGAAGTGCTATACCGCTTCTTATGGAAGATACATCTGCTCTCATTTTTGCTGTTGTAGCATCATCTCTTGTAACTGAAAGTTTTGGAAGTGCAACTCCTGCTAAAATTCCTAAAATAACAATAACAAAAACTAGCTCAATCATAGTAAAAGCTTTTTTATTCATATTTTTCTCCTTTTTTTCATACATATATGAAATTTAAACAATTATATCAAAAAAACCCATTAAAAACTAGGTTTTTCACCTAAAAATATTTTGCTTCCACTTTGTAAATATGATTTTATAGCAGGCAATTCAAGTGCTCTTTTACAGAGTTTTTCATTATTATTTACTGTTTTTATTTCAAACATTCCAGCTCTTATATTGTTTGCACTGTCATCATCGTTATAAGCAATTATTTCAATACAAGGCTTTCTTCTTATATTAAGCGTTGCTTTATAATCTTGTTCGTCTTTAACATCTACATAGGTCATATTAGATATTTTTTTATCATAATTTGCTTGAGATGTTTGATAAGCTGCAATATCAGTTATCAAAGTCGATAAATTTTGAGCAAATTTCGCAATTTCAGCATCATCTCTTGTAGCAGCCATTCTTGGCAGTGCAAAAGCAGCTAAAATTCCTAAAATAACAATGACAAAAATTAGCTCTACCATTGTAAAACCTTTTTTCATATTACTTTTTCTCATAAAACGGCCTTCTCCTTTCTTTAAATTTAATATTATTTTATTAAAAAATATCTTTAAAGATAGTTAAATTTAGAATTTAAAATATTTTAAAAGTTCTTTTTTATTAAAATTTATAATTTTTCCATTTTTATCTGTTTTTAAAAGATCAAGTTTTTTAAATTTTGTAATTATCCTTGAAAATGTTTCAGCAGATATATTTAAAATTTTAGCTATATTTGAATATTTTAGTGTTTGAAAAGCTTCGAAATTCTCGCATATGAAATTTGCAACTTTTCCCTCACTATCCCAAATAATTTCTTTCATTATCACTTTATTCATGGCTTTTATTTTGGCAGAAAATGACTTTAATAAAGCAAATGCAACTTGTGATTTTTTTAAAAACATCTCTTCAAATTTTAAATAATCTATCCTTAAAACTGTGCTATCTTCACTAAAAGATGAGCTTGCTGGATAAGTTATGTTTTCAAAATTTGCCAATTCGGCTACAAAATTTATAGGTAATATCTCATGGATAAATATCTCTTTTCCTTTTGGGGAAGTTTTATAAATTTTTAATTTTCCATCTAAAAGTATACTTAGGAAAAGTGGTTTTTCTCCTTCTAAAAAAAATATTTCACCTTTTTTATAGTGTTTTACAATACTTATATTTTCTATTTTATCAAGTTCTTTATCGGTCAAATCTTTGAAAATTGGGATATTTTTTAACATTTTCTTCTTCTTTTTTTAAAAAAATCATATTTTAGATTATATCAATGTTAAATTAACAAACTGTTTTAAACTGAAATTTTGAAAATTATTATATAATCTTAAAAATATTTTTAAAAAAGGAAGAATTTATGTATCGTTTCGCACCATCACCAACTGGTGATATGCATATAGGAAATTTAAGAGCTGCAATATTTAATTATATTGTTGCAAAACAAAAAAATGAAGGTTATATTTTACGTATTGAAGATACGGATAAAGAGAGAAACATAGATGGAAAAGATGAAGATATAAAAGAAATTTTAACAAAATTTGGTATAAAGTGGGATAAGCTTTATTATCAAAGTAAGAATTTAAAATTTCACAGAGAATTTGCAAATAAACTTTTGATTGATAAAAAAGCATTTTGTTGTTTTTGTAGTGAAGAAGAACTTGCAGCAAAAAAACAAAAAGCTAAAGATGAAGGTGTGGCTTATAGATATGATGGAACTTGTGAAAAACTAAGTGATTTAGAAGTTTTAGAAAAAAATACACCATTTGTAATAAGGATGAAAAAACCAGCTCACACTATGAAATTTACAGATGATATAAAAGGTGAGCTTAGTTTTGAACCAGAAAATATCGATAATTTTGTCATAATGAGAAGAGATAAAACTCCAACTTATAACTTTGCTTGTAGCATCGATGATATGCTTATGGATGTAAGTTATGTCATACGCGGTGAAGATCATGTAAGTAATACTCCAAAGCAAGACTTAATAAGACAAGCGCTTGGATATGATAAAAAAATAGGCTATGCACATTTGCCAATCATCCTAAATAAAGATGGCAAAAAAATGAGTAAAAGAGAAAAAGACTCATCGGTTAAAAATTTGCTTGATAGTGGATATTTGCCTGAAGCAATACTTAATTATCTAGTTCTTTTAGGAAATAAAACTCCATGTGAAATTTTTACCTTAGATGATGCAATTAAGTGGTTTGATATAAAAAATATCTCTAAAAGTCCTGCTAAATTTGACATAGATAAATTGACCCAAATTAATAGAGAGCATATCAAAATGGCAAGTAGTAAAAGACTTAGCGAGCTTTTTGAAATGGATATTAAATTTGGTGATTTGATACGATTTTATACTCAAGAAGGAAGTTTAATCCCTGAAATAAAAGAAAAAATTCTTCAAATTTATTCTAAAAAAACTATCCCAGATGAGTATAAAGAAAGTGTAAATTTGATAAAAAATGCAATTTCAAAAGTGGAAATTTCTAAAGATTTCAATGAATTTAAACAAAATTTAATGAAATCAACTAATCTTAAAGGAAAGAACTTTTTTATGAGTTTAAGGATATTGCTTACAAATCAAACTCACGGACCAGAACTTAGTGAGCTTTATCCACTTATAAAAGATGATATAAAGGAGATAGTAAGTAAATGTTAATTTTAAAAACCTTTTTACTAGCACTTGTTAATATTTTGCATATTATAATCTTTGCTTATACGCTTGTTATTATAGTTGCCGCCGTTATAAGCTTTACAAATCCAGATCCATATAACAAACTGGTTCAAGTTGTTTTTAGATTAACTGAACCAGTTTATGGATATATAAGAAAAGTTATTCCAACTTCATTTGGTGGGCTTGATTTTGCACCGATGATAGTTTTATTGGCCCTTACTTTTATAGATAAATTCTTTATAAAATTGGTTGAAATTTATGCCTATAAGATGTAAGTTTATACTACTTTTGTTTTTAAGTTTTACCTTTTTAAATGCAAATGTAAAAAGCTACGATGAGATTAAGAAAGAGCCTAAATCTTTGGCAAAAGATTATTATATTTATCGCTATATTACAGAGACAAATTATAAAAAAGATGAGGTAAAAGCTTTAAGTAAGCAAATTTATAGAAATAGAGGAAAACTTAATAAAGAAATTTATAAAATTATCCCAAAGCCAAAACCTTACGATGAGTGTAAAAATTTTTGGGTTAAAAATATAAATGATGCAAACTTAACTTGTAAGCTTAAAAGATCAACTCCGACTTTTTTAAAAAAATTAAATAAGCAAACATTAAAGTCTTTGGAAAAAGACTTTGCAAATTTTCCAGATAAATTAAGACTTTTAAAAGGCATGAGTTCTGAGAATCCAGCTGTTTATTTTGTTAATAATTTAGATATAAAAAATTTTTTTAGTTATTATAATTCACTTTCTCAAAACCAAAAAAATAGTGATTTTAACATAGTTTTAAGTAAAGAATTTGCAAACGAGTTAGGCAAAGAAAAAGCTTTTAACTCTTTTATATCAGATATTGTTATAAATAAAAGATATGCAAGTTTAAGAAAATCTTTTTTAGATGTAAATGCTTCAAAATTTAATTCTTTGGGTGCATTTTATTTAGGGATTAATGCGGTTTTATATGATGATTTAAATAAAGCTTATGAGTTTTTTAAGGTTGCAAATAAAACATTTAAGTCTGGTATTGATAAAGACAAAGCAAATTTATGGGCGTATTTAGTAAGTAGTAATGAAGTTGATCTTTTAAATACGGCAAAAAGTGATAATATAAATATATATTCTTTGTATGCAAAAGAGCTTGCTGGAGTTAATAAAACATTAAATCTAGTTATTCCAAATCCAACTAAAAGCGAAGCTCCAAAAGGCTATGATCCAACTGATCCATTTAGCTGGGTAAGGCTTAAAAATAAAATTTCTAAAATGGATAAAGCAAGTCTAAAAAATGAAGCCAATAAATTTGACACTAAACAAACTCTTGGCGAATATATTTATATCTCAAATATTTTATCAGGCTATAAAGATAACTTTTATCCACTTCCTTTTTTGGATTATTTAAACGGGCAAAATTTGCATAGAAAAGCTATGATTTTAGCTCTTGCAAGGCAAGAAAGCAGATTTATCCAAAGTGCTGTTTCTATCTCTTATGCGCTTGGAATGATGCAATTTATGCCTTTTGTAGCAAATGACTGGGCAAAAAAAGGCGGCTTAAAAGACTTTGACCAAGATGATATGTTTAACCCAAAAATGGCTTATGATATGGCAAATATTCATCTAGACTGGCTTGAAAAACTTGTTTATAGTCCTGTTTTTGTAGCTTATGCATATAATGGCGGCATTGGTTTTACTAAAAAAATGCTAACAAGAGGGGATTTATTTAATGCAGGCAAATTTGAGCCATTTTTATCAATGGAATTGGTTTATTATGAAGAAAGTAGAGAGTATGCAAAAAAAGTTTTATCAAATTATTTTATCTATTCTCAAATTTTAGAACCCAAAAAAAATATCTCTATTATCGAGCTTTTGAGTGATTTGTTAGTTCCAGCTAAAAGTGACAGCTTCCGAAATTAAGGAAGCTGTTTAGTTATCAAGTTTAATTTGTGGATTCCAATACATCGATTTTGAAACTTTTAGAAATTTCAAATTTGCATTTATCCCACTTTGAGTTTTATAATTTAATGTTAAATAATCGCTATTTTTAACATTTGAAGTGATTTTATAGTGGTTGCTCCAAGGAAGATTTATATTTAGTATTTTTAAAAGCTCATCATTTAAATCAAGCTTTGTGATATTTAAGTCAAAATCACTATTTATATTTATTGAATTTAGTAAAATAATCTCTTCTTTTGGATAAGATGAGAGGATAAAAATTTCTTTATCACTATTTTTTAAAACAGGATTTAAGTATGTTGAAACTGCCAAATAGCGTTTTTTACCATTAATACTTTCAAATTTTTGCGTATAGGCTAAAAGCTCATTTTTAACTGGGTCTAAATCACTTTTTTTTTCAGCACAACCAGTTAAAAAAATAAGTACTAAAATAAATAAATTTAGTTTTTTCATGCAACACCTTTGATAAATTTTTAGATATTTTATCAAATTTAGCCTTTTTATAGCCTAAAATAGATATAATTAAAAACTTTTTTTAAGGAAAATTAATGAAAAGATTAGGCATTGCATTTTCAGGGCCTTCAAATTCTGGAAAAACAACTTTGATTTTAAAGGTTGCAAAGCGCTTTTTAGAAAGTAATTTAAAAGTAGCTATTATAAAGCACGATCCAAGCGATAAGGCTAAATTTGATGTCGAGGGAAAAGATAGTTATAAATTTTCAAGTCTTGGTGTGGATGTGGTTGTTACAAGTCCTACAAGAACGACTTATTTTAATAAATCACAAAAAGATTTAAACGATATTATAAAAATGATAGATAATTTTGATATTTTGATAGTTGAGGGTTTAAAAACGCTCCCACTTCCTAGAATTTCTATTTTTAGAGATAGTATTGAAGAAAGCTATTTGAAATTTTCAAACGCTATTGCAACAAATAATCTCAAATATAGTGGAGAGTTAAAACATTTTGATATAAATGACGATTTAAATATTTCAAAATGGATTTTAGAAAATGCTAAAAAACTGTAAAATAAATTTATAAAGAAAATAAACTTATAAAGGAACAATATGGAAATTTTAATAAATTCAATAAAAGAAGCTGTTTTAGAAATCAGTAAAGCTTTAAAATACGCTGATTTATCATATAGCAATCATCAAAATAAAACTGGTGATACTCAGCTAAAATTAGATGTTTTAAGTGATGAAATCATAACAAAAAAATTATCAAAATTAAGCTGTGTTAAAGCTTTAGTAAGTGAAGAAAAAGATGAGGCTTTAAATTTAAATGAAAATGGTGAGTTTATCGTAGCTTACGATCCACTCGATGGATCAAGCTTAGTTGATGTGAATTTCGCTGTTGGAAGTATTTTTGGAATTTATAAAAATGAAATAAAACCTCAAAATTTAATACTTTCACTTTATAGTCTTTATGGTCCAAGACTTGAAATGGTGATTTGTGATAAAACGCCTATTTTATATAGACTTGATGAAAATGGTGAGTTTAAAAAAGTTAGAGAATTAAAATTAAAAGAAAAAGGAAATCTAAATGCCACAGGTGCTAGTCAATGGGCATGGAGTAAGAATCACGCAAAATTTGTAAAAAGCCTTTTTGATGAAAAATATAGGCTTAGATATAGTGGTGCTATGGTTGCTGATTTACATCAAATTTTATTAAAAGGTGGTGGGCTTTTTAGCTATCCTGCGACAAGTGATCATATAAATGGCAAATTAAGAGTTGTTTTTGAAGTGCTTCCTTTTGCTAAAATTTATGAAAGTGCAGGTGGAAAAACAAGTGATGGATTTTCAAAATCTCTTTTTGAGATAAAGATAGATAAAATTCATCAAACAACACCTTGTTTTTTTGGATCATCTTATGAGATAGAAAAAATGCATGAATTTTATGGAAAAAACAATGAATAACTATGAAGAAATTCAACAAGAAATGCTTAAAAAAGTGCAAACTTGCCAAAAAGATCATGATTTAAAAACTTGTTTCGATTGTGATAGATTATTAGATTGTGAACTTAGAGATGAGTATGTAAAAGCTACATATGAGTATTTAAGCGAAGGCAAGCAGGGCGATTTTGATTTTTAAATTTAAGATTAAGGACAACAATGAAAAGATTTATAACAACACCAATTTATTATGTAAATGATATTCCACATATTGGACATGCTTATACAACAATTATAGCTGATACAATTGCTAGATTTTATAGATTAAAAGGCGATGAAGTATTTTTTATGACCGGGACTGATGAACATGGTCAAAAAATAGAAGAAGCAGCTAAAAAAAGAGGTTTTAAACCACAAGAATATGCAGATGAAGTTAGTATGAAATTTAAAAATCTTTGGGATTATTTTGAAATAAGTTATGATAAATATTTTAGAACTACTGATAAAGATCACATTAAAACTGTTCAAAGTGCGGTTTCAAAAATGCTTGAAAAAGGTGATATTTATAAAGGTAAATATGAAGGACATTACTGTGTAAGTTGCGAGAGTTTTTTTCCTGAAAATCAGCTTGTTGATGGTGAGTGCTGTCCAGATTGCGGGAAACAAACTAGCATTTTAGAAGAAGAAAGTTATTTTTTTAAACTTTCAAAATATGAAGATAAGCTTTTAAAATGGTATGAACAAGACTGCATTTTGCCAAAATATAGAAAAAACGAAGTTATAAATTTTGTAAAAAGTGGCTTAAAAGATCTTTCCATCACAAGAACAAGTTTTGATTGGGGTATTAGGTTGCCTGCAAATTTAAATGAAGCAAAACATGTTATTTATGTTTGGCTTGATGCTCTTTTGATATATCCATCAGCTCTTGGATATTTAAGAGATGAAAAAAATATGGATTTTTGGCAAAACACTTTGCATTTGGTCGGTAAAGATATTTTAAGATTTCATGCGATTTATTGGCCTGCTTTTTTAATGAGCCTTGATATGCCTTTGCCAAAAACTATTGCAGCTCATGGTTGGTGGACAAGAGATGGTAAAAAAATGAGCAAATCTCTTGGAAATGTAATAAATCCAAAAGAAGTAGCAGATGCATACGGACTAGAGCAATTTAGATATTTTTTACTTAGAGAGGTTCCTTTTGGACAAGATGGCGATTTTTCTCAAAAGGCATTAATTACAAGAATAAATAGTGAGCTTTGTAATGATTTAGGAAATTTATTAAATAGAATTATTGGAATGAGTAAGAAATATTCAGATTTTATTATTGATAGTAGTAATGTTATGGAGTATTTTAAAGATGAAATTAATGAAAGTGAAATATTTATAAAAAATGCCTTAAAAGAAATTAGTGAAATTTCAACAAGTAGATATTTAGATGAAATTTGGAAAATTTTAAATTTAGCAAATTTAAGTATTGCAAAATATGAGCCATGGAATCTAATAAAAAATGGTGAAGATAAAAAAGCTTTTGCTTTAGTTTCAATGGTTGCAAATTTGCTTGCAAGAGCAACTATTTTACTAAGTCCAGTTATGCCAAAAACAGCTTTAAAAATTGCTTCAAATTTAAATTTTGAAATTTCAACAAAAACATATAATGAAGTAATTAATGAAAATAAGCTTTTGGATTTTAAAGCAAGTGAGTGTGAGCCGTTATTTACTAAGATTGAAGAGCCTTTGATGCAAACTCCTGTTGGTGTTGAGACAAAAGAAGATAAGACGATAAACTTAATAACTCTTGATGATTTTAAAAATATAGTTATAAAAGTTGGTGAAGTTTTAGAGTGCGAAAACATAGAGGGTAGTGATAAGTTATTAAAATTTAAGATTGATTTAGGAGAAGAAAATCCTCGTCAAATAATTTCAGGCATAGCTAAATACTATAATCCTAAAGATTTAATAGGAAAACAAGTTTGTGTTTTGGCAAATTTAAAGCCTGCTAAAATTTTTAAACATCTAAGTGAGGGTATGATTTTAAGTGCCGAAGATGGTAAATTAACTTTGCTTTCAACTCTTGCCAAGGTTAAAAATGGAGCAATAGTTGGATGAGAATAGAAAATCTTGTAAGGTTAATAAATGCAAAGTTGGTTGCAAAACCACAAATTTCAAGTGTTGATAACTTTGCTATAAACCTTAAAGATGTGAGTTTGGGAAGTGCGTTTTTAAGTAGTGATGAAAAAGAAATCAATGAAGCGATAGAAAACGGCGCTTATGCTGTTATTTTTGATAAAAAGTGTGAAGTTGAAAATAACGAAATAGCATATATAAAAGTTGATAACTTAGACAAAGCAAAACTTAGAATAGCACAGTTTTTTGTTGTCTCAAACTCCGTTAAAAATCTATTTTTAAGACCAGTTGAAAAAGAGATTTTAAAAAATTCAACTCTTAGTAGAAATGCAAAATTTTTAAGCAAAAATTTAGATGAAGTTTTTATTAATTTTATAAATTCAAAAAAAGGCGATGTTTTTTTATATGATGATTTGGAGTTTTTAAAAGAAATCTCACCTGTTTATGAGACTTTGAATTTAGAAAATAATGCTAAAGTTTTAATTGATGGGTCTTTATTTTTTCTAAATTTTGAATATAACGATAGAATTTTTAATTTAAATTTGCCACAAATTTTTTTGCCTGAAGCTTACTCTATTTTGAATTTTATGGATAAAAATAATGTTTTTATAAAATTTAAAGATTTAAGAAATATTGGGCATTTTGAAAGTATTTTTGTTGATAAATTTTATAATATAAAAGCCTTTGGGGAAAGCTATAGAGCTTTTATAGTTGAGAATGATATCAAGCTTTTTCTAAGAGAAGTTGAGTTTTTAAAATATAAATTTGGTAAAGAGATAATTTCAATGTCATCAAAAAAACTAAATTTAAAAAGTGATATTGAATATGACAGCTTAGAAGAGATAAAGACAAGTTATGATTTTAAGTATGCAGTTATTTTAGCAAATAAACAAGATGTCATAGATATGCTAAATAGTAAGAAAAAAGAGCTATCGCTTTTTGATTAAAAAACAAGGGTAAAATTTGAGTGAAATAATCACATTTATAGTAAATTTGGTTGAAAGTTGGGGATATTTAGGTATATTTTGTATGATGTTTTTAGAAAGTTCATTTTTTCCATTTCCAAGTGAAGTTGCGATGATACCAGCTGGATATCTTGTTTTTCAAGGTAAGATGAATATTTTTTTAGCTTTTTTTGCTGGAACATTTGGATCGCTTATGGGGGCTATTTTTAATTACTATTTATGCTATTTTTTTGGAAGAAATTTAATTGATAAATATGGCAAATATGTGGGTATTGATGATGAAAAAATGCAAAAATTTGAAAGTTTTTTTAAACGCCATGGCGAAATTTCAACTTTTAATTGTCGCTTAATTCCAGGAATTAGACAATATATAAGTCTTCCAGCAGGTTTAGCAAGGATGAATATTTTTAGATTTTCTTTATTTACAACTTTGGGTGCTGGAATTTGGGTAGCTGTTTTACTTGGGCTTGGATATTTTTTAGGTCAAAACGAAACTATTTTAAAAGAAAAACTTCATATCATAACAATTCTACTTCTATTTTTTGTAATTTTAACTTTTATTATATATTTTTATTTTTATAAAAAACGAAAATAATAACTTTATTCAATATATAACATATATAAAATATATAAATAAATATTTAAAAATAAAGCTTCCATTAAGATGTATTTAAATATAATGATAACGATTTTTTTTAAAGGAGAAAAAATGATAAAAAAAGTTTTATTATTTACTGCTATTTTTTTAAGTAGCTTGTTTTCAAATTCTTTATCTGAAATAAAAGATAAAGGTGTTTTAAGAGTTGGCGTGTTTACAGAACAGCCCCCATTTGGTCAGTTAGTTGATGGTGCCTTTACAGGTTTTGAAGTTGATTTTGCTAATGCTATAGCCCAAAACCTTTTTAAAGATAGAGGTGGTAAAGTTGAATTTGTTGCTACAAGAGCCGATCAAAGACTTGATTTTGTAGAAAAAAATAAAGTTGATATCTTACTTGCTACTTTTACAATTACTGATGAGAGATTGAAAAAAATTGATTTTTCTTTACCTTATTTTTCAGTTAATATTGGTGTTTTAACTAAAAAGAGCGATAATATAAAAAAAGAATCCGATCTTAGAGGTAAAAAGGTTTTAGTTGAAAGTGGAACCACAGGTCAAGCTTATTTTATTTCAAAAGGTTATAATACTGTAAGTTGTCCTAACTCTAATGAGTGTTATAAAATGCTAAGAGATGGAGCAGGTGATGCGTATGCAAACGATAACTTGATAGTTTTAGCTTATCCTGTCGTTGATAGAAGTATGGAAGTTAATATTAAAAACTTAGGTGCATCTGATTTCTTGGGTGTTGGTGTTGCAAAAGGAAATAAAGATTTATTAAATTTTGTTAATGATACTTTAGTTAAATTAAGCAAAGATGGTTTCTTTAGAAAAACATTTAAAGATACAATAGATCCATTTTACAAAGGAACTGCTGAACAAAAATACTTCTTACTAGAAGATATTTATAAAATCTTTGGTTAGAAAATAAAGACGGATTTTCCGTCTTTATAATTATTAAAATGCTGGCAAAATTGCCCCGTTATATTTCTTTTCAATAAAATCTTTTACTGTTTGACTTGTAATGGCTTCATCTAAAGCTTTTATTTTTTCACTATTTTCATTGCCTTTTTTTACAACGATAACATTTGCGTAAGGGCTATCTTTGCTTTCTAATTTTAAAGCATCTTTTAATGGGTTAAATCCTGCATTTAAAGCAAAATTGGTATTAATAACAGCGATATCAACATCATCTAAGGTTCTTGGAACACTTGCTGCATCAATTTCAACAAAGTTTAAATTTTTAGGATTTTTTGTTATGTCAAGTGGAGTTTTAAGTTCTACTTTACTATCAAGGTCTATAAGACCAGCATCAGCTAAAACATCCAAAGCTCTACTTTCATTTGTTGGATCATTTGGAATAGAAACTTTGGCTTTATCTTTAAGCTCATTTAAATCTTTTATTTTTTTACTATAAATTCCCATTGGCTCTAAATGAACAGCCACTGTTTTTACTAAATTTGTACCTTTGTTTTTATTAAATTCTTCAAGATATGGAATGTGTTGAAAGAAATTTGCATCAATTTCACCATCATTTGTAGCTAAATTTGGAATGACATAATCATTAAATTCTTTTATCTCAAGATCAAATCCAGCTTTTTTTAGTTCAGGTTTTATGGCTTCTAGAATTTCAGCATGCGGAACAGGTGTAGCGCCAACTGTAATTTTCTCAGCAAATAAAGATGTAGCCAAGCTTACAGCCACCAAAGAACTAATTAAACTTTTTTTCATATTTTCTCCTTAGTTTTAAAATACGTTAAGATAATACAATAATTTTTATAAATATAAATATAATAAAATTATTTTAATTTTTTAGTGATTTGTTTTTTGCTTACATTAAACATCTTTAAACTCTAAATACAAGAAATAAAAAATTGTGCTACAAATTTATATACTATAGCACATAATAAACCATATTAAAATCTAAATTTAGTCTTGTTTATTTTTTATTTCTTTTTCTAAAACAGCTATTTTTATAATACTTAAGTAATATTCTTTTTCTTTTTCGTCTAGTTTTTGAAAATAGTTCAATAATTCATCGGTATTTGAATTTTTTTCATTATTTTTATAAAAATTATCAACTATAAAATTATATAGCTTAACTCTTTTATTTTCCCAGTTATATAGTGTTCTAAGCTCTATTTCTAAAGCTTTTGCTATTTCTTTTTTATCTACCATTTTGAAATTAATTCACTTTTTAATTGATTTTTAAGGTTTATTTTGAAATAATTTCATAAAGATTTTGAAATTATTCAAGTTGCATTGTAATTGTATCAAAATCTTTCAAAATATCAAAAAAGCTAGCTTACTCCTCAAAGTATGGAATCTATAACCTAGCAATAAGAGAAGTTAAAAATCTATTTTTGATAGGCAGCGTATTAAAGTCTTTGTTGGAGTTTTTTTGTGTCTTAGTTTGGCTGTAAATTTTAAAGATTATATCTACTTTGAAATTTAAAATAACATTATGCAAAAGGAGGCTTGTATGCTATCCGTAGAGTTGCTTGTAGTTCTTGGTGCTATATTTTTTGGTGCTAGACTTGGCAGTATAGGCATAGGTTTTGCTGGTGGTGCTGGAGTTTTAATTCTTACGCTGTTTTTAGGGATTGCAGCTAAAGCACAAAATATTCCAATAGATGTTATATTAATTATGATGTCTGTTATTTCCTGTATAGCAGCCATGCAAGTTGCAGGTGGATTGGACTACTTAGTTCATATCGCTGAAAAAATTCTTAGAAAACATCCTGAAAGAATAACTTTTTTAGCTCCTATTGTAACTTACATCTTAACTTTTTTTGCGGGAACTGGACACACAGCATTTTCAACATTGCCTGTTATAGCAGAAGTGGCAAAAGAACAAGGCATTAGACCATCAAGACCACTAAGTATAGCAGTTGTGGCTTCGCAAGTTGCAATTACAGCTTCTCCTATTTCAGCTGCTGTAGTTTTTACTAGTGGATTATTGGAGCCATTAGGAGTTGGCTATTTACAGTTATTAGCATGTATGGTACCTTCTACTTTTTTAGCTTGTATGATAGGTGCTTTCGTAGCAAATTTCATAGGAAAAGAGCTAGATGATGATCCTATATATCAAGAAAGATTAAAGCAAGGACTAGTTAAGATTAAAGGTGTTGGAAATTATATTCCAAAGCCTAGTGCAAAACGCTCAGTTATTGTATTTATATTTGCTATTCTTATGGTTGCTTTTTATGCTACTGCAATTAGTGATAAAGTAGGTCTTATTCCTGCTGATAAAATAACCGTTCCAAGAAATGAAGCCATTGTTTTATTTATGTTAACAGCTGCAACAATAATTATTGCTACTACTAAAAGTAATGCTGCTGAAGTTCTAAATACTTCTACATTCAAATCAGGTATGAGCGCGGCTGTTTGTGTTTTGGGTGTTGCATGGTTAGGAACTACATTTGTAAACCATCATGTTGATGGGTTAAAGTTATTAGTTGGTGACTTGCTAAGTGATTATCCTTGGACACTTGCTGTAATGCTATTTTTTGCAAGCATGCTACTTTATTCTCAAGCAGCTACAGCAAAGGTATTGTTTCCTGTTGCTTTGGCAATAGGTGTTTCGCCTTCTGCACTAGTTGCATGCTTTGGTGCTGTAAGTGTTATGTTTGTTTTGCCTACATATCCAACCTTGATAGCTGCAGTAGAGATGGATGATACTGGCTCAACTAGAATAGGGAAATATGTGTTTAATCATCCATTTATAGTGCCTGGAGTTACAACAATAGTAACTTCTGTTATATTTGGCTTTATATTTACTAGTATAATATTATAATATTTTTTAAAAGGATAAAATATGAAAAGAAAATTTAATCAACCTATAACAGGTATTTGCTCTTTTGCAAAATATCCTATTTGTGAAGATATTGATGAGTTAGAAGCAGATATCGCTGTTTTAGGTGTTCCATACGATATGGGAGTTGGCTATTTGTCAGGCTGCAGATTGGGACCTAGAAGAATCAGAGAAGTTTCAACTCATTATGCAAGAGGTGGTGTTGGATTTTATGATATTGACAATGATGAGCAGCTTCTAGAAGCTCCTATAAAAATAGTTGATTGTGGTGATGTTGATATACTTCATGGTGATTTAGAATATTGTTTTAATAGCATAGAAGAATATGTTAGAAGAATTATTCAAAGAGGGGCAATACCTGCAATAATGGGTGGTGATCACTCTATAACTATTCCAATTGGTAGAGCATTGTCAGAAGTTGGTAGAAAGATAAATGTAATTCAATTTGATGCTCATTTGGATTGGACTGATAGTGTTGGACCACAAAGACTTGCAAATGGAAGTCCTATGAGAAGACTTTCTGAGATGGATTATATAGATAAAATGTGTCAAATTGGATTAAGAGGTCTTGGTTCAAGCAGAAGAGAAGATTTTATGGATGCAAAAGCTTATGGTAGTGTTTTGATATCAGCAAAAGAAGCTCATGAAATAGGAGTGGAGGGTGTTTTAGCTAAAATACCAAAAGGAGAAGACTACTATTTATCAATTGATATAGATGGATATGATATATCTATAGCACCAGGAGTTGGCTCACCATCACCAGGTGGATTATATTTTAATCAAGTAACAGATATAATTACAGGTATTTGCAAGATGGGAAATGTTGTAGGATTTGATCTAGTTGAGACAGCACCACAGTATGATCCAACAAATACAACAGTAAGAGTTGCTGCCATGACTATGCTTCACACTATGGCAATGATAATGAAGTATAAAAAATAACTAAATTAAAAAAGACTAGATACTTTATCTAGTCTTTTATGACTGCTAAAAACGAAGTCTTAAGCCTTAAATTGCAAGATATAAATTCAAAAAATTAAAACTTATGAAATATCTACTTTAATTAATAAATCTAAAAGAAATATGATTTGTCTTATGAGTTATGAACAAAAAATCATCTTTCAAATACCGTTTTATAGTGCTTTAAGTCTAAATTTGTTAATATTTTTAAAAATTTAAAAGGAGCTACAATGACTTATGATGTGAAGCTATCAAATATTGATAGTAACTTTTTAGAAGTTTTAAAATCACTTATTAAAATTTATCCAAATTCAAATATTGATATTAAAAATAGTGACTATACATTTGATGATTTAAATGATGAAACTAAAAAATCGATTTTAGATGATAAAAATGTTTCTAAATCTTTTAATTCTATTGATGAGCTTATGAAAGATTTAAGAAGTTAAATGTTTGAAATAAGATATAAAAATCTTTTTAAAAAGGACTATAAAAGACTTTTAAAACAAGGTTTTGATGATAGATTGCTAATTGAAACTTTAAACTATTTGGCTTTTGGCAAAGAACTTCCACGTAGATATAAAAATCATCCACTAAAAGGTATTTATACTGGTTATTTTGATTGTCATATTAAGCCTGATATTGTGTTGATATATAGTTTTGATGAAACCACTTTATATTTACATAGAATTGGCTCTCATTCTGATCTGTTTTAAAAAATAGGCACATTTAAAAATTCAATTTCGTTATTTATTCTTTTTAAAAAGCTTTCTATCTCTGGATTTTTTATTTCATTTGAAATTACAAATACTTTTCTTATGTATCTATTTTTTAATTTTTTATAGTTATATTTTTCATAATTTTTGCAATCATTGTAAAATTTAGTTATATTTTCAAGTTCAGCTTTAGACTTCCAATTTTTACACTGTATTAGTATAGTTTCTTTTCCTTTGTGTGCTACTAAATCAATTCCACCATCTTTAAAGCCTTTTATATATCCATTTGGAAAAACTTTATAGCCTTCATTTTCATAAAACTTTTTTATATAAAATTCATAATCATCACCTTTTTTCTTTTTCCAGTTTTCGCCGTAATAAAATTTCTTTTTAGGTTTTAAATTATTATTTTTTGCTTTAAAATTTTGGCTATTAAACCATTCTCTAAATTCTTTTCTTTCATTTTGATTTTGCTCGTAGTCCTTTATTTTTTCATCTAAATTTTTGTTATCACTTCTTGTTTTATTTATTAAAATTACCAAAATAATTGTTACTACAAATATTATAAAATATGTCATTTTTAATCCTTATTTTCAATTTTTCTTTTTAAAATTCTTGTATTAATTTCTGAAATATAAAATCTGTTATAAATTTTCTAATTGTCTAAATAATTTTAATAATGTTTATTTTTTTGTTTAAACTTAAACAAATATAAAAGTAGTTAAAATTTAAATATTAAGAATAATTTAAGTATGTTTTAAACATCGGTAAAATGGTGATTTGGTTGCAGAGGAAGGACTTGAACCTCCGACCTTCGGGTTATGAGCCCGACGAGCTACCACTGCTCCACTCTGCGATAAAAGTAAGTGGATGGGGTAGGAGGATTCGAACCTCCGAATGATTGGACCAAAACCAATTGCCTTGCCGCTTGGCGATACCCCATTACTTAAAAATGAAATCAAATTATAATATAAAATAAGCTTATTGTCAAGCTTTTTATAAAAAATATTTTAATTTTTGTATTTTTCTTAAAAATAAAGATAAATTTACCCCTCTTTTATTCTTTATAAGTATAATTTACAGTTTTTAAGGAGATAGATTTGCCACTTTCAAAACTTAATAACGATCAATTAGCAGCTGCTACTGCACCACTTGGAAGAAATTTAGTGATTGCAAGTGCAGGAACCGGAAAGACTTCTACAATCGTAGCAAGAATTGCACATCTTTTAAATAACGGTGTAAATCCAAAAAAAATACTTCTTTTAACTTTTACAAATAAAGCTTCAAAAGAGATGATTGCAAGATTGGAGCGGTATTTTGATAAAAAAATAACTGGTAATATTACAGCTGGTACATTTCACTCAGTTTCTTACACGCTTTTAAGATCTCTTGGAAAAAATATTGTTTTAAAACAACCAAGCGAGCTTAAAATTTTACTTAAATCATTGGTTGATAAACGTAAATTTAGCAATATTAGTGATATTAAGCCTTATTCTGGAGCTTATCTATACGATATATATTCACTTTTTCAAAATAAAATAATAGATGGAAATTTTTATAATTGGTTTGTTGAAAATTATGGCGAACAAAGTGTTTATGCTGAAATTTATGAAGATATTTTAAATGAATTTGAAGAAGAAAAAGAAAAATTTGGATATGTTGATTTTAATGATTTGCTTTTAAAAATGAAACGTGAGCTTAAAAAAGGAGCTCCTTTAAATTTTAATGAAATATTAGTTGATGAATATCAAGATACAAACTCACTTCAAGGAAGCTTAATTGATTCTTTTAACACAAAAAGTTTATTTTGTGTTGGAGATTACGATCAAAGTATTTATGCATTTAATGGGGCAAATATCGATATAATTGCTTCATTTAAGACTCATTATAAAAATGCTAAAATTTATGCTTTAAATATTAATTACCGTTCTACAAAAGGCATTTTAGCACTCGCAAATAAGGTAATTGAAAACAATCCAAGACTTTACGAAAAACATTTAAGCGTAAATAGAGATGGTGAGTTTAAAAATCCTAGACTTTTGATATTTGATGAAATTTATACTCAATACTCAAAAATTGCCGATATGATAAAATCTTCTAAATTTGAAAAAACAAATATTGCTGTTATTTTTAGAAATAACTCAAGTGCCGATGGTATCGAAGCTAGCTTAAGAGAAAGAGGAATTGCTTCAAAAAGAAAAGGAGGTGTTAGTTTTTTTGAGAACAGGGAAATAAAGTCTTTAATAAATTTTATAGGAATTTTAATAAATCCAAAAGATATTATGGCTTTTATGCAGATTTTTGAATATGCAAAGGGTGTTGGCGCAGCCGTTTCAAAGGAAGTTTATGATGCACTAAATTCTCTTGGAGGGGGAAATATAATAAGAGGGTTTTTAAATCCAGATAAGGAAGCAAAAATTTATGAAACTAAAAAGAAAAACTATCAACTTGGACTTTTTGATGATTTAGATATTTTTGATGAAGTTTCAAGGTTTGATGAAGTAAAAATAAATCAAAATTTTATAAAAAATCCAGTACTTAAATATGCAAAATTAAGTAATAGTGCAGCTTATATGTTAAGTGAAATTTATAATCTCTTGTTAAAAACAACAAATATAAACTCATCAAGAGAAATTCTAAAAGATATAGTTTATTCTAATGCTTTTGCCATAATTGTAGATGATATTGCTACAAAAAGAGCAACCTTAAAAAGTGGCAAGGTTGATGAAGAGTTAAAAAAAGAAAATATTCAAAAAATTTATCAAAAATGTGAAATTTTAGTAAGTTTAACTAGAAATTATAAAGACATAGAGAGTTTTTATAGTTTTTTAACACTTGGGGCTGGAGAGATGAGTGAAGGTGAGGGTGTAAATTTGCTAAGTATTCACGCAAGTAAGGGCTTGGAATTTGCTCAAGTTTTTGTAGTAGATCTTGCACAAAACCGTTTTCCAAATTTAAAGCTTATGGCAAGTGGTGGCAGTCTAGAAGAAGAAAGAAGGCTTTTTTATGTAGCTGTTACAAGAGCTAGAGATGAGCTTATTTTAAGCTATGCAAAATATGATAAAATAAGAAAAATTGAGTATAAACCAAGCCAATTCTTAATAGAGGCTGGAATGATAAAAGAATAAATTATATAAAATAAAGAAAATTAACAAAGACTATCTTGAAAAAAACAAGTAAAAGATAGTTATTTGTAAAAATAGCAAATTAAAAAATTATACAACTCATTATATTTTAAAAGTGAAATAAATGTTTATCTAAATTTATAAAATACCAATAACAAAAGTAGTAAATATATAAATTTTTAATAAAAAATTCTTTCTAAATAAAGAGCGTTTGGCGAGGCTGGAATTCGTGTAATTGGCTTTTCTAAGCTAAATTTTTGGTTTGAAATTTGCTCTTTTAGGGCATTTGCTACCATTAAGCGAACTTGTGATCTTAAAAAGCCATTTGCTTGAAATTTGATAATCGTAAGATTTTTATATGAAAACGCATAAGCTTTATAAATCTCTCTAATGCTATCTTTTATATCACTTCCTGTTTTCATAAACTCTTTAAAATCATGTTTTCCAATAAATTTACTAAGACTTAAATTAAGTTTTTCTACATCAATTTCATCATAAAAAAGGCATAAATTTTCTAAAAAAGGACTAAAATTTGAGTGATTTAAAATATACTTATAACTTCTTTTCTTAGCGCTAAATCTTGGGTGAAACTCACTAGATACTTTTTCAATTTTTTTTATATTTATAAGAGGTCTTGCGTGGCGATTTAGCTGCTCTTTTAGTTTGTTTAAATCCCAAAATTCCCCACAATTTGTAGTGCTTACTTGATTTAGTGCGTGAACTCCTTTATCTGTTCTTGAAGCAGTTGTAAGTTTTTCAAATATTCCTACCCTAAAAAGTGCCATTTTTAATCTATCCTCAACTGAATTCTTATGCGGTTGAGACTGTGAGCCACTAAAATTTAAACCATTATAAGAGTATATTAATTTTATTTTCATCAGTATTTTTTAGATATTTTTTGATAAAAAGCAAATAATGAGGTTATGAAAAATAGACTAAAAACAACAGGAATCGCAATAAATGGCTTTTTTGCTAAAAGCATAATACTTGCAAAATAGATAAATAAAACTCCAAAAACTCCAACATAAACAAACCCTTTTTCATATCTATAAGTAACAATTCCAAGGCTTATTGCAAATAAAACACTAGCTAATGGAAATAGCGAAACAAGTGTGTAAATGCTTAAATCTTTTGCTCTTTTTTTATCCGTTTTTGCACTCATCCAATAATTAATTATTGAGTTTGTATCTCTTATCTGGCCTGTTGGATTTGAGCGAATTATCATATTTTTAAATGAGGTTATATGAATATTTTTATCAACTGTATAGATAAGTCCGTTGCTTAAAATCATTTTAAAAACACTATCTTCGCTTTTAAACTCGCCTTTTTTAGCTAAGATAATTTTTTCTTTTTCACTACCTTTTTTTGGGGCATACATTATTAAATCATTATAAATTGTATTTTTATCAAGTTTTTCATCACTTTGTATAAAAATAAGCCATTCGCCAAATTTTTGTCCAAGTTCGCTTGATTTTAGGTTTAAAGTTGCTTGTGTTTTTTTATAATCAACAAAATTATCTTTTAAATTTTCGGCATAAGGCATCATTATAAGCGAAGTAAAAAGTAAAACTATGGATAAAATAGTTGAAAGAAACAAAAAAAATCTAGCTATTTTTTTAGATGGATAGCCAAAAGTAAATATCACAATACTCTCATTTTCTCTTGAAAGTCTAAAAAGAGAAACCGCTAAAGCAACAAAAAAGGCAATTGGTGTTGTAAAAATTAAAATTCTAGGTAGCATAAACAAATACAACTTAAAAAGTTCAGAACTATTTATCTCTATAAAAGAAGTAATTTTTGCAATTTGTATAAAAAAAACAATCGACATTATTAAAAATAAAACACTAAAAAGTGAGGCAAAACTACTTATAAAACTCGATAGTAAATATCTATTTATTTTATTCATACTGAACTCATTTTATCAATTTATGCATACATTACAAAATTTAAAAACTTTAAAGAGTAAGCATCAAAGCAATAAACCACAAAAAGTCCTATTGATAAAAATGGAAAAAATGGCATTTCATAGTCTTTTTGCCTTACTGCTGCATAAAATGGCAAAGTTAAAATTGCACCTATAAATATAGCAAAAAATCCTAAATTTAGACCCAAAACAGCGCCCATACAAGCAAATAGGTAAATATCAGCTAGTCCCATAGCTTCCATTTTTTTAAGCTTGCTTAAAATAAATCTTATTGCGTAAAATATCGCTGCAAATATTAAAGCATTTTTAACTCCATCAAAACTAAATGTATAAAGTAAAGAAATAACTACAGATGAGTTTAAAAGAGCATCAGGAACGGCAGTGTAACGGAAATCAACCACACTTGAAGCAAGTAAAATTATAAATAATAATCCTATCATCAAGGCTTTAAAAAGCATAAGATACTCATTTTGTGAAAAATTAAAGCCATTAAATTCAAACTCTTTATATAGCGCAATTAGCATAAAAACTCCACCCATAAGCTCTATTAGTGGATATTGAGGGCTTATTTTACTTTTGCAAAACGCACATTTTCCACCTAAAAAAATCCAAGAAAAAAGTGGAATATTGTGGTACCATTTTAAAGGAGTTTTACAACTTTGGCAGTGTGATGCTGGAAAATTTATACTTTCATTTTTTGGAAGTCTATAAATTAACACATTGCTAAAAGATGCTACACAAATGCCAATTATAAAATAAAAAATTGATAAAATTATCATTAGAGTCCTCCAAATTTTCTATGAATTTTTGTGTATTTTTCTACTATTTTTTCAAGTTCATTGTATGAAAAATCAGGCCACAAAGTAGGGGTAAAAAATAGCTCAGCATAGCTTGCTTGCCATAGTAAAAAATTTGATAGCCTTTGTTCTCCGCCTGTTCGAATTAGCAAATCAACATCGCCTATTTTTGCTGTGTCAAGGCTTTGACTAATTGTAGTTTCATTTATCTCATCACCTTTTGAGATTAACTTTTTAACCGCTCTTACTATCTCATCTTTTGAGCCATAATTTACAGCTAAGGTGAAAGTTAATTTATTAAAAATAGCCGTTTTTTCTTTTATTTTTGTGATTAAATTTAAAAGCTCATCATCAAATTTGCTCAAATCTCCAATTGTTTCAAATTTAATCTCGTTTTTTATAAAAATTTCCTCTTTTTTTATTAAAAATTCTTTAAAAAGCTTAATTAAATACTCAACTTCACTTTTTGGTCTAGCCCAGTTTTCAGTGCTAAAAGCATATAAAGTTAGATTTTTTATATCTTTATCTATACAAAATTTAGCTACATTTTCAACTACATTTGCGCCACTATCATGACCTTTTGTTCGAATAAATCCTCTTTTTTTTGCCCATCTACCATTCCCATCCATTATAATGGCAAGGTGATTTAATTTATTCATCAAAAAGGCTTTTTATAAGTTCGGCTAATTTAAATGCAACACTTTGTTTTGGACCCTCAATAGTTTCAATATCTTTATTTTTTGATATAAAACTTATTTTTGTGTTCTCGCTACCAAAGGTCAAAACATCGTTTAAAACATTTAAGCAAATTGCATCAAGTCCTTTATCTTTTAATGCTTTTTTTGCCAAATCAACTGATGAGCTTTGCTTTACTTCGAGTTTGAATCCTATTTTTTTAACCCCTGGAGTTGTGACTTTAGAGATGATATCTTCGTTTTTTCTAAAATTTAGAGTTAAAACACCATCGACATCATCTTTGCTTATTTTTCCCTTTACTTTATTTGGGATAAAATCACTCACCGCAGCTGTCATTAGCACGATATCTCCAGCGTTCATTTTCTGTGTTAGAAGAGCACTTTGAAGCCCAAAAGAGCTATCAAATTTAAGTAGTTTGTATGGCACATTATAGTCATAGCTACTTATAAAAACAACATTTGCTCCAAGCAAGTAAAAAGCATCAGCTAAAGCTTTGCTGGTTTTTCCACTTGAGAGATTTGTTATTACTCTTACATCATCTATTTTTTCACTTGTTGATCCGCCTGTAATAATAACTGTTTTTCCAGTATAAAAATCATCTTTTAAAAACTCTTTTTTTATCCCATTTATAATGCTTTCAATTTCTGCAAGAGCTCCTTTTCCAACATCTCCACAAGCTAAAGTTTTGGTGACTGGCTCAATAAATTTAACACCTTTTTCTTTTAATGTTTTTATAGAATCTTTTGTTATTTCATTTTCAAGCATATTTGTATTTGCAGCTGGAGCTATGATAATAGGAGCTTTTGAGGCTATTAGTGTTTCAATGAAAATATTATCACAAAAGCCATGAGCTAGTTTATTTATAGAATTTACACTAGCTGGTGCTAAAACTATAAGGTCCATTTTGGAATATTCAATGTGGTTAATTCCTTCTTGCCAATTTTCAGTTTTAGTACATAATACTTTATGATTGCTTAATGCTTCAAATGCCTCGTAATTTACAAATTTTAAAGCCCCGTCGCTTAGCATTACATAAACATCAGCACCAAGTTTTTTTAAACTTGATAAAATTTCAAAAGCTTTATAAAAACTTATGCTCCCACAAACTCCAAGAAGTATTTTTTTATCTTTTAATATCATTTTTTTCTCCAAAAAATTTATAGTAAAATCCACTTTTATTAGTTTGTTTTACTCGATTTATTACTAAATCCCCGCTTTTAGCATCTTTTGTAACAGTTGAGCCAGCGGCGATTATCACATCATCAGCGATATTTACAGGTGCAACTAATTGCGTATCGCTTCCTACAAACACATTTTTTCCAATTATAGTTTTGAATTTATTTTTTCCATCATAATTGCAAGTTATAGTTCCACAGCCAATATTTGTACCGCTATCAATTTCACAATCACCTAAATAGCTTAAATGTCCAGCTTTTATATCATTGACTTTTGCATTTTTAAGTTCTACGAAATTTCCAATATGAGAGTTTTTTATATCACATTTTGGACGGATATGAGCAAGTGGTCCAATATCAGAGCTGTAAATTTTAGAGCTTTCTATAACGCTTCCACTTTTTATAATACTGTCTTTTATATCGCATTTTCCTATTATACTTACATTTTCTTCAAGCTCACATTCTCCTTGAAATTTCACTTGGCAATCTATGTAAATAGTTTTTGGAAGTCTCATCTTAACACCACTTTTCATTAAATTTTCTTTTATGTTATCTTGCATTATCTCTTCTGCAATACTTAAAGCAAATTTATCATTTATTCCCATAAAATTTTTCTCATCAACCTCAATAGCTTGGCAAGTTAAATTCATACTTTTAGTTATTTCTATGCTGTCTGTTAGATAGTATTCGTTTTGAGCGTTATTATTTTTTATAAGTGGTAAAATTTTAGCTAAAACTTCGCTTTTAAAAGCGTAGCATCCAGCATTTACTAAATTTATGCCTTTTTCATTCTCATTTGCATCTTTTTCTTCAACTATTTTTAGAATTTCATTATTAGAATTTGTTATAACTCGTCCATAGCCTTTTGGGTTTTTTGCCCTAAATACGCTTAGTGCAGCATCACTTTTAAAACTAGTAAGCTTTTTTATATCATCAAGTTTTATTAAAGGCATATCACCACATAAAATAATAGTTTTTTTAGAATTTAGCTTAACATCTTTTAGCGCTCCAGCAGTTCCAGGGAAATTTTCAACATCTTGTTTATAAATTTTTGTATTTGGAAAGCTGTCTAAAACTACTTTTTTAACTTCATCAAATTGATAATTTAATATTACACTTACATCATTACTTAATTCATAAGCCTTTTGCAATATATGACAAATCATAGGCTTTCCAGATAGTTCAAAAAGTACTTTTGCTTTGTTTGATTTCATTCTAGTTCCAAAACCAGCAGCTAAAATCACAACTGAAATCTCACTCATTTATTAACCTTTTAAAATCATATAATTTG
>ERZ1673752.767-NODE-767-length-51550-cov-11.497524_pt1 | contig 51550 bp, 43 predicted proteins | sample MGYA00580195_ERZ1673752 | MGnify/ENA primary metagenome ERZ1673752 (study PRJEB41218, sample SAMN15661744) | gut metagenome | host: Homo sapiens | place: Canada: London | collected 2015-08-20/2019-03-30 | study: EMG produced TPA metagenomics assembly of...
TTCTTCCAGCCTTTTGCAGCGTCTCCTGACGCATTGCAGTAATACCAGTTGGAGCCGCTCTTGATCCAACCAGTGCGCATGGCACCAGAAGAGTTCAGGAAGTAGACCTTGCCAGAGACGGTGATCTTGCCTGTCTTCATCTTGCCATCGCTTGCCAAGTAGTACCACTTGCCCTTCACCTTTTGCCAGCCAGTAGCCATAGCGCCAGAGGACTTGAAGTAATACCAGGTATTAGAGATCTTCTGCCAGCCAGTCTTCATCCAGCCTTTGGAATCGAAGTAGTAGGTGGCATTGCCGATCTTCTTCCAACCCGTAGCGTAGGCTCCATTCGAATAGCTATACCACCAGCCCTTAGAGCTGTGGACCCACTTACCCGTTACGGATACGGTCGGCTTCTGATCATCTGGCTGCGTAGTGTCAGGGTTCTTGTCTGGAGTCGTGGTCTGAGAAACGTCTTGCGGAGCGATGGATAGAGAGGGAGATGGATCCGTGATGCCAAGACCAGCGAAGTAGGACACGAGCGCAGAGGTGTCCTTGATCCGATTATTCTGACAATGAAGTTGCTCCAATTCCTTGTTCCCCGCGATACTCAATGAGGTGAGCCTATTATTCGCACACCAAAGCTGATACAGCTTTGGACACTTCGAAAGATCGAGCGATGCGAGAACATTGTCGTTGCAGTACAAGTATGCGAGGGTCGCGCAGTCCGAAAGACCGATGCTCGTTAGCTTGTTGAAAGAGCAATCAAGATTGTAAAGGTTGCGACATCCTGAAAGATTCAACGAAGCGAGCGTATTGCTGTTGCACTGAACGACGGTCAAAGCGCTCTGACCTGCAAGATTCAAAGAAGAGAGCTTATTGTTATTGCATGCGAGCATGGTGAGCTGACCGTTCTTGGACAAGTCAAGCGAAGCGATCGTATTCCCCGTACACTCAAGACTCTGAAGCTTCGTGCAGTGCGAGGTATTCAGCGAAGTGAGCTTATTATAACCGCAAGCGAGCGTGGTCAGATTCGGGCAGCCTGTCAGATCGAGCGCCGTAAGAAGATTATTGTTGACCTCGAGCGTCTTGAGCTTCGTACATCCTGAAAGATCGAGCGTGCTGATCTGGTTATTAGCACAGTTCAATGACTCGAGCTCGGAGCAACCTGCTACTTTGATCGAACGAAGATCAGCGCTCGAGCAGATGAAGGATGAAAGCTGGGCGCATTGCGTCATATCGAGCGACGTGATGCTTCCCAAGCTTGCGAATATGGCTATCTTCTGAACAGGCAAGCCTCCCAATTCCGCAGGAATCTGAGCCGAAGTAGCCGTGCTGCTCGTGATATCGGTAACGATAGCGCCATCAGCGGTCACATCGTAGGTGTAGGTAATATCACCTTTCGTCTCAGTCTTCGATTCGGCCGCAAAAGCGCTCGAAGCAGACATGAACACTGCTACCAAAGCAATCATAAGACCGAGCAGAACGGTCGATGTGCGCGCTGCGATCGTCGGTCTCTGCTGGATCGATGATGCGAACTTGTCACGATAGAGCATGTTGTTTCTCCTTTTTCTTCAAGAGGCACGGTCGATCTCGTACCCACGCTCAAGGGAACGGCTGCGAATGCCTTGTCGGTCGAGCAGGCGAGAGCACGTAGGCAGAAAGACCTATTGCCTGATCCCATCGCTTCCGACGTAATGGCCTCCGATCCATGTATTCTTAGCCATCTCTCCCGAAAGATCGAAGTAATACCATTTATCGTTTATCTTTTGCCAGCCGACGACCATCTTACCTGTGCTCGATAAGTAATAGACCGTTCCACTGTCGTTGATCCAACCGGTCATCATCTTGCCTTCGGCATTGAAGTAGTACCGAGCGCCTCGAATATCCTGCCAGCCCGTTACCATCGCACCCGATTTGCCATAGTAATACCAGATACTGCCCTCTTTATACCAGCCGACCTTCATGTCGCCATTCGGAGAATTGAAAAGATATGCGTCGCCATCTATGCCACGCTTCCCTGTCACCATCTGGCCGTCGAGCGGATCAAGGTAATACCACTTGTTCTTGCTTTTGGTCCAGCCCTTCAGCATCGCTCCTGACGCATCGAAACGATACCAAGCACCACTGAGCTTCTGCCAGCCAGTCAGCATCCTACCCGTGCTCGCAAGGTAATACATAGTGCCACTATCGTTGAGCCAACCGGTCATCATCTTGCCTTCAGCATTGAAGTAGTACCACTTATTCGCTACTTTTTGCCACCCTGTAGCCATCGCTCCTGAATTCGTATAGTAATACCAAACGCTCCCCTTCTTGCGCCAACCGATCTTCATGTCGCCCTTAGGAGAATTAAAATAGTATCCCTTACCGTCTATACCGCGCTCGCCCGTTACCATCTGGCCATCGAGCGGATCGAGGTAATACCATTTCTTCTTCGACTTCACCCAGCCTTCCGACATAGCGCCTGAAGTGCCGAAATGATACCAAGCGCCGCTGAGCTTCTGCCAGCCGGTCACCATCCTACCCGTGCTCGCGAGATAATACGTAGTTCCACTATCGTTGAGCCAGCCGGTCATCATCTGGCCGTTCGAGCGCAGATAATACCACTTATTCTTCACCTTGACCCAGCCCGTGGACATAGCGCCCGACTTACTGAAGTAATACCAAGCCCCGCTGAGCTTCTGCCAACCAGTCACCATGACGCCAGAGCTTGAAAGATAATACGAACGACCGCTGTCATTGAGCCAGCCGGTCATGCGTTTTCCTTCTGAATCGAGGTAATACCACCGATTGCTCGATTTCACCCATCCGTGCTGCAATTCTCCTGATCTGCTGAAGTAGTACCAATAGCCATCGATCTTCTGCCAATTGGTCTTCATCCAACCACGCGAGTCAAGATAGTAGATGCCCGTAGGAAGCTCGAGCCATCCACGTGCATATGACCCGTCTCCATAGTCATAGCGCCAACCATTGGAGCTATGCTTCCAAAAACCCGTAGGAGGATTGAACGTTCCTGAACTGCCAGGGGACGTTGACTCGTTACTACCCGAAGATGAAGAAGACGACGATGATGATGATGATGAGGATGATGAGCCCGTCGAACTCGAAGAACCAGAGCTGCTCTGCGAAGCATCCTGGGGCTCGATCGTACCTGTGTGCCCTGATTGCGCGAGCCATGTCTTCAGGGCTGAGGTGTTCGCGATCTTATTGTTCTGACAGTCGAGCGAAGTGAGCTTGGTGTTCTTGCTGATATCGAGCGCGGTCAATTGGTTGCTAGCGCATTGCAAGACGTTGAGCTGAGAGCACGCGGCAAGATTCAACGCAGTGATCTTATTGTCGTTGCAAACAAGATCCGTGAGCGCAGTGCAGCTCGAAAGATCGAGTGACACGATGGAATTACCTGAACACTCTAGGTCAGCGAGCTTCGAACAGCCTGAAAGCGTCAGTATCCTTATGGAACAGTTGTTGAATGCCGCCGTAGTGATAGAAGGACATTTCGAAAGGTTTATCTGAGTGAAGTCGTTCTCGCTCGCTTCGATGGTCTTGAGCTTCGCGCATCCTGTCAGATCGAGCGAGGTGAGCGCATTACCCTGGCAACCCAGCGATTCAAGATTCGAGCAACCTGAAACATCGAGCGAAACAAGACCTTGCTCATTGCATTCGAGAGCCGTGAGTCCAGAGCATGCTGACACATCGAGCGAAGTGATCGATCCGATATCGCCTAGCTCAAGAATGCGCTGCACGGGGCTTCCTGCTATCTGCGCAGGCACCGTTGCCGATGTTGCCGTATCGCTCGTGATACCGGTAACGATAGCTCCCCCGTCGCGAATCTCATAGATATACGTGATTCCAGCATCATCATCGGTCCAGATGTCTGCATGAGCACGCTGTGCAAAAGATGTGAGACACAAAACCCCTATGAGAAGACAGAGAAGAAGAGCGAAGCAACGCAGGCTTCGTATTCTTCTCCCCTTGTCGTGGGGTATGTGCTCGAGGGATGGAGCTTGAGAAACCATCGGATCATGATGCGAGAACGACTGGTCGACGAACATAACAAGACACCTTCTTGAGGAGTTGATTTGGGGCTTTTGACAGTTTAGCACGCGCGGTCTGATAAAGGTATCGCTGGTAGAGCCTATACGGAATGAAAAAATGGGGCAAGAACTCGATCTTGCCCCACGTTCATCGCATTCATCGAAGGATACTAGCGCGTCTTACCTTTGACCCACTTGCCAGCCTTATCGACGTAGTACTTACCACCATCGACCCAGGCGCTCGTAGCCATCACGCCCTTGGAATCGACCCAGTACTTGCCTGAGATCCACGCGTTGGTCTTCAAGGTGCCGCCGCTGGTGTAGTAATAGTAATCGCCGTTGGAATCCTTCACCCAGCCGGTCTTAAGGGCACCTGAACCGTTGAAGAAATAAGGCTTGCCAGAGATGGTCTGCTTGCCCGTTGCCATCTTGCCATCGGTTGCGAGGTAATACCACTTGCCAGAGAGCTTCTTCCAGCCCTTGGCCATATCTCCTCCGCCATTGAAGTAATACCAGGTGCCTGAGATCTTCTGCCAACCCTTGGTCATGGCGCCGGAGGATTTGAGATAGTAGGTCTTGCCCTTGTCGTCTGCCCAACCGGTCTTCATGACGTAGTCGCTACCCATGAAGTACCAGGTGTTCTTCACCTTCGTCCAGCCTTTGGTAGCTTCACCGGAGGATTTGCAGTAGTACCACTTGGAGCCGCTCTGGATCCAGCCAGTGCGCATGGCACCAGAGGAGTTCAAGAAGTAGGTCTTACCGGAGATGGTCTGCTTACCAGTTGCCATCTTGCCATCGGTACCGAGGTAGTACCACTTACCAGAGACCTTCTGCCAACCGGTCGCCATAGCGCCAGAGGACTTGAAGTAGTACCAGGTGCCTGAGATCTTCTGCCAGCCAGTCTTCATCCAGCCTTTGGAATCGAAGTAGTAGGTGGCATTGCCGATCTTCTTGAGTCCTTTAGCGTAGGACTTATCGGAATACTGATACCACCAACCTTTGGAGTTGTGCATCCATTTGCCTGAAGTGGATGTTGCAGAACCAGCGTTCGGTCCCGAACCGCTGGTTGCCTTCTGTGGCAGCACCGTGCCGGAATGACCAGCTACCTTCAGCCATGACTCGAGAGAAGCAGTGTTAGCGATCTTGTTGTTGTCGCACTCAAGCTGCGTTAGTTTCGGATTCTTGCTCACGTCCAAAGATGTGAGTTCGTTGTTCTCGCACCACAAACGCTGCAACGCAGAACACTTCGAAACATTGAGACCAGCGATAAGGTTGTAAGAACAATTGAGCCACTCTAACTTGGTGTTCTTGGAAACATCCAAAGAAGCGAGCTCGTTCTGCTGACATTGAAGATCGGTGATGAGCGTATTGCTCGTAATGGACAATGAGGACAACTTATTATTATCGCAAGCGAGCGTCTTGAGTTTCGTACAACCCGAAACGTTGAGCGTCTTCATCGAATTGCTGCCACAGTAGAGCGTCGTGAGTTTCTTACATGCTGAAACGTTCAGCGAGGTGAGTTTGTTCTCAGCGCATTGAAGATTCTGAAGTCCTGAGAGCTGCGAGAGGTCGATCGATGTGAGCGCATTGTCCGTAAGATCCACCTTGGTCAATCGAGGACAAGCCGATGCCGAAAAAGAAGTGAGCTTATTGCTTCTACAAACGACATCAGCGAGCTGAGAACAGTTGGATATCTTCAAGGAAGAAAGACTACCTGATGTGGAAGAGACGAACTGCAGTTGAGAGCAATTCGACACACGAACAGAAAGCTTGTTCGAACCGTTGTAGCTTTGATACACACCGACGATGTTCGCATTATCCGAGATCTCGATATCCGATATCGAGCCAAGATCTCCCTGGATCATGACAGCATCGATCTTCTCGCCGTTGAGCGTACTTGGGATCTTCACAGCGTTCTTCTCGGTGCTATAGATACCCGCTATGCTCGTTCCGCCAACTATGCCATGCACATCATCCGAAAATCCGCCGATCGTGTACACTACCCCATCAACGGTCACCTGTTCAGCATGAGCATCGTCAACAGGCACGCAAGCAAGGAGAACGAACAGCACCAAAGAAACGAGCGCGATGCTCAGCTTCATGAATGCATTTTGCGAAATCGATCGCGCGCGCACCTCCTCGCAAGAAGAATACGCAACGTTCTTTTGAGCCGAATGAAGCTGACCGACCTTCACCATAGACACCTCTCTTCTCTCACGATCGCCTTAGAGCTACGAAAGCTCATCATGACTAGAGCATTTTACAAGTGCGCGAAGACCGATAGCAACTACTTGGAAGGAGAATCCTACTTATCACCTGAATCATCGAACGAATGGGAGCCGATATGGTGACGTGAGAGGAAATCCATGATGCGGTTGCTGAAGATGAGCGCGAGGATAGCGAGCAAGATGAGCACACCGAAGATGACCACGCTCGTCCAGATGTTCCCATCGATCAGGCCATCGGCAGCATAGGCGGAAAGGACCACGCCAGGCGTGCGCGCGATGGTGGTGATAGCGACGAACGGCTTCACTTTCATATCGGTGAGAGGGACCAGATAAGTGAAGGTATCCTTCGGAAGTCCAGGAATGAGGAAGAGGATGAAGACGATGATGCCCAAACGACCAGTATGCTCGAAATCTTCGAATTTCTTCAAGAATTTCTCGGGCACCATATCCTTCACGAACGGAGCACCGAGCTTGTGCACGATCAGATAGACGAAGGCGCTCGAGATCGCGCATCCGAACAAGATGAGGATCGATCCCCAGAGCGGCCCGTAGAGCATGCCGGCGGCCATCTGCGTGACCTCGCCCGGGATGAAGGCAACGACGACCTGGATGAACTGGAGCGCCAGCAGGATGACGACACCGAACGCACCTTTATCGCGAATGCGCTCGATGACCGTATCGACACCATCAGGCGAGAAGATGCCTTTGAACAGTGGCACCATCGCCACTACGATGACGATGCAGAGCGCGAAGAAAGCGATCAGGCCCAGGAACTTGAACAGATCGGACTTCTTCACGTCTTTCCCGAACAGACGAATGACATCTTCGTGCTGTTCGGGCTCTTGTTCGCTCGAGCGATCGTGCTTCACCATCACTACAACTCCATCGCTGCGATCTTATCGAGGATGATGCCCGCCAACTCCTTCTTCGTCATGCTCGGAAGGTGGTCTTCACCTGCAGGCGTTACGAGCCACACCTCGTCATCGTCCTTGCCGAAGACCTTGTCGCTACCCACTTCGTTCGCAACGATCATATCGGCATGCTTCTTCGTGAGCTTCTTGCGTGCATTCTCGACGACATCGTTGGTCTCGGCAGCGAAGCCGATGACGAACTGGTCTGCTTTGGACGCGCCAAGGGTCGCGAGCACATCAGGGTTCTCCACCAACGCGATATTCTTCAGTTCAGCATCGTTGACGCCCTTCTTGAGCTTCTTGTCCAGCTGGTTAGCCGGACGCACGTCAGCCACCGCAGCAGCGAAGATACCCATATCGCACTGCTCGAAGAGCGGGGTCGCTGCCTCGAGCATATCGCGTGCCGATTCGACGAACACCACGTCCACGCCCGCAGGAACTGGAAGTGCCACAGGACCAGACACGAGCGTAACGCGCGCCCCGCGCGCTACAGCAGCTTCAGCGATCGCATAGCCGAACTTCCCCGACGAACGGTTGGTGATATAACGCACAGGGTCGATCGCCTCGACCGTAGGACCAGCGGTGATCATGATGCGCTTGCCAGCGAGCGGATGACCCGCGAACGCAGAACCGCCCGAAGGAGCCTCATCGAGCATGCCGAGCACCGCCTCGACGATATCGGTAGGCTCGGGCAAACGGCCCTTCCCCACCTCGCCGCACGCTAGATACCCCGCATCGGGCTCGATGAACGAAATACCACGCGCTTTCAGGCAGGCGATATTATCCTGCGTAGCGACGTTCTCGTACATATGAACATTCATGGCAGGCGCGATCATAAGAGGAGCCGTGGTGGCAAGAGCGGTCGTCGTGAGCAAATCGTCCGCAAGACCATGAGCGATCTTCGCCATGATGTTAGCGGTACAAGGAGCGATGAGGAACACATCGGCCTCTTGAGCGAGCGAGATATGGTGGATCGGATCTTGCGGATCGTCGAAAAGACCCAGTCCCACGGGCTCGTTCGTGAGCGCGCGGAACGTGAGCGGATCGACGAAATGCGTCGCATGCTCGGTCATGACCACCTTCACGCGCACGTCCGCTTTCTGCAGACCGCGCACGATCTCGCATGCCTTGTAAGCAGCGATGCAACCGGTAACGCCGATGAGGACGGTCTTCTGTTGGGCAGAGGCCATATTCTTCTCCTTGCTCCGAGATATCTTTGTTATTGTATGACAAGATGAAGCGCGGTGCTCAAGCGCGGCTAACTTCATCAAAACTTAATACGGACGTAAGACGATCGCATGAAAGGAGATGAACGTGGAAGAACCCCAGCAGCCTGCCAAACAGGTCGTGCATGCGGTGACTTCCATGGTCTCCCCGCGCTATCTCGACCTCACGTTCGTGAAACTCTTCTGGATCTTCGTCGTCGGTTCGGTCTTCGGGCTCGTCATCGAAGATGTATTCCACCTCATCGTCTATCACGAATGGGAAAGCCGCGCTGGCCTGGTCTGGGGTCCCTTCTCCCCGCTCTATGGCGTGGGCGCGGTGGTGCTGACGGTCTTCCTCAATCGCTTCTATTACACGCACAATCTCATCATCTTCATCATCGCGATGATCCTCGGCTCTGCCATGGAATATTTTGCGAGCCTCATGATGGAGGTGTTTTGGCATGCCATCGCCTGGGATTACACGGGAACGTTCGGCTCGATCGATGGCCGCACGAACTTCTTCTTCGGCGTGATGTGGGGCACGCTCGGTCTCGCATGGGTGCGTATCATCATGCCGTGCATCAAAAGGGTATTCAAGCATATCGATTTCAAGAACATCATCGTGCGCATCGTCTCGTTCGTGCTCATCGCATTCGTGACCGTCGATATCGCGGTCACCATCCTGGCGCTCCATCGCGAAGGGCAGCGCACCGAGAACATTCCGCCTGCGAGCCCGATCGACGTATGGCTGGATGAGGCATTCACCGACGAATGGATGCAGCAGCGCTTCGAGAACATGACCGTCTCGAGCGAGGTCGGCGCGAAATAGCGGCCACGTTAAACGCGCGTGAACGTTTCGAGCTCGTCGGTGATGCCGCAGTTCTCTTGATAGGAGAAGAGCACTTCCTTGCCTCGTTCGGTAAGCCCGATGCGACGATCAGCTAAACGCGAGAGCGCATTCACCAGGTCGTCGGGCAAAGGTGCCATGAAGCTCAATTCGTCATCGATGCGCGGATGCTCGAACTCGATGAAATAGGAATGCAAGAATTGGCGACAAAGTCCAAGATCATCGCTCTTACCAGGCGTTCCATAAGTCTGATCGCCCACCACCCAATGCTTGATGTATTCCATATGAACACGGATCTGGTGCGTGCGCCCTGAATAGAGCTTGCATTCGACCAGCGTATATCCGTTGTCCTTTAACCCTGACTCGAAGCGCTCGAGCACATTGAACGTGGTGACCGAGGAACGCGCCTGGGGCTTATCGGAGACCTGCATGCGCAGTCGGTTCTTGTCGCTACGGAAGATGGGTGCATCGATGAGTCCTGTGTCGCTGGCGATGTTGCCATGGACGAGACACAGATACTTGCGATCGACGCTGCGACGACGGATCTCGTCCTGCAAGATATAGCCGATCTCGTCGTTCTTCGCGCACAGCATCAGTCCGCTGGTATCCCCATCGAGACGATGCACGATGCCCGGGCGATCGTCGCCCTGGATGTGCGCGAGGTTCTCGCGCCCGAAATGGTGAATGAGCGCATTAGAGAGCGTGCCTGATGGATGACCGGGAGACGGATGACAGATGAGTCCGGGCTGCTTGTTGATGACCAGCAGATCGTCGTCTTCGTAATAGACTTCGAGCGGGATGTCCTCAGGCTCCAAGTAGACATGCTGCTCTTCCTCGAACTCTTCGTAGACGATATGATCACCCGCAGCTACCAAGCTCTTCTTCGTGGGAGCATCTCCGTTCAGGAACACCTTCCCTGCCTCGATCTGCTTGACAGCCTTGCTGCGCGTTGGGTACAGACCTGCCTCGAAGAGGTATGAATCCAGGCGCATGCCTTCATAGAGATCGGTGACCGTATTCGATAAGCTTCGCGCCATGATCCATGCCTCCTTGAGCCCAAGATCGCCTTCGCGACTACGGCATCGTCCGTTCGTCAGTGGTTCCGCGCGAGGCGAAGAACCTGATCGCAAGTGCGACGATGACGCAGACGATGCCGCAGGTGATTCCTACATCTGCAATATTAAAGGTGGGAAAATCGATGAACAAGGGGGCGATGAAATCTATAACGTAACCGTTGACGATACGGTCGACCAGGTTACCGATGCCGCCCGCGAACACGAGTGCCAGCCCTACTATCTCGAGAAGCGATGCCTCTCTCGATGCGATGAACGCATAGACCGCGATGATGAGACAGAGGATGGCCGTTACCACCACCAGCGCGCCGACCATGCCTGAGAACGAACCCCAAGCTGCGCCATGATTATGGACCAGGCTGAATTCGACGACCCCTTCGATGCGCGGGCTCGTGAGCATATCGACAGGATACTCCGTGACGAGGAACTTCGTCGCACGATCGAAAAGAAACCAAAGCACCACGACAACGCAGAAGACGATCCGGTTGCGTGGTGCTTTGTTCGATCTTGTTCCAGTTGCCATCGGAATGCGGCAGCGGCCTATTCCATCGCGTCGAGCGCGTCGCCGCAGCGCTCGCATACATCAGGATGATGCGGGTTGCCACCCAGCACACGGAAGTTCCAACAACGCGGGCATTTATCGAGTTCAGATACGGTGATATCGATCTTCGTCTCGTCGCCACGCGCGAACTCGATGCTGCTGACGATGAGCAGTTCAGCGAAGAACGCCGGGTCGAAGTCGGTGAGCACATCGTATTCCGCCTGAGGAACGATCGCAGAAACGACCGCTTCCTGGCTCTTATTGATGATCTTCTCCGCACGCTTGTCCTCGAGCGCCTTGGTGACCTCGTCGCGGAACGCGAGCACGGTCTCGAAACGCTTCTCGACCCGCTCTGCCTCGTGCTCGGGAATGAGCGGCAAAAGATCGCCACGCTCGGGCCAACCTGCCAACTGCACACTGATGGGGCGATCGGCCTCGGATGCCAAGCCTGCTGGATAGTTCTGCCATACCTCTTCGGTGGTGAAGCTGATGAGTGGCGTGAGCAGGCGCACCAGCACTTCGAGCACGTTATAGAGCACGGTCTGAGCGCTTCGACGACTGCGCGCATCAGGCGCATCGGAATAGAGACGATCCTTCAGCGCATCCATGTAGACCGCCGAAAGATCGCCGACCACGTAATCGTAGATGAGACGATAGACATGGTGGAACTTGTAATTGTCGTAGGCTTCGTTCACTTCTTCGAGCAAACGCGCCAGGCGAACGAGTGCCCATTGATCGAGCGGCTCGAGCTGATCCCATTCGACCACCGCATCATCGCGCGAGAAATCGTTCAGGACACCGAGCAAGAAGCGGAAGGTGTTGCGGAAACGACGATACGTGTCGGAGGTGCGCTTCAAGATCTCTTCGGAGATGCTCACGTCCTGCGAATAATCGACGCTCGCGACCCACAAGCGCAGCACGTCTGCGCCATATTTGTCCATGACCTCGGCTGGATCGATGCCGTTGCCGAGCGACTTAGACATCTTATGACCGTTCTCGTCCACCGTGAAGCCGCAGTGCATGACCGCTTTGTACGGCGCCTGATCGTAGGCACCGATGGAGGTGAGCAGCGAAGACTGGAACCAACCGCGGTGCTGATCGGAGCCTTCGAGGTAGAGATCGGCCGGGAAATGCAGTCCCGGGCGCTTCTTGCAGACCGACGTATGCGACACGCCGCTCTCCCACCACACGTCCAAGATGTCGGATTCGGGGATAAGTTCGGTGCAGCCGCACACTTCGCACGCCGTGCCTGCGGGAAGGTATTCAGCGGGGCTTTCGGTGAACCAGGCATCGGATCCCTTCTCTTCGAAGAGCTTGATGACCGCATCGAACGTTTCTGCCGTAGCTACCGTGCTGCCGCACTTCGCGCACTTGAACACAGGAATGGGCACGCCCCACGAACGCTGACGCGAGATGCACCAGTCGGGACGTTCGGCCACCATCGAGCCGATGCGGTTCTTCGCCCATTCGGGTACCCACTGCACGTCCTGATCGATCGCTTTCAGCGCTTCGGTGCGCAGGTCGTTCTTGTCCATCGAGACGAACCACTGGTCGGTCGCACGGAAGATGACCGGCTGGTGGCAGCGCCAACAATGCGGATAGCTGTGCGTGATGTCCACATGAGCGACGAGCACGCCCTGTTCGCGCAGCCATTCGATGATCTGGGGATTCGCGTCATCCACATCGAGACCAGCGAAAGGACCCGCTTCATCGGTGAGCACGCCGTTATCGTCGACGGGCATGAGGATCGGGATGTCGAATTCGAGGCCGACCAGATAGTCGTCCTGGCCGTGACCAGGAGCGGTGTGGACCGCGCCCGTACCAGAATCGAGCGTGACATGATCGCCGTAGATGATCATGCCCTTCAGGTCCTGTCGAATCGGGCAGGTGTAGGTGATGCCGCACAGTTCCTTGCCCTTCACGACGACCACTTCCCCGCTGGAGTCGCGGATGAGATCGTAATCCTGCCAACCTGCCGTCTCTGCCACGTCTTCGAGCAGATCGTAGGCCAGGATGGTGGTGAAATCAGGCGTACGGACCATGATGTAGTCGGCGTCGGGCGCCAAGCAGACCGCAGCGTTAGCAGGAAGCGTCCAAGGCGTGGTGGTCCAGATGAGGACGTTCACCGGAGCAGTGACGCCTGCCGCTTCGAATGCGGGAGGCACGGTATCGAGCTTGAAGTTCACGAAGATGGAAGGCGAGACCTCGTCGCTGTACTCGATCTCCGCTTCAGCGAGGGCGGTGTGGCAGTTCTTGCACCAATGGATGGGCTTGCGACCACGATAGACCGAGCCGTTCAGGTACATATCCTTGAAGATCTCGACGTTGCCCGCTTCGTAATCGTGCGTGAACGTGAGATACGGATGATCCCAGTCGGCGTTCACACCCAAGCGCTTGAAGCCTTCGCGCTGGATATTGACGTACTTCTCTGCCCATTCACGACAAAGACGACGGAGCGTCGGCTGGTCGATCTTCGCCATCTTCTCCGGGCCGAGCGTGACCTCGACCATATGCTCGATGGGCTGACCGTGACAGTCCCAACCAGGAATGTAGGGTGAGAAATAGCCACGCTGAGCATGGCTCTTCACCACGAAGTCCTTCAAGATCTTGTTGAAGGAATGACCGAGATGGATCGGGCCGTTCGCATAGGGAGGCCCATCGTGCAAAATGAACGGACGGCCATCCTTGTTCTTCTCCAGCACCTTATGATAAATGTCGATGTCGTTCCAGAAATCCAGTCGTGCGGGCTCGTTCTTGGGAAGATTGCCGCGCATCGGGAAATCGGTTTCGGGCAAATTCATGGTGTCTTTGTAACTATTCGTCACGACATGACCTTTCTTCGACCATCTTGCAAGGGTTACAAGTTGAATAAACTATCTGATTATAGCTCTTATCCCTGTACATAACTACTATAATGACGAGGTTCGGGCGAAGAGGCGGACGAACGTGAAACGCCAGCTCGAACCACTATGCTCACAGATTCAAGGAGGACGAGCGAATGTCATTCAAGATCGTTACGGATTCTTGCTGCAATCTACCGGAAGAACAGATCGACGCGCTCGACCTCACGGTCTTCCCGCTCGTCTTCATGATCGACGGCGTCCAGCACCAAAGTTATCTGAAAGGCCAGGTCACTGATCTTAAGCAGTTCTACGACGACATGCGCGCAGGCAAGGTGTTCACCACTTCCCTGCCCAATCTCGTCGATGCGCAACGCGAACTCGAGACCATTCTCGAAGCAGGCGACGATGTGCTCTACCTCGGGTTCTCGAGCGGACTCTCGGGAACGTTCGAAGCGATCAGGGTGCTCGGCGAAGACTTGCAGCAACGCTTTCCCGAACGCACCATCATCACCATCGATACGCTGGCCGCATCGCTCGGCCAAGGGTTGCTCGTCTACTATGCGGCAAAGATGAAAGAGGAAGGCAAGAGCCTTGATGAGGTCGCAGCCTGGGTAAATGCGAACATCCTACATATGTGCCACTGGTTCACGGTCGACGACCTGATGTTCCTCTACCGCGGCGGACGTGTCTCGAAGACCGCCGCCTTCGCGGGCAGTCTCTTGAGCATCAAACCCGTGCTCCACGTCGATGACGAAGGTCATCTCATCCCGGTCGAGAAGACGCGTGGTCGCAAGAAGAGCATTCGCCACCTGTTCGATCACCTGAAGGAAACGTATTTCTCGCCGCTCTCCGATCAGATGCTGGCCATCTCCCATGGCGATTGTTTGGACGATGCGCTCGAGTTGAAGAAGTTGGTCGAAGACGAATACGGCCCACAACAGTGGATCATCAACTACGTCGACCCCGTCATCGGCGCGCATTCAGGCCCTGGCACCCTCGCCCTCTTCTTCCTTGGCGACCACCGTTAATACCCTGCAACACGAAGCTTCGATCAACAGGAAATGGACTTCCATTTTTCCTTCAGAATCGTTTCTGCTCGATTCGGTACAGGCTGATATCGGAATATCGGAAAGAATTTACGGTTTTAGCATCTCTCACTTTTTCACAAGTGATGCGATCAGGAATTATTCGTAAGAGCATTCTGAATGCGTCGTCTTACCAATGATCGATGACCGATTTCATGAGAAATACCGCACAAGAACGAAATTTTTCGTCAAAAATCGAGAATCAGCCTAACGAAGATCAGCACCAACAGAGAGCGAGCCTGCTCCAACGAAGATCCTCTAGGTAAAGACTAATAGGGACGCTCGACGATGATGTTGCGCAGCGTAGAGATGAGCTTCTCGTTCTCTTCATGCGAACGGATGCATACGAGGAAATAGCGATTCGCTTCGATACCAGGGATGCCCGTCAGATCACGCAGCGCAAAACCAGCAGTTTGCAGGCGCACGACCAGATCGGTCGCATCGGTGATGCCGAAATCACGCGCTGAACGCTCCTCGAGCGCGCACATGACGAAATTCGCTTCCGATGGGAAGACACGGATGCCCGGAATGAGGCTGAGCATGCACTGCACCCACGGGATCTCCTTGTCGATGAGCGTGTTAGTACGCTCTTGATAATCGTCCAGGTTCGGAAGTTCGCGTGCGATGATCTCGTGGAACATGCCGATCGAGGTACCATCGCTGAATTGACGGATGAGCTTGATGGTATCGGGATGTCCGATCGCATAGCTGACCGGAATGCCTGGCATGCCCAGCTCCTCCGAAAGATTACGGATCACGACCAGATTCTCGTACTTATACGCGAGCGAGGTGAAGGAATCTCCACCCATGGTGAGCGTGATGTTGCTCTCGTCGATGACCACCCAATTGCAATGATCGAGATAGCGCTGCAGGGTGCGTTCATTCAATAGACGAGCGCACGGGAAGCTCGGATTACCGAGGACCGCCGCCTCGAATCGAGCGCCGCTCTGGAGCGCGACCTGCGGTTCGACCGCAGAGAGCGAATAGGAATTCAAGAGCTTGACCGGATTGTGGCCGACGTTTGCCACCGCAAGATAGTATTCGGTGGGAGCAGGCGTCGGGATGCCCACATTGCACGGACGGTACGCCTGAGCGATATCCGAGATGAGCGCAGAAGGGCTCGTTCCCACCAAGAAGCAATCAGGTGAGATCTCGTAATAACGGGCGAGATTGTTGCTGAGATGAACGCCTGCCTTATCGGGTTTGAAGGTCATCGCGCCTTCTGCGATGGCTTTGGCGATAGCGCTCTTGATGGGTTCAGGAGTGCCCAATGGATTGGCGGTGCAGGAGAAATCGAGCCAATCGAACTCTGCACGGATGTCATATGGAAGCGTCGCGTCTTCGTTAGAAGAACGGTTGTGCCCCGCTATAACATCTGTCAAAACATTGAAACTTGGCATGCACCTAAACTTTCTCGTACTTTACGCGAAGATTAAAAGCCCCAAGTGCGCAACTACATTTGAATACTCCGATACACGCGGGAAGATATACCCTAACACAAAAAGTGAGGTTTTGCGGACATGTTAGACTGACTTCATGGGAAATTTTTCGTCAACAGAATCTCTGCCCGAATGGAAAGGACGAGCGATCCTGCTGGTCGACCTCGATGCGTTCTTCGCTTCGGTCGAACAACTCGATCATCCTGAATGGCGTGGAAAGCCGGTCATCGTCGGAGGCGATCCGACGAAGCGAGGCGTGGTATCGACCGCTTCATACGAAGCGCGTACGTTCGGTGTGCGCTCCGCGATGCCTTCGAGCACCGCAGCGCGCCTTTGCCCGCAAGCCATTTGGGCACGCGGGAACCATGCACGTTATAAGCAGGTATCCCAACAGGTCATGGAGATTCTCAATAGCTACTCACCACACCTCATGCAGGTGAGCATCGATGAGGCTTTCCTCGACATCAGCCCCACGCGCGTGAATCGAACGCACCCCGCCATCATCGCCAAACGCATCCAAGATGACGTCGACCAGCTCGGCATCACTTGCTCGATCGGGCTTGGCACGTCGAAAGCGGTCGCGAAGATCGCTTCCGACCAGAACAAACCTCATGGCCTCACCGTGGTCTACCCAGGCGAGGAACGAGAATTCCTCTCCCCGCTTCCCGCAGGCGTGATGAGCGGCATCGGCCCGGTCGCCCAAAAGCAGCTCAAGACCTACGGCATCCGCACGCTCGGAGATCTCGCAGAGGCCGATCAAGGCATCCTGAAGAACGTATTCGGCAAGAACGCTCAGAAGATGCGCGAACGCGCGATCGGCATCGATACCGCAGTATCCGATGAACGAGAGCCCACGAAATCAGTATCAAACGAGATCAGCGTAGCGGTGAGCGTGGACGATCGTCACAGCATCGAATCGCTCATCGCGACGATGGCACATAAGGTCGGAAGGCGCTTGCGCAAGAAGGGGCTCGAAGGCACGACGCTACATCTGAAGATCCGCTACGAGAACCTGCAGATACGCACGTGCCAGCGCAAGATACCAGACCTCGGAACGAACGAACTGGTGTGGCTGCCGCATCTCTATGACATGTTGAACGAACTATGGAGCCCCGGTATGCTCGTGCGACTCGTGGGTGTAGGAGTGAGCGGCTTCGAAGCTGAAGCCATCCAAGATCGCCTCTTCGACGAAGGATTCTCGTCCGACCGCAAGGACTCCCCCCTGCTCACCAATCCCGACGAGAAAGCTGCACTGCTCGACGCGAAGGACCTGATCGCCGATAAGTTCGGTGAACATTCGCTTCACTTCGGACACGAGCTCTCCTCGCTCGGCCAAACGACCAACAGCTCCTCGAAGAACCCCAGCGACTACCTCGATCGCTAGTCTGCTCTGCCTTGCTCGTTCAGTGACTCAGGCTCCGGCGTCGCTTCGGTCGAGCTAACTTCGCTTTCGCGAAGTGGATCTCTCCCTTGCTTTGGCCAAGTCGCCTGAGTCACTGAACGAGCAAGGCAGAGCAATGCGAGTGATCGCGGGATCTTCTTCGACCAAGTCATGAGAGGATAGCTCGACTGGCACCTGAAGGATAAGGGTGACTAAGCCAAAGCGAAGTTCGAAATCCACTTTGCGCATGCAAAGTTAGTTCGAACGAGCGACGCTGGAACCCGTTCCTTCGGATGCCAGTCGAGCTATGACCTAGTTGAATTTGAAGACACGCTGGGCGATGCGATAGCCGCGCAATGCGACCTGACGACCCAACATGGTGGGGATGTTCGTCGAGAGATTCAAGAACGTCTTGCGCAACTGACGATACGAATGCGGGTTCGTCTCGTGCAGATAATGCCACAGCTCCTTACGCTTATGATCATTCTCGGGAGTATCTTCCATGCGCAAGAACACCGTGCAGATGCACAGCATCATCGAAAGGTAGTTGTAGAGATAATGCTGCAGTTTCTTGTTCTCGATCGTATCGAGATCGACCGCGTCGATCATCTCTTTAGTGACGCGCAGCTGCTGGTCGATACGTGAGAGCATGACCTTCTCGTTCACCGATTGGTCTTCGCGACCGATGAAATAGCGGTACGCATCCACATCGAAATAGACCATCGAGCGCACATGCGCGAGCGGCACGTAGACGAAGATGTTATCGACGTAAAAGCAATGCTTGGGAAGCTCGAGTCCGATGCCCCGCAACAGATCGGTGCGATAGATGACCGAATGCATGAGCAGATACTGCGAAAGATGGAAATGTCCGATATCATCCCAGGTGAAGATCTTGTTCTCTGGAAAGACGTTGCGATACCCCATCGAAATGCGCGTACCTTCGTAGACCTTCTCGTAGACGTAGTTCGATATGATCAGATCGACCGGATCGGCGAGCGCTGCCTGGCTTCTGATGAACGCCATGATGATAGCCATCGCATCATCGTCGAGCCAATCGTCGGAATCGACCACCTTGAAGTAGCGACCCGTAGCCGCAGCAAGACCAGCGTTCACCGCGCCCCCATGGCCAGCGTTCTCCTGATGGATCGCGCGGATGACACCCGGGTGCTCCGCCACCAAGCGATCGCAGATCTCTGCTGTATCGTCCTTGGTCGACCCGTCGTCGACCAGGATGATCTCGATGTCTTCCCCTAAAGGAAGCAGAGAATACACGCATTTTTCCATGTAGTCTGCCGAATTGAAACAAGGAACGGCGAAGGTGATGATCTTCATCTCTGCCTATCTTTCCGAAACGTCGTGGTAGTGATTCACTTTAATACGGTTAATTCTACCGAGTGTCCGTTGTGAGCTCAAATATGAGGTATACGGTTGCTATTATGAAGCCAGTAGAAAAACTCATGAAAGGATCATGTATGGCTTCGTTCATTGACTCACTGATCGAACGCGCGAAAGCGGACAAGAAGACCATCGTTCTTCCCGAGGGAAACGACGATCGCATTCTCGAGGCCGCGCAAGAGGTGCTCGCTCAGGATATCGCGAACCTCATCATCTTAGGCGATGCGGACGAGATCGCGAGCAAGGGCTTCGACCTTGATGGCGCTACCATCATCGATCCGCTCACGTCCGATAAAGCTGAAGAATTCGCGAACCTCCTCTTCGAGCTGCGCAAAGCGAAGGGCATGACCCTCGAAGAGGCACAGGAGCTCGTGAAGGACCCGATCCACTTCGCCGTGCTCATGGTGAAGAGCGGCCTGTGCGACGGCCTGGTGGGCGGCGCATGCCACGCCACCATCAAGATCCTCTCCCCTGCGCTCAAGATCATCAAGACCGCACCGGGCGAGCCGATGGTCAGCTCCTTCTTCATCATGGATGTTCCTGGTTGCGAGATGGGCGAAGACGGCATCTTCCTGTTCGCCGACTGCGCGCTCGAAGTTCAGCCCACCGCTGAAAAGCTCGCGCACATCGCGAATCAGACCGACAAGTCCTTCAAGCGCCTGATCGGCGACGAACCGCGTATCGCGCTGCTCTCGCATTCTTCCCATGGAAGCGCCGTGAACGACGACTCGACCAAGGTCGTGAAGGCCATTGAATACATCCGCGAGAATTATCCCGACATCCTGGCCGATGGCGAACTGCAGCTCGATGCTGCTATCGTTCCCGAACTGGGCGCTTCCAAAGCACCGAATTCTCCGGTCGCTGGTAAGGCGAACGTGCTCATCTTCCCCGATCTTGATGCTGCTAACATCGGCTACAAGCTGGTCCAGCGTCTGGGTGGTGCCGAAGCGTTCGGCCCGATCCTGCAGGGTCTCGCTGCACCCGTGAATGATCTTTCCCGTGGCTGCGTCGCACAGGACATCGTCGGCGTCATCGCCATCACGTGCGTGCAAGCTCAAACGATGTAAGCTTCACACGAAGAAGAAAGAGGAACTATCTGGAGGTGCGACCGATGGTCGCGACCAACCAGTCGAAGAATTCGGTCCGAGGATCCGCACCGCTCTTCATAGCGAGTTCGGTTTCTTGGGCCGTTTTCAATGCAGAGATGAGCTGCCCCATCGAATAACGAGCAGCTTGCTTATTGAGCGTCTTCAAGCGCCAAGGCGGCATCTTCATCTGAGCCGCCACATCCCCCGTCCCGCGTGCATCGAGCGCACGAACGCTGATAAGATCGCGCACGCGCGAAACACAGAGCGCGAGCAGCTGATAGGGCGAGGTCTTCTCCATGCGATTGTAGAGATAGATACAGCGCGAAAGATTCTTCATGCCGAACGCATCGAGGAATTCCCACGGTTTGATCTCGGCCGTATGCGAGACAAGGGCGATGACCTCGTTTTGATTCACCGGATCATCACCACGGTGCGCAAGGGCGAGCTTCTTGATCTCGTTATCGAGCGTGACCGTGTTCGTGCCCGCCAGATCGATGAGAGACGCCGCAGCGCCTTCCGTGAAAGTGACGCCATGCGTGATGGCCATCGAACGCACTGCCGCATTCAGATCCTTAGCCTGAAAAGGAGCGCAATCGATATAGGCCGTCTTGCCATATGCCCCGACCGCCTTGTAAAGACGCGTGTTCTTCGCAAGCTTCACCGCGACGAGCGCGAGCACTGTGGTGGATGAAGGCGCCGCAAGATAATCGACGATCGCTTCCATGTCGGCTTTGCGCAGCTTCTCGACGTGATCGACCTGCACCAAACGAACCTCGCTCGCGAAGGGCAGCGTATTCGCCGCCGCGACGATCTCTTCACCGGTCGCTTTCTCGCCATCGAACACATCCGAATTGAACGATAGATCGCCATAGGACGAGATGCGCTTGCGCAATCGCTTGATGACCGTCTCGCGTTTGAGTTCGTCTTCTCCGCTGATGAGATAGACCGGGAGCAATGATCTGTCGTTCGTATTAGCCATACTGGTATTGTAGCGTACTACGCGACCGCCCGTTCGCTCACGAACTCCATCGCGTCCAAAGTGAAGGTGCAGACCACATTACCGCAAAGATCGCTGCGATAGATCTGCGAACCGACCGCCTCGAGATTCGAGAGCGTCTCTTGCGTTGGATGCTCATAGGAATTCTTCCCCACACCGATCAGCGACACCTTCGGCGAGAGCTTTTCAGCGAGTTCGGCGGTGAGCGCCTTGCGTGAGCCATGGTGACCAACCTTATACAGATCGACCGGTTCGAGCGCATGATCCGCATCGAGCGCTTCCAGCACCTCCGCTTCGGCATCTCCACAGAAGAACGCATTCCAATCAGGGCTTCCATCTCGATCGCAATCGATGCGCGCATAGAAGCAGATGCTATCTTCGTTCCCTCCTTCATGCTCGATACGATCCGGCGCGACGATGTCGAAGGTGAAGGCGCCGAATCGAAGACTATCTCCTGTGCTCACTTCCACCACATCAGCTTCCCCTACCATCACTCTCGTTTCAGCGACGAACGACTCCACCTTCGCGTCTTCGACCTCATCGAGCCCCTCAGCGATCACGATCCTGTCCACACCCACCACGCCTCCGAGCGCCCTCAGATTGCCGCAATGGTCGTCGTCAGGATGCGTGATGATGACCGCATCGAGGTGCGTGATCCTGCTTCGCGCGAGCGCTGAATAGAGCATCTCAGCTTCGTTGCCCGTATCGACGAGGACCGTCTTGCCTTCGCTCATGAAAGCGAAACTGTCTCCCTGGCCCACATCGAGCATAACGATCCGGTCGCCCGCAGACACAGCGCGCAGGCCGCCGACGATGACCACCCCGAAGAGGACCACGGCAACGATATAGGCGATACGCCGTTGTCTAAAGCGGCGAACATTCGCATAGCACTCAGAGGCATCACGACCTTGCGCAGTCAAGAGGGTCGTACGTTTGCGCGGCGTCGGCCACCAAAGCCACACCACCACCGCGCTCGCGAGTGCGACCGGAAGCGCGACCGTGATACTGATCGAAACTGGGATCGACGCGCCAGGAATGGCCTCGATGAATCCGAAGAACACGATGAGACCCTTCGTGATAAAGGCGAGGATACCAAGCAAGAACGGAGCGGCCGAGCTGAGGAGTAGCGCCGCGAAGCCGAACATCAACAGCACCGTGAGGTACGGTGTCGCGACGAGATTCGCGAGCGGCGAGAGCAGCGGCACCAAGGAGAACTGCGCGGCGCTGATCGGGAGCGAGAAGATGAGCGCAGCGAGCGTCATACTGATCGATTCACGAATGAACTCGGGCATCTTCGGCGTGAGCGTCGCGAACCACTCGACGAAGAGCGGCATGAAGAGTACGATGCTGAAGGTCGCGGCCACCGAGAGCTGGAAAGAAAGCTGATGGACCACGAATGGATCGAGCACCATCATAGCGATGGTAGCGATGCCGAGCGCGGTGAGCGACGATGATCTTCGTTTGACCATGAGCGCGAAGAGGGTGATGGCGCTCATGGTCGCTGCACGAATGCATGATACCGGGAAGCCCACCAGAACCAGATACACCAACAAGAACATCGTCTGCAAGGCAACGTTGATGCGCACAGGAACGCGCAGTGCGCGCAAGAGGATCGAGACGAACCCAACCACGATGACCAGATGAGCACCCGATACCGCCACGAGATGAGCGAGCCCTGCCACCTTGATGCTGTGATAGAACCCTGCATCGAAAAGGCCACTTCTCTCACCGAGCAAGATCGCGCGCAACAGCGTTTGCTCATCGCTTCCCGAACCGAGGATGTTCAGCAGGCGTTCACGCAATTGGTATACAGGGCTGAGCCACGTGGGATTCTCAGCGAGCTGGAAAGCTCCTATATTTACGGAGAACGCGAGCCCTCGCTCGTCATAATAGGCGCGATATTCTTCTGCTGGCGCGCTCAAACGCGTCTCAGCCTCGATCAGATCGCCCGCATAGAGCTGATCTTCGGTCTCCAGGAAGAGCAGCGCTTCTTGTCCAGCAAACGCTCCTTCATCGATGGTCGCACGCGCTTGCGATCCATAGAGCATCTTGCTCGAGTCGGCGCTCAAGATGAAGCGATAGCATTCGCTGCTCGCCGGCGCGTCCGAACGTTCCTTAGCGAGCAACGAGAGCTGCGAACACCCAAGAGCGAGACCTACGATGAGGAAGAACAGAGAACCGCAGATGATAGCGCGCTTCGACCTGATCAAGGCGAGCAGTATCACGAGCGCCGCGCATGCTGCACCGACGATCACGATACGCGCAGTAGAAGCATCGAGCAAGCTCATGGTCGGACCGCTCAGAAAGATCCCCACCGCACAGGCGACAGCGAGCACGCAAGGAACAGGTAAAGAAGGCCTGCTCGCCTGGAGCGATCGCTTGCGAAGACGATTCGTGCGCATACGGCTAGACCGTGATCGAATCTTTTATCGCTTCATATTTCTTATCGCCGATACCCGAGACACGCGTGATGTCCTTCTTCGTCTTGAAAGGGCCGTTCTTCTCTCGATCGGCGATGATCTTCTGCGCAGTCGCCTCTCCGATGCCTGAAAGACTCGTGAGCGCTGCTACGTCCGCAGTGTTGATGTTCACGACGCCACTCGATGCGCTACCAGCAGAGGTCGATACCGTCGATTCCCCCGCCACAGAAGCGGCTGGGGCGTTCTTCGAAGCCACGACGATCTGTTCGCCATCCGCGAGCGTACGAGCAAGATTGACGCTCCCCTGCTGCGCATCAGCGGTCATGCCGCCAGCGGCATCGATCGCATCCTTGACGCGTGAGCCCTCAGGTACTTCATACAGGCCAGGAGAGACGACCTCCCCCACCACATGTACCGATAACGCTGCAGGCACGACGGAAGTTCCTGCGTCGTCTTCCCCCTCTTCGCCTTCAGCAGCCTGAGCGGTCTCGATCTGAAGGCCTTCGGTTGCGTCATCCTTTTGCCAAGAGCTCTGGTTCGAACCCTCGATGAGGTGCGTATCGCCGGCTCCGAGTTGCCAGAGCCCTTGGAAAAGAACGAAGAGGACGACCGCACACAGGATGACAAGCCCGATGCGCAAGGGCGCGGGCATATCGCGCAGATGCAGTTTCGATTTGAGACTATCAACATCGTCGATGAATGACACGGTACGACCTCCTTGCTGAAAAGCATAGGGGCCGCATCTCATCTATCTTTGAACTTTATCTGAACTTTTTTTCAGAAGCGAGCTTTCATTTCTTTGAAATCCGCTGATAGGACGGACACCGATAATCGTGCACTTCGAGATCGTTCATGATCTCTTCGATCCAGGCATCGATCGGCAGATCCTCTTCAGCCTTCAACACGACCGGCAGCTTCGCATGCGTCTCGGGGTTACGCGGCATATAGAGCGTGCAACAATCGGGCGCGTCCTGAGAAGAGATCTCGAACGTGCCGATGCGCTCCGCTTCCGCGATGATCTCGATCTTGTCGGAACCGATGAGCGGACGCAGCACCGGAAGCGAGACCGCAGCGTTGGTGCACTGGATGTTATCGAGCGTCTGCGAGGCGACCTGACCGAGACTCTCGCCGGTCACGAGCGCCTTCGCACCTTCCAATTCTGCGATGCGCTGCGCGATGGTGTACATGAAGCGACGATAGAGCACGATGCGCAGCGATGCAGGAGCGGACTCTGCGATCATGCGCTGATAATCGCCGATCGGAACGATGTAGAGACGCGCGAAGCACCCCGTACGTTCGAGCACATGCGCGATATCGTCGACCAGAAACTCGCTCGTGTCCACCGTCTCGGGCCTTCCCGAGAAATGGACGCCGATCGGCACCGCGCCACGGCGCGCGATGCGCCACGTGGCGACCGGCGAATCGATGCCTGAGGACATGAGCGTGACCACTTTACCCGCAGTCCCTACCGGCAGACCACCCACACCGACCACACTGTGCGCATAGATATAGCAATGTCCCTCGATCACCTCGACGCGCACTTCGACATCGGGGTTCTTCATCAGGACCTTCTTATCCTGGAATGCACGGCAGAGCGCCGCACCGACCAACTGATTGAGTTGCATGGAGTCGATCTCGAAATCGGTATGGTTGCGGCGCGCTTGCACCTTGAACGTCTCGAACGATGGCACGTCGGAGAGAGCCTTGATAGCGGTGTCGTACATCACTTCAAGATCCTGCTCGCAGCGATACCCACAAGAAACGCGAGCGACACCAGGAATACCTGCGACCAGATCGACCAACTCGCAGGACTGTTCGTAGGTCGCATCCATATCCTCGAATAAGCAGATCCTGCCCGAGATACGCTGGATGCGTGCGATGGGCGCATCGCCGAGCACGGCTTTGATGTTCGTGACCAGCTGCTTTTCGAAATGAGATCGATTCTTTCCCTTGAGCCCGATCTCATGATAATGAACCAGGCATACCCGCTGTAAGGACATGGCGATCCTTTCGCTCGTGTGATGTGATGACAATAAAAAAGCTTGGGTATGGCGCGAAGCCAGAGCCCAAGCTTACCGATGACCTGTGATCGCGTTTAGTGGTTGCGCGCGTCGATCGAATCTTCCGTATAGGAAACATCGCCGCTCGCGATCTCGTCGAACGCGAGCGAGAGCGGGCGACGGTTCGCTGCACGTGCGATATCGACTGCGGTCTGCAGCTGGATAGCGCGATTGCGTTGGCCGCGCATCATCTCATTGATATCCTGAGCGCGCTTCGATGCGATAGCGCACAGCAAGAAACGGTCGTTGTCGGTCTCGTTCAGCAGAACGTCGATCTTTGGTTCAATGATACTCATCTGTTCCCTCTATTGTTCGTTGCAGCTTTCGATATAAGCTTCGAGTTGCGCATAGGCATCCTCGATGTCTTCATTCACCAGCTGAACATCATACTCCATTTTCGCGGAAAGCTCCAGAGAAGCGGTGTCAAGGCGCTTGTTTATCTGCTCTTCGGTCTCGGTATTGCGACCGCGAAGCCTCCGTTCAAGCTCTTCGAGCGATGGAGGCTCGATGAAAATATAATGCGCGTCAGGCATGATATTCTTCACCTGACGCGCACCTTGAACATCTACTTCAAGTATGACCTGTTCGCCGCGAGCGATATGTTCATCGACATACTTCTTGAGCGTTCCATAGTGCTTTCCATGCACGAGCGCATGCTCGAGGAAGCCACCATCGTTCAAGATGTTCTCGAATTCCTCTTCTGAGAGAAAGTGGTAATCGATACCGTCCTTCTCGCCTGGACGAGGAGCGCGAGTGGTTGCCGAGACAGAAACCCAGATACCAGGAAATCGTTGCGTGAGCAGAGAGATGAGCGTTCCCTTGCCAGCACCCGAAGGCCCTGATATGACGAAGAGGTTTCCTTGAGGCATGACTTACGCGAAACGCTCGATGAGAGCCTGCCTCTGGCGTTCGCCAAGACCCTTCAAGCGACGAGATTCAGCGATCTCGAGCTCTGCCATAGCCTTCTCTGCTTTCGTCTTACCATAGCCTGGCAAGGTTTCGATCAAAGCAGAGACCTTCATGCGGCCGATGATGGGATCGTCACGCATATCGAGAACCTGCTCGAGCGTGAGGGAGCCTTGCTTCAATTTCTCGCGGACCTCCGCACGCTTAGCGCGAGCGATCTTGGCCTTCTCGAGAGCTGCTTGCCGTTCTTCAGGGGTAAGCTGTGGTACGGGCATCTTCATTCTCCTTTATTCTTGTTCAGACGAACAGTGATACAGCAGGAAGAAAACCTTCCTCCTGGTACAAATAGTATAGCTTTTATACAGTAAAACTCCACATAAACTTTTGTTTGAGCATCAAAGTTCTATTTTGATGAAAATAGGTGATGAACTGGTGTTCTCTTACCTGAGCGAAAATGCAAGACTCAAAAAATATTTCAATGAGAGGCCTTTTATCAATGCCCTATTGAAAGAACGAGTCTCTCGAACGCTCACAGGAACCCCATATGAGAGGCTATTTCTCGAAGCGCAGAAGCGGGTAGAAATTCTCCGAGAGCGGCGCTGCATCGCCTAGGGCGATGAGCGAGATCGCTCCTGCATTCTTAGCCTTCGCATCTGCGATCAGATCGACCGCATCTTCGAGCGAAGTGCCCTCATCCACCACCGATTTGACGATCAGAACCTTCTCGTCCTTGCCGATGTGGTAGTCATTCACCAGGCCCTCTTCCCCATCGGCATACGCGAAACGAGCCCAAGCTGCCATCGCGAGCGCATATGCGAAGAGCTGCGAGGCTTCGTCCGTGGCGAGCACCACATCGAACTTATAGTTGCGCGGGAGCTGCTGGATCGCCTCGACCGCGAGACGATTGGTGACGATCGGATCCTCCACCAGACGGTGAACGTCGAATTCGATCTGCTCGGGTGCGAGCGAATCAGCATCTACAGGCAGCGCGTTCATGCGCGCGAGGATATCGATGACTTCAGAACGTTCCATTGATTCACAATCCTTTCACGATGGTTTCGAATGCTTCTGCAGGATCTGCTGCAGCCGTGATAGGACGGCCGATGACCAGATGAGAAGCGCCATTATCGAATGCTTGACGTGGAGTCGCCACACGGCTCTGATCGTCCAAGCTCGCGCCAGCAGGGCGAACGCCCGGCGTGACGATGTAAGCCTCGGGGCCGAGTGCGTGCCTGAGCATGACAGCTTCCTGGGGAGATGCGACCACGCCGGTGAGTCCTGCTTGCTTCGCTTGCGTCGCGAGCGTCTCCACCTGATCGGAGAGGCTGCGCTCGACGCCCGTCAGCTTCAAGTCCTCCGCGCTCATGGAGGTGAGCACCGTGATACCGAGCGTGACCACATCAGGACGCTGTGCCTCGATGAGACCATCAACGGCGCTGCGCATCATCTCGAGTCCGCCGATGGTGTGCATGGTGATCATGTCCGCACCGGCGCGCGCGACGCTTTGCGCTGCACCATAGACCTGATGCGGGATGTCATGGAACTTCAGATCGACGAAGATGTTGAAGCCCATGCCCTTCAGCTCTTCGACGATGCGCGGTCCTTCCTGGTAATAGAGCGTCATGCCCACTTTGAGCCATGAAGCCTTGCCTTTGAGCGATCGCGCGAGTTCGCGCGCCTCTTCAGCACCACAGTCGAGCGCGACGATGATACGCTCGCGTTCGGGGATAGAAATGAAATCTAACAATTCAATGCTCCTATCAGCTCGTTCACATCATTAACGCCCTGGCTCGCGCAGTATTCCTCGATACCGCTGACGACGCCAAGTGCTGCTTGAGGGTCGATGAAGTTCGCCGTACCGACCGCGACCGCGCTCGCACCAGCGAGCATGAATTCTACCGCATCGAGGCCGGTCGTGATGCCACCCATCCCAAGAAGCGGGATCGAGACGGATCGGTAGACCTCCCAGACCATGCGCAACGCGACCGGCTTGACCGCAGGACCTGAAAGCCCTCCGACCACGCGGGCAAGGATCGGTTTGCGCTTATAGGGGTCGATCGCCATGCCGAGGAGCGTGTTGATGAGCGAGACCGCATCCGCACCCGCCGCTTCGACCGCACGAGCGATCTCGGTGATGTCGGTGACGTTCGGCGTGAGCTTCACGATCATCGGACGTTTCGTGCGCGCACGGCACGCGCTGACCACTTCCGCGGCCACCTTCGGATCGGTGCCGAACGTGAGACCGCCGCAGTCGACGTTCGGGCACGAGATGTTGATCTCATAGGCATCGATGCCTTCGTGGACCTCGAGCGCTTCGACGACGGCGCGATATTCATCGAGGCTGTGCCCCGAAACGTTCACGATCACCTTGGTATCCTGCTCCCTCAACCAGGGAAGATCCTTCTGCACGAACGTCTCCACGCCAGGATTTTGCAGGCCGATCGAATTGAGCATGCCCGATGGGGTCTCCGCGATGCGCGGCGTATCGTTTCCTTGCCAACCGTGAAGCGACACACCCTTCGTGGTGATGGCGCCCAAACGGCTCACGTCGAAGAATTGAGCGTATTCGCGGCCGGACGCGAACGTGCCCGAAGCCGTCGTGACCGGATTCTTCATGACGAGCCCGCCGAGCGAGACTTGCGTATCGATATTCATCACCACACCACCTCTGCCGCATCGAAGATCGGACCATCGACACATGAACGCTTGTACCCATCCGTGGTCATGACCACGCACGAAAGGCACGCGCCGATGCCGCATGCCATGCGTTTCTCGAGCGAGATGAAGGTCGGGATGTCCTTGCTGAGCGTGATATCTGCGACCGTCTTCATCATCGGCTCGGGGCCGCAGCAGGCGACCCAGTCGTAGGATTTCGATTCGACCAGCTCGCTCACCACGCCCGTGCAGAATCCATGGTATCCCCACGAGCCATCGTCAGTCGCGCAGTAGGGTTCATGCCCGAGCAGCGACTCGTATGGATCGAGCGCTACGAGCGCTTCTTTGGTTTGCGCACCCAGTACCACGTCGACCTCCTTGCCCGCAGCCACCAGCTGCTCGGCGAAGATGTAGAGCGGTGCCGCACCCACGCCACCTGCCACGAGCAGGATGCGCTGCGCGCGATCCGGCGCTTCCCAGCAGTTGCCGACAGGGCCGATGATGTCGACCGAGAACGGCGCCGGCAGCGCTGCCAGATGGCGCGTTCCCTCTCCCACCGTCTGATAGAGGACGGTCATGACCCCCTTCGCGCGATCGAGGCGATACACCGAGAACGGACGACGCAGGATATGCGCATCCATGCCGGGGATCCGCACATGGATGAACTGCCCTGGTCCTAGATCGTTCGCGATGTCGCTCGACTCGATATCGAGCAGGAAGAGCGTATCGGTAAGCTTCCGATTCGCCTTCACCACACCACTTCGTTGAAGCGTCTTGCACATATCAGCTCCTCAAGCGTGATACTTCTTAGGTCTTCTTGCGCCGCGCTCGCGCTAGTGCGCGACGACGACGCCCTCTTCGAGCGTGAGAACGCCCTTGCAGAATACGTCGGTCGGCTTGCCTACCAGCTCATATCCGATGAAGGGGCTGTTCAGCGACTTGGAATACATATCCTGCGCCTCGACGGTCCACGTCTTCTCTGGGTCGAAGACCGTGATATCGGCCACGCTGCCCACCTCGAGCGTGACCTGCGGGATGCGCAGGATATCGCGCGGGTTGATGCACATGAGCTCGACCAGACGATCGTAGTCGATATGGCCCGCCTTGACGAGATAGGTGTTCACGAGACCGAGCGAGGTCTCGAGGCCGGTGATGCCGAACGGTGCGAGCTCGAATTCGCGCTCCTTCTCGAACGCTGCATGCGGCGCGTGATCGGTCGCGATCACATCGATGGTGCCATCCTTCACCGCCTCGATGAGCGCAGCGTTATCAGCCCTGCTGCGCAGCGGCGGATTCATCTTCAGGTTCGTATCATAGGTGGCAGTGATGTCCTCGTCGCACAGAACGAGGTGATGCGGTGTCGCCTCGCACGTGACCTTCGCACCACGTTGCTTGCCCTCGCGCACCAGATCGAGCCCTTTGGCCGTAGTGAGGTGCTGGATATGGATAGGACAACCCGTCAATTCCGAGAGTGCGATATCACGCTGGATCTGCACTTCCTCACCAGCTGCGGGCCACCCTGCAAGACCAAGGCGCGTCGAGACCGGACCCTCGTTCACCTGACCGCCACCCACCAGGCTCTCGTCCTGACAGTGGCTCATGATGGTCTTGTCGAACATCTTGGCGTAATCCATCACGCGACGCATCATGCCTGCATCCTGGATGCCGCGACCATCGTCGGTGAACGCGGCAGCACCGTGCGCGACCATATCTCCCATCTCGGCGAGCGCTTCGCCCTTCAAGCCCTTCGTGCACGCACCCGAAGGATGAACAGTGCAATGCCCTGCCTCGTTCGCCTTGTCGATGACGTAATCGATGAGCGCCGCTTCATCGGTGGTCGGATCGGTGTTCGCCATCGAGCAGATGTCAGTGAAACCACCATGAGCCGCCGCAGCCGTACCCGTCTCGATGGTCTCCTTATATTCGAAGCCAGGATCGCGCAGGTGGACATGCACGTCCACCAATCCCGGAATAGCGATCTCGCCACTGCGATCGAGCACGATCATATCCTCGGCCGGCTCGATCGCCGGATCGATCCGTGCGATGATGCCATCCTCGATCAAGATATCCCGCGTAGCATCGAGGCCGATGGCTGGATCGATCGCGCGCACTCCTTTAAGCAGATAATTCATCGCTCGCCCCTCCTAAGAGCAGATAGATCAGCGCCATGCGAACGCATACGCCCGCGAAGACCTGATCGGTGATGACCGAATGACTTCCGTCAGCCATGTAGCTATCCAACTCCACGCCACGATTGATCGGACCCGGATGACAGATGATCGCATCCTCCTTCATGAGGGGTTCGCGCTCTTTCGTGAGGCCGTAGAGCAAGTGGTATTCGCGCAAGCTCGGAAATGGCGCGCCCTCAAGGCGCTCCATCTGGATGCGCAGCATGTAGACCACATCGAGCTTCGGGAGTGCTTCATCCAGATTCGACACGACATCTGCTGCACCCAGCGCTTCAGGATCAGCCGGAAGCATAGTGGCAGGCGCGACGAGCGTGACGCGCGCGCCGAGCTTCGAAAGCGCCGGCACGAGCGAGCCACATACGCGCGAATGAAGGACATCGCCCACGATGCCCACCTCGAGCCCTTCGAAAGAACCCTTCTCCTTCCAGATGGTGTAGAGGTCGAGCAACGCTTGCGTGGGATGCTGGTGCTTCCCATCGCCCGCGTCGATGACCGAGGCGTTGGTGTGTTGCGCGACGATGTAGGGCGTGCCCGCGTACTTGTGACGCACCACGAACATGTCGACCTTCATCGAATCGAGCGTTTTCACGGTATCGACCAGGCTCTCGCCCTTCACGGTCGACGATGCCGAACCGCCCGCGTTCACCGAATCGCACGAGAGGCGCTTCTCGGCGAGCTCGAACGAGCCGCGCGTACGGGTGGAAGGCTCGAGGAACAGATTGCAGATGGTCTTGCCGCGCAACGCCGGAACCTTCTTGATGGGACGTTCGTTCACCTCTTCGAAGGTCTTGGCGTACTCGAGCACGGTCATGATGTCTTCAGCGGAAAGCTCGTCGATGGACAGCAGGTTCTTATGATCGAACACGGGCTATTCACCCCCGATCGGCGCTGAACCGATGCGCTCGCCGTCTTTCAGGCGCGTGATCGTGACGCAGGAGTATCCGTCGATATCCTTCAGGTGAAGTCGCACGTTCTCGTTGGCTGCCGAAGGAACGTTCTTGCCGACGAAATCAGCACGGATCGGCAGCTCGCGGTGACCGCGATCGACCAGGATGGCCAGTTGGATGCGTGCCGGACGCCCGAAGTCCATGAGCGCATCGAGCGCAGCGCGGATGGTGCGGCCGGTGAAGAGCACGTCGTCCACCAGCACGATGGTCTTGTTGTCGATATTGAAGAGAATGTCGGTCCCGCGCAGTTGCGGCAGGTTCCCGATATGAGCATCGTCGCGGTAGAGACTGATGTCGAGCGACCCGACAGGCACGTGCACCCCTTCGATGTCATAGATGATCTCCGCGAGCCTGCGCGCGAGGATATCGCCACGCGTGAGGATACCCACCAACGCGAGGTTCTCGCACCCTTTGTTCTGCTCGAGGATCTGGTGAGCCATGCGGATGAGCGTTCGATCGATCTCGCTCTCGTCCATCACGCAGGCCTGGTCTGATTCGCTTCGCTGCATACACACTCCTTATCGTATCGAGTGCGCACAGAAGACCGGCACCCTACAAGTGCCTGAGGTGAGAAGAAAGTTCTCTTTCGCCTTGTCGGTCTCTCTGTACCGCCATTAAAGGACTGCATCAATTAAAGCACGTCACTTACGCCGAAGCAAGCAAGCGAAATGGAGATCGGGGCCGTTAGGCGTGATGGGCGTCTTGAAATAGGAACTACTCTGCGAGCCGATCGGCACGACCTCGAATCCTTTGCCCACCGGCGTCGCGAGGAAGCGCTTGATGACCTTGTCGTTCTCTTCCTTGAAGATGGTACAGGTCGCATAGAGGATGTGGCCCTGCGGAGCCACCTGGCTCGCGGCATGCTCGAGCATCGTCTGCCCCATCTTCGCGAGCGCGCGAGAGTCGTCTTCCTTGAGCCGCGCTTTGATCTCGGGGTGACGACGCAGCGTACCGACGCCCGTGCAAGGCGCGTCGATGAAGACCAGATCGTAAGGAGCATTCGGAAGCTCTGCAGGTTTGAGCGCATCATGCGCGATCGTAGCGGTGATGCTACCACCAGCAGCCTCGATGCGACGCTCGAGCGCGCGCAGCTTCTTCGCGCTGATGTCCATCGCATCATGAACAGCAAGTCGCACGCCGCGACGCGCACAAGCGCTCTGCAAGAGCAAGGTCTTCGTACCGCGACCCGCGCCGATCTCGAGCAGCCGACCACCCGCTGGCGGCAGCACGCCCACCGCGCGCTCGACGATGCTCTGCGCAGAAAGATCCGAGACCACGATGCGGTCATCCCGAAGCAGCGCCGCGAACGCCACACCGCCCACATCGCTGCGATGCGCGAGCTGGAAGATCGGATCCGCATCTTCTAGGGCAGCGAGCGCGTGGCACGTGTCGTACTCGATGCCTGCTTCAGAGAGAGCGCGCGCGAGATCGCCGTGCGAGAGCGCGGTCGTGTTCGTGAACCACACGGGCGCAGCCTCGAGCGAGCAGGCCATGAATGTGAGCGCATTGCGCGTTCCGATATCCTTCTTCACCGCATGCGCGAGCCACTGCGGAAAGCCATAGAAGAGCGCTGCAGCCTCGAGCGATTCGCGCGGATCGCCGTATGGGAACGCTTCTTTCTCCTCGACGATGCGATGGAGCACATAGTTCGCAACGCCGGTCGCGCGCGGTGCGAAATGGCGCACGAGCTCGACGCCTTGATCGACCGCTGCATGGTCTTCTTTTCGCAGATAGATGATCTCGTAAACCGAGATGCGCAGCGCATCACGTACATCGGGCTTGATATCGCGCGGCGAGCGCAGCGAGCGATCGATGAGCGCATCGAGCGTCGTCTGCAACGAGAGCGCCCCCTGCGCGATCAGACGCGCGAAAGCCTTGTCGGAAGGATCGAGCGCATAGGGCTCGAACACCGCTTCAGCGATGCTCGCGAGATAGACCTCTTGCTCGTGAGCACGAGAAACGAGCTCAAAAGCGGCCTTGCGCGCAGGAGTGGCCGAAGAGGCCGCATGCATCGGTCTGCGTTTAGTGTTCATGAGCGCTCCAAGAGACCTGACCCTGCTTCACACCCTGAAGGCCGGCAGCGAAATCGCGCGCTGCCATGCGCTTCTTGCCACTGGGATGAACTTCGACGAGTTCGAGCGCACCATCCGCGAAGCCCAGATAGAGCTTCTTCGCGATGAACGCGACCTGACCAGGAGCGATCTCGATCGACCCATCAGCGAGCGCAGCGGATACGAGCGTCATATCCTTGCCACCGATCACCGCTTTCGAGGGATGATGCTCGCTCGAAGCGCGGATCGCACGGAGCGCAGTCTCAGCGTCTTGCGACGGATCGACATCGAGCTCGCCCTTCTCGATCTTGTGCGCATACGTGACGAGCGATCCGTCCTGCGCGGTCCACTCAAGACTTCCCGCTTCGAGGCCAGCGATCGCTTCAAGGAGCGCCTCTGCCCCCAAATGCGCCAGAAGGTCGGTGAGTTCGGAAGCTGTTCGGTCCTGGTGCGGGACCGAACGGACCAAGCAATACGTTCCCGTATCGAGCCCCGCTTCCATCTGCATGATGCACACGCCCACCTCATCATCGCCCGCGAGGATCGCACGTTCGATCGGAGCAGCTCCACGCCAACGCGGCAAGAGCGAACCATGCACGTTCAAGCATCCGAACCGCGGCAACTCGATGACGCTCGAGGGCAGCAACACACCATACGCAGCGACGCAGACCACGTCAGGTTCGAGTGCCGCGAGCGTATCGTAAGCATCGTTATCCTTGAAAGTGGAGTATTCGAAGACCGGGAGGCAGCGCGCCATCGCGACCTGCTTGACCGGGCTCGGTTCGAGCCTCTTCCCGCGTGAACGAACAGCATCGGGCTGCGTGAAAACGCCGACCACCTGATCGGTATCGGCCAGCTTCTCGAGAATGGTCGCAGCGAACTGGGGCGTACCCATGAAAACGATGCGCATGAATCCGTCCCCTCTCTTCGCGAAACGCTAGTCCACCTGACCAGGCTTCGCACCGCGTGCGAGCGCATCCTGGTAGTCGCGCAACGCCTTCACCTTGTTGATAGGACTGCAGGACTCGAACATGGTCTTGCCGTCCAGATGATCGATCTCGTGCTGCAGGCAACGACCAAGAAGACCATCGCCTTCGATCTCGCATTCGTTGCCTTCCAGATCGAAATAGCGCACGCGCGCGAACGGCGCACGAGCGATCATGACCTGGATACCCGGAAGCGACAGGCAGCCTTCAGGCTCCTCGACAGGATCGCCTTCGAGCGCGATGATCTCGGGGTTGACGAGGAAGATAGGATCGGGATCTTCTTCAGGATCGTTGCAATCGATGACGACGAGTCGCTTCAAGATACCGACCTGCGGTGCCGCAAGTCCACAGCCATTGTTCTTGTACATGGTAGCCGCCATACGATTGGCGAGCTTCACCAAGGATTTATCTTCCAGATCGCACGGTTCGCAAACGGTCTGCAAACCAGCGTCGGGTGCGGTGACGATCTTAAGTGTTCTCAAAGCTCTGACCTCGAATTCGAATCGGAACTGGTTAGTATCATCGTGAACGCGATGCAGCTTAGAGCATGCTGGATCGCGTTCGGCTAGAAGTATAGCAATAAGTTATCGCTATTGTGTGATCTTCGGATCGACATGATGGCTGCGCAACGCATTCAAGTCGTTCTGAATAGCGACGATGGTCTTGAATAGCTCGTCGCGTTCCTCGGCGCTCAGCTGATCGGACGCTTTCAGTTGGACGGTCATCTCCTCGATGGTCTGTTCCAAGTCCCCGATCGCTAACTCACGCGCGAGGTATTCGAGCGAATCGAACGCGCTCGTCGTTCCCTGAACGATCGAGGAAGTGAGCACGCGCGGAGCGTAGGTGTTTCGCTGCTGAGCTGCGAAGATCAGGTCCGACACCGTGATGGTGGGGTTCTCTGCCAAGATGTCCACGAGCACGATAGCCAACTGCTCGTGCACGTTCTCGTGCCAGTTGGTCTGCATGAGCGTGCTGTAGAATTCAGGTGCCATGGCAGGATTCTGCGCGATGAGGCTCAAGAATTCCCGTTCGCTGCGCAGACGATTGCGTTCGGACACGCTCATCTGCCGCTGAGGACGCGCCGGAACCTCGTTCGTCCGCCCTTCATCGTAGGTGCGCTGCGGTCTCAGACCCGCGAGCTGGTCGACGACCGTTTGTTCGGCCACATGAACAGCTCCCGCGATGTAGACCGCATATTCGTTGGCAAGGATCGAATCCTTGATGGGCGCGAGCACCTGCACGGCATCCTGGATCGCGCGCGCCTTGTTCTCGGGACGCGTGAGATCGTAGCGCCCGATACGCCGGTCGATGCCGTACTTCAAGAGCGGCTGTGCATCGTCGAGCAGTGCCTGCATGGCTTCCGCCCCCGCGTCCTTCACGTATTCGGCCGGGTCCATGTTGTTCGGGATGGTGGCAGCATACAGGTCGATGCGCATGATGCCCGCTTCAGGAGTCATGCTCGAATCGATGAACTCGAGCGCACGATCAGCTGCACGCTGACCTGCTTCATCGCCATCGAAGAGATAGATGATCTTCGACTTCGCATGATGCGAGAGGATGCGAATGTGCTGACGCGTGAGCGAGGTGCCGAGCGTCGCTACCGCATTCGTGAAACCCGCCTCATGCAGCGCGATAACGTCAGTATAGCCTTCCACGATGAGCGCCACACCAGTGGACGCCATGGCCTTCTTCGCCTTATCCAACCCATAGAGCACTTCGGATTTATGGAAGATGGGCGTCTCCCCTGTGTTCAAGTATTTCGGCTCGCCGCTGCCGATCACGCGTCCGCCGAATGCGATGCATTCGCCCTTAACGTCGTTGATCGGGAACATGACGCGATCGTAGAAGCGATCCTGCGCACCATAGCCCTGACGACTCTTCACCGCCACGTTCGCCGCGATCATCTCGTCATCCGTGAAGCCAAGGGACTGCAGATGCGTGACGAGCTTGCGCCTGCCAGGCGCGAACCCGAGATTCCAACGCTTCGGAATATCGCCGCCCAGGTCGCGGCTAGAAAGATAGTCGCGCGCCGCCTGCGCCTCGGACGATGCATCGCGCATCAAGAGCAGGTGGTAGAACGATGCGGTCTCGCGGCAGATGTCGCGCAAGCGCGCTCGCTTCGACTGAGACTTACGATCGGCCGGACTCTCCTTCAATTCGATGTTCGCACGGCGCGCCAGGAAGCGCAATGCATCAACGAAGCCGACCCCGTCGATCTTCTCGATGTAGGAGATGATGTCGCCACCTTCACCGCATCCGAAGCAGTGCCACGTTTGCGTGGACGGATCGATCTTGCATGAAGGGGTCTTCTCCTGGTGGAACGGGCAACAGCACCAGAAATCGCGCCCTTTCCGCTGCACGCGCGTGCGTTCGCTGAAGAGCTCGACCAGGTCGTTCGCTTCGCGGATCTGGCGAATATCTTCTTCGGAAAATGACGGCATGAATCTATTTCACTCTCTTGCGCAATACAGTATGATGGCTCCTAGACCGTATATATTCTAGTGCATCCCGAAGCCGCGCGCCTCGCACGATCGCACGAACGCACGAAAGGTACGGTTATGCCACAGAGCTGGGTGTACGAACATACCATCGCAGCGCTCGACGTCACGCTCGAGCACCTTGGCACGCAGCTCGTCGTGTGCGTTTCTGGCGGCAGCGCCCCTCACATCGGCAGCGTCACGCTCGCCTCTCCTCGCCCATCACTCACTGGAGCAGGCACCAGCGCTACATCCTCGGTGCTCAATCTTCCTGGACATAAAGACGAAGCGATCGGTCGCCCACTCGCAGAACTACTGGCTGCACGACTCGACACCACGGTGTGCTGCATCTGCGGCATCCATATCGACGATGCGACCCCTGAAGATATCGCTTCCTGCGAAACGCTCGGGCACGATATCGCCACGTTCTTGATCGAAGAGCTCGCAACTTCGAACCGAGCATGAAGAAAGACAGACCTCGACGAAAGGCACGACCATGACCAAGATCGAAGACCTGAGAACTGCCATCGATTTTCTGCGCAAACAACCCGGACAGCTGATCGAGACCGACGTCGAAGTCGACCCCATGGCAGAACTGTGCGGGGTCTATCGTCATATCGGTGCAGGCGGCACGGTGCAACGCCCCACCAAGACCGGCCCTGCCATGATCTTCAATAACGTGAAGGGCCACCCCGATGCGAAAGTGCTCATCGGTCTTTTGGCGAGTCGCGAGCGCGCTGCCAACCTGATCGGTGTCGAACCCGAACGGGTGGCCTATGCGCTCAACGAGGCGGTGAACCATCCCATCGACCCGCGCTATCTTGATGCGACGGAGGCGAAATGCCAAGAGGTCATTCATCTCGCCACCGAAGAAGGCTTCGATGTGCGAAAGCTCGTCCCCGCGCCCACGAACACCCCCGAAGATGCAGGCCCCTACATCACCTTCGGCCTCTGCTACGCCACCGATCCTGAAACGGGCGTGCACGATGTGACCATCCATCGCCTGTGCCTACAAGGCCCCGACGAGATATCCATCTACATGGTGCCCGGCGCACGCCATATCGGCGCGTTCTATGAAAAGGCAGAGAAGCTGGGTAAACCTCTGCCCATATCCATCAGCATCGGCGTCGATCCCGCCATCGAACTGGCGACTTGCTTCGAGCCGCCCACCACGCCGCTCGGCTACGATGAACTGACCGTGGCAGGCGCGCTGCGCGGGATCGGTGTCGGGCTCGTCCCCTGCCTCACCATCGACGAACATTGCATCGGTCATGCTGAATACGTGATCGAAGGCGAGCTCTTACCTGGCAAGCGCGTCGAGGAGGATCAGAATACCCACACGGGCAAAGCGATGCCCGAATTTCCTGGCTATACCGGTCCTGCGAATCCGTCGCTTCCCATCATCAAGGTGAAAGCGGTCACCACGCGCAAGGACCCCATCATGCAGACCTGCATCGGCCCTTCTGAAGAGCACGTGTCGCTCGCGGGCATTCCCACCGAAGCGAGCATCATCCAGCTGATCGAAGCCGCCATGCCTGGACGCCTGAAGAACGTCTACTGCGCAAGCCCCGGCGGAGGCAAGTTCATGGCCGTACTGCAGGTACGAAAGCGTGAACCATCCGACGAAGGCCGCCAGCGTCAGATGGCGCTCTTGGCGTTCTCTGCGTTCAGTGAGCTCAAGCATGTCTTTCTGGTCGACGAGGATGTGGATCCTTTCGATATGAACGACGTATTGTGGGCGATGAACACGCGCTTCCAGGGCGACGCCGATATCATCACCATTCCTGGCGTGCGCACCCATCCACTCGACCCCTCGAACGACCCGACCATGTCGCCCTCCATTCGCGATCATGGCATCGCATGCAAGGTCATCTTCGATTGCACGGTCCCCTACGACCAGAAGGATCGATTCGTTCGCGCCCAGTTCGAAGAGGTCGACCCGCTGCACTGGGTCGATGAATACTAAACGAAAGCAGTAGAAAACGGGAGCACGCACATGAAGAGGATCGTGGTCGGCATAAGCGGAGCGAGCGGGAGTCCGCTCGCGCTTCATTTCCTGCGCGCGCTTCGCCGCATCGAGGAGGTTGAAGTGCACCTGGTCGTGACCGATTCCGCTCTACTCACCGCTTCCTACGAATTGCCCGAACTATGCGACCAGGACGCACAGGGATCAGCTTCGAACCCCTTCGCTACCTACGCGGATATGATGCACGACCCGACTTCGCTCGACGCCACCATCTCGAGCGGGTCGTTTCCCATCGATGCCATGGTCGTGATCCCCTGCAGCATGAAGACGGTTGCGGGCATCGCGAGTGGCTATACCGATAACCTGCTCTTGCGCGTCGCGGACGTGACCATCAAGGAGAAGCGACCGCTCATCCTGGTCGCGCGCGAAAGTCCGCTCTCACCCATCCACTTGAAGAGCCTCAGCTACCTCTCGACGCTCCCCACCATCTCGATCGTGCCGCCGATGCTCGCGTACTACAGCGGACAGACGACGGTCGAGGACATGGAGAACCACATCATCGGTAAGATCTTCTCGTTATTAGGGTTGGAGCACGAAGACTTTCACAGGTGGGATCCCGAAAGCTGATGTGCGACGCTAATCGAGCGGCAACGTGGTGCGCACGTGCTCGATGTTCGCGAGGATGGTCTTGATCAATTCGTCGACCGAATCGAACTTGATCATCGGACGGATGTAGTCGAAGAACTCGACCGAGATCTCATCCCCATATATGTCCTGATTGAAATCGAGGATATGCACTTCCATGGTGGCCTTGGTCTTATCTTCGAAGACCGGCGATGTGCCGACCGCGATAGCCGCGCGATACTTGATGCCATTCACGTACGCATAACCGCCATATACGCCCTCAGAGAGCGTCTGTCGATTCGCAGGCACGATGAGGTTCGCCGTTGAAAAGCCCATGTCCATGCCTTCACCGCGTCCCGGCTGCACTTCATCAGTGATGGAGAACGGACGGCCGAGCAAGCGCTGCGCCTCCTCAAGATCGTGTTCGGCAAGGTAATTGCGAATGCGCGTTGCCGTGATGGGTAACCCCTCTTCACTCTGAAGGTTATGCGCGTCGATATGACAAACGTTCGTCGCTGCCCATTCCCCTAGATCGGCCACGCTGCCTGCGGCGCGGGCGCCGAAATGAAAATCGAGACCCACATGCAGATGCGCAGGCACATAGCCCTTGAAGGTCTTGTTCAGGAACTCGAGCGGACTGAGCGCTGCGAACTCGCGTGTGAAATGCAGTACCACCACCGCGTCGACACCGCTGCGCGCGAGCATCTCGATGCGCTGCTCGTTGCTCATGAGCTTCTTCAGACGATCAGCATGGAAGAGTTCGTCAGGATCGATGTCGAAGGTGAGCGCGATGCTGCGGCCGCCATCCTGGCGCGCCGTTTCCATGGCGCATTCGAGCAGATAGCGATGACCGCGATGCACGCCATCGAAAACACCGAACGCGCATGATGCGTTATCGAAGAGCGAATAATCGAATGAGTTATCGACGTTATAGATTTGAGCCACGTTCAACACCTACCGGAAAGACGCACTGAGCGCAGAAGCGCTGTTTCGATTCATCGAACTTGTACAAAGCCTTGATACGATTATCAACAAGAACTGCCACCACTTCCCCGTCAAAACAAGGATCAGCAGAAGGAAACACCTGAGTGGTGCAACAATATTCATCATACGAGCATTCGGGCAGCGCGACGTTAAGAGCGAGCGCATCGACCGGAAGCGCATTGCCATTACCGATCTGCGCGATGGTCTGCGCATCACGCACGAAGGCATAGCACATCGGAAGCAGTCGCAGTGGATCGATCTTCGCCTGCTCAGGATGTGTTTCGAGCGCTTCGAGCGTCACGCAATCGCCGACTTCCACCGTATCGAGCGCGACACGGCGCAGTTCAGAAACGAACGCCCCGCACCCGAATCGCTTGCCCAGATCGCGCGCGATCGAGCGCATATACGTGCCTCCTGAGACCTTCATGGTCACGCGCCAAACGGGCACGGTTCGGTCTTCTTCAAGAGGCTGTTCCAGAAGATCGTTCAACGATGCTTCGAACACTTCATCGAGCGTCGCCTCATAGACTTCGAAGTCGCGCGGCTTGAGCTCGATCACATTGCCGGCGCGAGCCGCAGCATACGATCTCTGGCCGCCCACCTTCACCGCGGAATAAACGGGAGGAAGCTGCTTACCAGCGCCTTTGAGCGACCCAACGACACTGCGAGCGTAAGATTCTTCGAAGACCTCGGGCGGAATGTCGCCGCTCGCGACCACGTCGCCTTCAGCGTCGTCGGTCGCCGTAGCGACACCGAACGCCACATCCATGGTATAGGTCTTATCGTGCCCGCTCAGATACGCATCGAGACGCGCCGCAGGGCCGACCGCGACGCATAGAACGCCTGAAGCGAGCGGATCGAGCGTGCCGGTATGGCCAACGCGCTTTTCGCCGAAGACCCTTCGGCATCGATCGACCACATCATGGGAAGTGAGGCCTTTTGGTTTATCGATCGCAAGCAAGAGCGAAAGGCCCGAAGAGCCTCGTTTAGCCATCGATCTCGGCCTTCTGGGATGCGAGCAGCTCGTTCAAGCGCGCGACCTCTTCAGGGGCTGCCGCGGCGAAGCAGCTCGTCAGCACCTCGGTGGGCACTGCGACGCACGCCTCATAGAGCGTGCCGTGGAACGTGAGCCCCGCAGCCGCCTTGTGGCCACCACCACCGAACACGCGCGCGATGGCGGCGACATCGGTATCATCCTTCGCACGAAGGCTGCCACGGATGGTGCCTTCACCGTTCTCCTTCAGGATGAGCGCGATATGCACGCCTGCGATATTGCGTAGGACGTCGATGAGGATCTCGGCATCGTCGCGGATCGCGCCGGTCGCATCGAAATCGGATTCTTTCAGATACGAGAAGACGAACGCCCCATCGCAGAAGAACATCATGCGATCGAGCGTGAGCTGCTCCAAGCGCAACGAAGGCAGTGACCGGCTCTGGAAGAATTCGCGTGCGATGAGATTCGGCTCCGCACCTGCTTCGACGGTCTCCGCCGCATGGATGAGACAAACGGGCGTGGTGTTCTGATATGAGAAGCGCCCCGTATCGGTCATGATGCCGGTGAGCGCGCAGAGCGCCTGCGCCTCGTCGACGCAACCGAGCAACTTCAGCAGTTCCCAGATAAGATCGCAGGCCGAAGGTGATGCGGGATCGACGTAATTCAGATCCGCCATCGATGTATCGGAGGCGTGATGGTCGATGGTGATGCGATACTGTGCGCGGTCGTGGACCGCAGCAGCGTCCTTCAATCGATCGACGTTCGGAACGTCCACCGCGATGAACACTTCGACATCTTCATCGAAATCCTTCGCAGGAACGAGATTCTCCGAGCCCGGCAGGAAGCCCAGCTTCGCTTCGATAGGCTGGTCGGTCGCAAGAAGCCCCGTCACGCGCTTGCCGAGCACGCGCAGACCCTGCTCGAGCGCGAGCTGTGACCCCAAGCAATCGCCATCAGGATTCACGTGTCCGCAAATAGCGAACGTTTCGTGCTCCTCGATGAAACGTGCGATGGCTTCGAGGGTCGTATTCGACTGCGGCGTGAGCATAGCTGGCCCTTAGTCTTCGCTCGCTTGCGAGGCGTTGTTGCGTTCGGAGTCGGCATTGAGCGCATGCGCGATGCGCTCGGCGTTATCGACGCTCTCATCAAGATGAAAGCGTAGCTCGGGTGCGACGCGCCAGGAGAGCTTCTTCGCCATGAGCGAACGGATACGACCTGCTGCTGCCGCGAATGCCTGCGCGACTTCGGTATAGCGCGAAGGCTCGGTCGAGTAATAGACGTTCGCGACCGAACGATCGTAGCTCACTTCGACACCGGTGATGGTGACCATGTCCAAACGCGGATCGGAGATCTCGAAGAGCAGGATCTCGGAGATGACCTCGCGCGCCTGCTCGTTCACACGCCTATTGGAAGAACCCTGCTTCATGCTTACTCAGTCCTCTCGACCTCGACCACACGATAGCCTTCGATGTGGTCGCCGATCTTGATGTCCTGATAGCCAGCGATACCGATACCGCATTCATAGCCACGAGCAACGCTCTTGACATCGTCCTTGAAACGACGGAGGCTTTCGATCTCGCCTTCGTAGACGACCGTGCCATCGCGCACGATGCGCACCTGATCATCGCGGCTGATCTCGCCTTCCAGAATGTAGCAACCAGCAACGACGCCGATCTTGGGTACCTTGAAGGTCTCACGCACTTCGGCGATGCCCGTGTCCTCTTCGACGATGTCGGGAGAGAGCAAGCCGACGCGCGCTGCGTTGATGTCTTCGATCGCCTGGTAGATGACGCGGTAGAGACGGATGTCGACCTTCTCGCGCGTTGCCACATCGCGGGTCTTGCCCGTCGGGCGCACGTTGAAGCCGATGATGATAGCGTCCGATGCTGCTGCCAGCGTAACGTCGGTCTCGGTGATGCCGCCGACCGCCGCATGGATGATGTTGATCTTGACCTCGGACTGGTCCATCTTGTCGAACGCATCGCGCAGGGCTTCGATCGAGCCCGCCACGTCCGCCTTCACGACCAGGTTCAGGTCGGTGGTCTTGCCCTCCTCGATGCGTGCGAACAGATCGTCGAGGTTCATGTGCGAACGTGCTTCCTGCTTCGCCAAACGCTCGCGCAATGCACGCTGTTCAGCCAAGCGACGAGCATCGCGCTCATCTTCGAAGACGCGGAATTCATCGCCCGCGGTCGGAACGGAGTTCAGGCCCAAGATCTCAACTGGATCAGCCGGACGAGCCTCGTCGACATGCACGCCGCGCGGATTGACGAGCGCGCGAACCTTGCCATACGAAGTGCCCGCGACCACCACGTCGCCGGTCTTCAGGGTGCCGCGATCGACGAGCACGGTAGCCACCGAACCGCGACCCTTATCCAGGTTCGCTTCGATGACGAAGCCCGATGCCAGCGCATTGGGGTTCGCACGCAACTCGAGCACATCGGCCTGCAAAAGGATGGTCTCGAGCAGATCGTCGATATGCAGGTTCTGACGTGCAGAGACATCGACGAACATATTCTGGCCGCCCCACTCTTCAGGGATGATGCCATGCTCGGTGAGTTCGGTACGAACGCGCTCGGGCGTCGCGCCTGGCTTATCGATCTTGTTCACCGCGACGACGATGGGAACGTTCGCCGCATTCGCGTGATTGATCGCTTCGATGGTCTGTGGCATGACGCCGTCGTCGGCTGCGACCACCAGCACGACCACGTCGGTAACCTTCGCACCACGCGCACGCATGGCGGTGAACGCCTCGTGACCAGGGGTGTCGATGAAGGTGATCTGACGACCGTCGATATTGACGACCGACGCACCGATGTGCTGGGTGATGCCGCCCGCTTCCTTGTCGGCGACGCCCGTGGAGCGGATCGCGTCGAGCAAGGAGGTCTTGCCGTGGTCGACATGGCCCATGACGGTGACCACCGGAGGACGCGGTTCGAGATCGGCCTCGGAGTCGTTGTAGACGACCGCGAATTCTTCTTCAGGCGAGACGACACGCACCTTACGACCCAGGTCATCTGCGATGAGCTCGATAAGATCGTCGCTCATGGTCTGCGTGAGCGTGAGCGCCGATCCCAACAGGAACAGACGCTTGATGATGTCGTTCGGGGAAACGTCCAAAAGCTCTGCGAACTGAGCGACCGTGGATCCTTGCGCCACCTCGACCACCGAATCGTCGAGCACGAGCGTCGGGTCGAGACCCTTCTCCAGCGCTTCCAATTCAGCGCGCTCGCGTGCTTCCGCCTCGCGCTTCTCCTTGCGCTTCTTACGACGACCCTGACCTTCGTGCGAAGCAGCCTCCACCGCAGCGCGCGCTTCCGCGAGCACCTTATCGCGCTGGAACTTCTCGGCCTGAACGGCCATCTGCGCGTAGCGATCCTCGCCTTCGGCAGCGTTGTTCTCGAGTTCGGGAACGACCGGCTCGAAGCCCTTGCGCTTGTCGCCCTTCTTGCCGCGTCCGCCACGACCCTGGCTGCCCGCATCGGGTGCCTGGTTGCTCAAGCGCTCGCGCTCGTTGTTGATCTGATCGAGCAATGAGGAGAACGTGCTCGGTGCCGAAGCGGGAGCCGCCTTCTTGGCAGGCTTGGACGACTTCGATCCTTTGCGCGAAGCCAGCGCCTCTTCGACGGCTTGCTTCTTCGCCACATCCGCAGCGCGCGCTTCGGCCTCGGCCTTGACCTTAGCCTCATGCGCTTCGCGCTCCACGCGTTCGCGTTCGCGTTCGATCTGCTCGCTCAAGCTCTCAAAAGGTGACGAGGATACCTTCTTCTGAGCTCCAGCTTCCGCATCGTCCTTCTTCGGACCTGCAAAACCTTCCTTCTGCTGGCTTTCACGACGCGCACGCTCAGCTTCGCGTGCCTGACGCTCCTTCTCCACCGCAGCACGGCGCGCAGCAGCTTCTTCTTCCTTCTGCGCCTCTATCTTCGCCTGCTCTTCAGCGAGCTTCTTAGCCTCTTCTTCCTCGAGCTGACCTGCACGCTGCTTGATCTCGGGTTCAAGATTCTTACGGATCTTCTCCACGTAGGCTTCTTGCAGGATGCTGGCGTGGCTCTTGGCGGGTATCTTCATATCCGCAAGACGGGCCAAGAGATCCTTGCTGGTCATATCGAACTCTTTAGCCAATTCATGTACACGCATACCGGCCATGTAGTCTCCTCGTCTACTACCTAGTCCAAAACATCGCTCATGATGTCCTGAGCGAGCTGTTCACACTTTTCCTTGCCCACGCTCACACGCAATGCTCGATCGAGCTTGTGCGTTCGCAGGGCCTTTTCAAGGCACGCGAGGCTGCATACGTATGCGCCTCTGCCATTCGCCTTGCCCGTCGGGTCGTATTCGACCGCCCCTTCAGGGGTGCGCACGATGCGGATGAATCCCTGCTTGGAATCCGTCTTCCTGCATTCGATGCAGGTCCTCTGCTTCGTACGCTTCTCCATCTGCCGACCTTAGTTCTCCTGGTCAGCATGGATGCCGCAGTACATGCTGCCAGGGCGCACGTGATTGCGACAGCGAACGCCGTCCGCGTCCACATAGGCGCAGATACCGTCGCTCACTTCTTCTTCCTCGACCGCATCGATCAGATCGTCGTCTTCAGCGACCATAGGCTCGCCTGCGAACGAAGAGGACTTGATGTCGATGTGCCAACCGGTCAGGCGTGCTGCCAAACGAGCATTCTGACCTTCCTTGCCGATCGCGAGCGAGAGCTGATCGTCGGGAACGATGATGGTGGCGTAGTTGTTCTCTTCATCGATGATGACGCGATTGACCTTCGCGGGAGAGAGCGCGTTCGAGACATAGACCGCTGGATCCTCGTCCCACTGGATCACATCCACGCGTTCGTTGCGCAGGCCTTCGACCACCATGCGAACGCGAGAACCCTTCGGGCCGACGCAGGCGCCCACCGGATCGAGGTTCGGCTCGCGAGAAGCGACCGCGATCTTGGAACGTTCGCCCGGTTCGCGCGCGATGCTCTTGATCTCGACCAGACCGTCGTAGATCTCGGGCACTTCGATCTCGAACAGACGACGAATGAGATCGGGATGCGTACGGGAAACGACGATGGAAGGACGAGCATGCTCGCCGCGAGTCTTCGGAGTTTCAGCGTTCGGATCGCGCACATCGACGATGAGCAGCTTCAGGCGCTGATTATGACGATAGTGCTCGTTGCGCGGACGCTCGTTGCGCTCGTTAGGGTTGCGCTTCAGATCGTAGTGCGGAAGCTCTGCTTCGACGCCTTCACGGATCTTGATGATGGTGAATTCGGGCGTGCCCTGCAGCACGGTACCCGTTACCAGATCGCCCACGCGATCGGAGAACTCTTCGTAGATGGACTGGCGGCCAGCCTCGCGCACGATGGAGCTGATGACGTTCTTCGCGTTCTGCGCAGCGATACGGCTCACATCGTCGGGCGTGACGTCGCGCTCTTCGAATTCGGTGTACTCGCCGGTCTCCTCGTCGGGTTCGCCGACGGGTACCATCTCGTACACGTAGATCTTGCCGGTCTGGCGATCGATCGTGACGCGTGCGTCCCATTCCAGATCGAGGATGTGCTGATAGCTCTTCGCCAGCGATGCCTCAAGACGTTCGATGAGATAGAATTCGTCGATCTTTCGTTCGTGCGCGAGCGCCTGCAAAGCGTCTATCAATTCTGAGGTTGCCATACCTATCCCTTCTTTGCATTGAAATCTATGGTTGCGATCACATGTGCCTTCTTGATGATGTTATAGGGAATGGCTTCCACGATGCCATCGACATCGAGCAGCACGGCCTCCCCTTCCACACCGGCGAGCTTGCCCGTGTATTTGCTACGGGAATCGAAAGGCTCCGAAAGCACGAGGTGCGCCTTCTCTCCCGCGAAACGCTTGAAATGTTCTATGGTACGCAGCGGTCGATCGATGCCAGGCGATGAGACCTCGAGCGTATACGCGCCCGGGAACGGGTCGATCCGATCCATGAGATCATTGATCCATTCTTGAGCGCTCGAGAGCTCGTCGAAGCCCACTCCCCCTTCGCAATCGATGTAAACACGAATGGTGGGTGCCTTCTTCGAGCCGACGATGTCGACCGTGACGATCTCGATGCCCTGTTCGGTAGCTTTCGGAGAAAGCGCGTCGAGCAGCTGTTGTTCTTTAGCGGTGAGCACGATCCTCCTCAACTCCTCTCAGAAACAAAAGAAGCGGGACAAAGCCCACTTCCTCAAAAGATCGAAAGTATTCGTACCAAGTACCTGGTTATTTATACCACATCAACGAGGGAAATAGCAAATGGGCACGCCCGCACCCGTGCCGTTCGCCGCAGTATTCGCCCCAAAGAAGCTCTCTATGCAGGCTCAGCAGCAGCGAACAGCCCAACGAAACAAGAGAGGACGGGATATCTCCCGTCCTCTCTACAGACTCACTCGTAGCGCATGAACGATCTCTCGTTCATGTCTTACAGCAGGCTAATTGCCATTCGCGTTGGTGCCAGAGAAATTATAGACGATCGCGTAATAGTAAACGCCCTTGGAGTTCTTGTAGATGCCCACACCTGCCTTCGTAGCGGTGGTGCACTGCATCATCTTACGATGCCCGTCAGAATCCTTCCAACGCTGAACAGCTTCATTAGCGCTCATCTTCCAGGTAGCGTATTGCAAGATGTCAGAGAATTGACTCTGCTTACCTGCTGGAATACCAAGCCTATGAATCAAGCTGCCCTTATCCGCACAGCCCTTGGCAGAGTTGTATGCCATGGTCGCACATTCGTTATCCCAGGTCACTTTCTTAAGGCCCTTAGATGCACGGTAGTTATTATAGGCGTCGAAGATCTGTCGAGCATATTGCTGATCAGTGGTGGCTGTAGTGGTATTAGACGAAGAGGAGCTGCTCGGCTTCTTGTTCTTCACCCATTTGCCATCAGCACCGACCCAGTACTTACCGCCATCGACCCACATGTTGATCGCCATGACGCCGTCAGCCTTCACCCAATAGGTGCCACTGATCCACTTGTTGCGCAAGCTCACGCCATTGCCATCGAAGTAATACCACCATCCGGTGATCTTCTGCCAACCAGTCTTCATCGCACCAGAAGAAAGGTCGAGGTAATAAGTCTTACCAGAAAGGACGAGCCAGCCGGTCTTCATGACACCAGAAGAAGGATCGAGATAATACCATTTACCTGACACTTTCTTCCAGCTCTTCGCCATCGCGCCAGAATCGTTGAAGTAGTACCACTTATTAGAGATCTTCTTCCAGCCCGTCTGCATCACGCCGGATGTATTAGCGTAGTATCGTGAGCTGCCAACGTTGAAGAAACCAGTCTTCATCTTGCCGTTCCCAGGCGTGAGGTAATACCATTTACCACCAGTCTTGAGCCAGCCGGTCTTCATCGCGCCAGAGTTGTCGTGATAGTACCAATAAGAACCATCTTTGACCCAGCCAGTGCGCATCCAGCCAGACGCATCGAAACGATAGGTCTTGCCAGAGATCACCTTAGAACAGCTCTTCGGATAGGTGCCGTCGGAATTCTGATACCACCAACGATTTCCAGTCTTCACCCAACCTTCCTTCACTTTGATCTTGAAAGTGACGGTCTTAGTGCCAGCATAGTTGCCTTTACCCGTGATGGTGATGGTCGCTGTACCAGCTTTGATGTTGTTCGAGTACTTGAGCGTATAGTCAGTACCCGATTTCAGCGTGGTCGAGCCCATCTTCACGGTCGGAGCAGGAGTGAGCGCTTTGCCCGTGTAATTCTGATCAGCGACGGTCGCTGTAGCGCTAGAGATGCTCTTAGCATTGACCTTGAACGTGAGCTTCTTGGTGCCCGTGTAATTTCCCTTGCCCGTAATGGTCACGGTCGCAGTACCGGGTTTGATGTTGTTGGCATATGCGACCGTGTAGTCGGTGTTCTGCTTCAGCTTCGCACCTTTGTACTTCACAGCAGGATATGGCGTAAGTTGGTAACCTGTGAACGTTTGGGCAGCGATGCTGTCGAACGTGCACTGGCTAAGGTTCACCTTGGTTGCTGGAGTCGTGGTCGAACCTTGATTTTGCTGCGGATTGATCGCGCCACTATGGCCAGAAACGTCGAACCACGCTTCGAGCGCAGTAGTGTCTGCGATGTAGTTATTGCTGCAGTTCAAATACGTGAGCTTCGTGTTCTTGCTGATATCAAGAGAAGTAAGTTTATTGTCGTTGCATCTAACGACAGTGAGATTCGTATTCTTGCTGATATTGAGCGAAGTCAGCTTGTTGCCTACGCAATTCAGGCTATCAAGTGCTGTCAACTGAGAAACATCAAGGGATGCGAGCGCACATCCACTGCAAATAAGACCTTCGATGTTCGCTGAAGACGAGAACTTCAGTGTCGTGAGCGAAGGATTATCTTGACAAAAAACGGTCTTGAGCTTGGTGCAACCAGAAATGCTCAATGACGTGAGGTTATTACTGCTGCAAATGAGCGTGACCAGACTAGAACAATTAGATATATTCAGCGAGGTCAAGCTGTTCGATACACAAGAAAGACCGGCAAGGTTCGTGCAGCCACTCACATTGACCGTTTTCAAGGCGGTAGCAAAGTCGCTGTAGAAAGTCCTTAGATTCGCACACGCGGTCGCATCGATTCCAGTTATCTTCCCGCTAACGGTTAGCTTCGGGGTCTCCTGAGCGATGATGTCCATATCGCCGATCGCAGTGACCGCCTTGCCACCAAGCGTCGCAGGAACCGTGGCGGTCGTTTTGGTCGTGCTACTGATAGCAGTGATCATCACGCCAGTGCCGCTCGACGTATCATCCTGATACGTATAGTCCACGCCATCTACCGTTGCGACCGAAGCGTTCGACGCATAAGCAGGATGAAGCGGGACGAGACACAGCAAAGTCGCTGTAAGAAGACAGGCGAAAACTAGACAAAGCTTCGCCCTCAACGAAATGCGTTCGGAAGAAGCGACAGCGAAGGTTTTACCTAGAAGAAGCTGCCCTCCCCCCCGAAGATTTCAAGAGTTCTTGGAGCATTGTTGCCTCCTCGTAACAAAACCTACACAAACATTAGAAGTATAGCACCGTGACGTCGCTTTACGACAAAAAAGACGGAACTGAAGCTCCGCCTTTCAAGAACATTTCTTCGATTATGAAACTATCCCTTCAACGAGATCCCTTTCACCCACGCACCGGATCCATCAACGTAATACAAGTGATCAGCATCAGTGCCGACCCACGAATTGGTCGCCATCACGCCATCGGCCTTCACCCAGTACTTGCCCGAGATCCAAG
>ERZ1673752.786-NODE-786-length-50736-cov-26.726722_pt1 | contig 50736 bp, 41 predicted proteins | sample MGYA00580195_ERZ1673752 | MGnify/ENA primary metagenome ERZ1673752 (study PRJEB41218, sample SAMN15661744) | gut metagenome | host: Homo sapiens | place: Canada: London | collected 2015-08-20/2019-03-30 | study: EMG produced TPA metagenomics assembly of...
TCATATTCCCTTTCTTTCCATCGGCAGCCGGTTGCCAATTGCTCCGTACTCCGACTGCGCAAAGATAACCATTTCGCCCCTTTCCCGAGAAAAAACAGCCCGTTTCTCTCCCCATCATTCTCGTTTTCTGCGGATACTCTTTCGCACGAATCACAATCCGGTACAGCAACAAACCCGATCCAATGAACCAAACAATCGGTATAAACCGAACCGCATCACCAGAGGAATTAAAACACGTCTACCAAGACACCGGTGTAGTATTACGATCGAAAGCAATTCATTTATGCCCTTGAGCCGGATTGCTTCTACCGAGGTGACAGTGCTTTCCCTTAGTGGAATCAAATCGCTCTACCGAGGAGTTGGCGCTCTCCATCCAAAGGAGCTGTTCGGCTGTACGATGGGAACGGAGCGGTGCTCCCATACAAACAAATCGCTGGTTACATGCCGTCCGAGCGGTTCTACGGAGGTATCGAGGAAAAGTCTATAGAGTATCTGAGAAAAATCTATAGAGTTTTTCCAGAAAGTCTATAGACTTTTCTCCGACAGCACCATACATCCGCTCCGTTCACTCCCATCCTCCGCTCCGAATATACCGTACAACCGATCTGTTTCCTCCCATCCCCTACCCCATTGTTACCCATTCACCGCTCCGAATCCTCCGTACAACTTGTTCTGTATGCACCCATCCGCCACACCGACTCAGTCGTATAAGCGATTCTCACCTACTATCACCGTCATTGTGTTTTAGCAATGAGTGTCGTTTTACTCGATAGTAACTTCCGTTTAAACAACGATAAACCAAATGAAAATCAGTGGCAGGCAACTTATGGATGGAGCGTGTGGAGAGAGATAATTAGTAGAAGGACATATCAGCATTGCCGAAATGTTTGCCTCATTAGTACCGCACTTCGCTGAGGTGAATCGGAAAGTAATGTGGTCGGGGCACGCTTTTAAGCGTGTTTATGAGAACATAAGAGGGAATAATTGCGCAATAAAGGCTACCTTTACGGCAGCGGAGAATGAGCGAACAAACGGACGAATAGGAAGAACAGATATGAATAAGTACGATATAGTTATCATCGGGGCGGGCCCCGGTGGGTATAGCGCCGCGCTCTTTGCGGCATCAAAAGGGAAAAAGGTGGCTCTTTTTGAGGAACGCGCCATCGGAGGCGTTTGCCTGAACGAAGGGTGCATCCCCACCAAAACACTACTCCACTCGGCACATCTGCTGGAAGATATGCGCGAATCGGCTAAGTGCGGCATCAAGTACGAAGGCGATTTAACCATCGATTTCAAGCGCATAGCGGCACGCAAAACCAAGATTGTGCGGAAACTTACTGCAGGCGTATCGATGCGGCTCAAGGAAGCCGGTGTGGAAGTTATCGCCACTCGCGCACAACTGAACGGAGAAGCCGACGGCGCCATCCGTATTGTGGCGGACGGCACGGAGTACCTCGCCACGGACGTAATACTGGCAGCGGGGAGCGAAACGGTAATTCCGCCCATTCCGGGCGTTGAAACGTCGGGCTACATCACGTCGCGCGAAGCGTTGGATGCCAAGGAGTTGCCACAAAGCATCGCCATTATCGGCGGAGGGGTTATCGGTATTGAGTTCGCCGACTTCTACCAATCAATGGGCGTTAAGGTGACGGTGATCGAAATGATGCCCGAAATACTCGGAAACATGGATAAGGAAACCTCCGCCATGCTACGGGAATCGCTCACAAAGCGCGGTATTGAGATCCTACTTCAAACTAAAGTGACGGCATTGGCACCGGGCGAAGTAACCATCGAAAAGCAAGATGGAACGAACGAAACGCTTCAAGCGGAAAAGACGCTCCTTTGCGTGGGCAGACGGCCCCAGTCAAAGGGTTTGGGCTTAGAAAGCCTTTCCATCGAAATGAACCGAGCCGCGGTCAAAACGAACGAATATTTGCAAACGTCCCATCCGCATGTTTACGCCATTGGCGACCTGAACGGCGTCTCTTTATTGGCACATACGGCGGTTCGCGAGGGAGAAGTTGCCGTAGAACATATTCTCAATGCGCCCAACGCCCCGAAGATGTGCTACCGCGCGATACCGGGAATCGTTTATACGCACCCCGAGATTGCCGGCGTGGGAGCTACGGAAGAGGCATTACAAGCGTCCGGCGAGCCCTATCAAGTGAAGAAGTTACCGATGAGCTATGCAGGCAGGTTCATTGTGGAATCGGAAGGCGTAAACGGACTTTGCAAGATTATTACCGATAAGGAGGATCGAATCATTGGTTGCCACCTATTGGGCAATCCGGCAAGCGAAATCATTCTCATCGCCGCCATAGCGGTAGCGGAAGGGACAAAGGCGGAGGATTTCCGTCGGAACTGCTTCCCCCATCCCACGGTTGGGGAAATTCTTCATGAAACACTCCTCGAAGGGTAAGCCGGCACGGTTCGATCCGATGCACAGCTCGCAGGGAGGGATAAGGCTTCAACAGAGGAATAAATCCTCCCTACCCTTTTGTGCATCCGAAACCTATATACCTTTCGTGCGAAACTTATATACCTTTCGTGCGGAACCTATATACCTTTCGGATGGGATGTATATAAGATTCAAAAAGAGACTCGCGCCCTACCCCCAAGAGCAGGAAATGCTCCGAGCGGATCTTTCCGCTCAGTGGGTGCGATGCCTTCGGACAAATTGACCGAAAAGAGGCTTTGGTATCATTTTTGTATTAGTAAAAGCGTGATTAGCTAATGAAGCGTAGTTGGGAACAGATGATGAAATTGAAACATACTATAATAGGTGTACTGATGTGCGTACTGAGTTGCGTGCCCGTCCCTAGCCTGAAAGGCGCCAATGAATGTGCCGGCGAAGTGGCGGAACAGCCTCACACCACCATCAGTTTGCTTGCCGTTCCTCCCTACGAAGCACACATCTGGACCATTTACGGGCATGCCGCCGTGCGTGTGGTGGACAGCAATGGGTACGACCGCGTGTACAACTGGGGCGTTTTCGACTTCGATAAGCCCGGGTTTATCCGTCGTTTTGTAGCCGGCACCAGCACGGACTATATGCTTGCCGAGCAACCTACCGATGAATACATCTATAGTTATGCGTCACTGGGATGCGATGTGTACGAGCTTACGCTCAATCTGACTGACGAAGAGGCGGCTCGCTTCCTGAAGCTGGTAGAGGAAAATCTGAAACCGGAGAACCGCTTTTACCGCTATAACTTTGTATTTGACAATTGCGCCACACGCCCCATTCTTCTGTTGGAACAGGCTCTGAACGGGAAACTTATGCTTCCCGATGTACCTCAGACCACACGCCGCGCGATGATTGACCGAAGCAGCACGCAGCGCCCTTGGCTCAAATTTGGGACAGATATGGTTCTGGGTCGCTCTGCCGATACACCGGTAGGCGCACACGATCAGCTGTTTCTTCCGCTCTATATGAAGGATATTGTCAAAGCGTCCCAAATTATGGATGCAAGCGGCTCCTTGCGCGCTGCGGTATCCGGGGAGCGCATTTATCCGAAATTGGGTGAGCAGGAACAAATTAAAGCTACGCCGTGGCCACTGCAACCATTGACTGCAGCCGTTTTGCTATTACTAATAACGCTTATTGGTGCGGCTACGGCACGCGGAAAAGCATATTTTATGCGCACCTGGGGCGCGATCGTTCTCGCTGTTATGGGATTATCGGGTTGTCTCATCTTTTTCCTCACGGTAATTTCACTCCATCCGCTCACAGCCCCCAACTGGACGCTTGCCGTATTGCATCCGTTCCATCTGCTCGTGGCACTCCCGCTGCTGCTCTTTTGGGCACCGAGCCGCGTTTCGCGCTTCTACCACCTCGCCAACATTACAGTGCAGATACTTTTCCTATTGATCTGTTCTTGGGCGACTGCACAACACTTTCACCCGGCTTTGTACCTTATTTCGGTCACTCTGCTGGTAATTTCGCTATGGGCTTTCCGATACGGTAAACTGATATCGGTATCCTCCCCCAAACGTAGGCGGAAACGAACCGCTCCGCGAAGCAATACACAAAAGGCATAAGGCTAATAGCTGAAAATGACCTAACTTTGTTCCTTGTAAGTACACAATATTAAAACAATGGCACTGAACCAATTCTTATCAAAAATCTTTGGTAGCAAGTCGCAACGCGACCTTAAAGAAGTTGCGCCCTATGTGACTAAAATCAAAGAAATATACCCCACAATAGAGCAATTAGACAACGATGGGCTGCGCGCCCGTACCGATGCTCTGCGTAAGCGGATAGCCGATTACACACAAGATAAAACGGACGAAATCGAGCAGCTCAAGAGGGGGCTTGAGGAACAGAATCTGGAGCAAAGAGACGAAACATGGAAGCGCATCGATAAACTGGAAGAGGAAATTCTGGATAAGAATGAGGAAATCCTGGACCAAATCCTGCCCGAAGCGTTTGCCATAATGAAAGATACGGCTCGCCGCTTTAAGGGAAACGAGCAAATAGTAGTAACCGCCAACGAACGCGATAAGGAACTTGCTGCTACACACGACTTTGTAACGATTGAAGGCGATAAAGCCATTTATCGAAATCATTGGGTAGCAGGCGGTAACGAAATCGTATGGGATATGGTTCATTACGATGTACAGCTTATCGGCGGTGTAGTACTACACAAGGGCAAAATTGCTGAAATGGCTACCGGTGAAGGGAAAACGCTTGTGGCTACCCTACCCGTATTCCTTAACGCTCTGCCGGGCAGAGGGGTACACGTGGTTACCGTGAACGATTACCTATCCAAACGAGATGCCGAATGGATGGGACCGCTCTATATGTTTCATGGGTTGAGCGTGGATTGTATCGATAAACATAAGCCTAATTCGGATGGACGACGTGCCGCATATAATTCGGATATTACGTTCGGCACCAATAACGAATTCGGCTTCGACTATCTGCGTGACAATATGGCAACATCGCCCTCCGATTTGGTTCAGAGGAAACATAACTACGCCATCGTCGATGAAGTGGACTCGGTATTAATTGACGATGCCCGTACGCCACTCATTATATCCGGTCCTACGCCCAAAGGTGAGGAACAATTATTCGAAACTTATCTGCCAAATGTGGAAAAGGTGGTGGAAGCACAACGCAAACTTTGTGCGCAACTGCTGATTGACGCAAAGAAGAAAATGCAGAGTGAGGATAAAAAGGAACAGGAAGAAGGCGGACTGCTCCTATACCGCTCCTACAAAGGGCTCCCCAAGAATAAGGCGTTGATTAAGTATCTGAGCGAACCGGGTATAAAGAGCGCAATGCTCAAAACGGAAGAGTTCTATATGCAGGACAATATGCGTCAGATGCATATCGTAACCGATCCGCTCTACTTTGTAATCGATGAAAAGATGCAAAGTGTGAATCTAACGGACTTAGGACAGGAATTGCTCTCAAAAGGTACACAGGACAGTCAGTTCTTTGTATTACCGGATATAACCTCTCTACTCTCGCAACTTGATGCCGAAGAACTAACTCCCGAAGCCAAAGCAGAGAAAAGAGATACAATCGTAACCGATTACGCGATCAAAAGCGAACGCGTTCACACGGTAAACCAGCTCTTTAAGGCGTATGCACTGTTCGAAAAAGACGATCAATACGTCGTTATTGATAATAAGGTGCTTATCGTGGACGAACAAACCGGTCGTATTATGGAAGGACGCCGTTATTCGGACGGACTGCACCAAGCCATTGAAGCAAAAGAACGCGTTAAAGTAGAAGCCGCCACACAAACGTTTGCCACCATCACCCTACAGAATTACTTCCGTATGTATCACAAGCTATCCGGTATGACCGGTACTGCCGAAACGGAAGCAGGCGAATTGTGGGATATCTATAAGTTGGATGTAGTGGTAATTCCCACCAACAAACCGGTTATTCGTAAGGATATGAATGACCGAATCTACAAAACGGCACGTGAAAAATATAAGGCTGTAATAGACGAAATAGAGGATTTGATCGGAAAAGGCAGACCCGTACTAGTAGGGACCACTTCCGTTGAAATCAGCGAATTGCTCAGCCGAATGCTATCGCTCCGCAAGATACCGCATAATGTGCTCAATGCTAAGCTGCACCAAAAGGAAGCAGAGATTGTGGCAGAAGCCGGTAAAAAGGGAACCGTAACCATTGCTACCAATATGGCAGGGCGTGGAACGGATATCAAGTTAACACCGGAAGTACGGGATGCCGGCGGGCTCGCCATTATCGGTACAGAACGGCACGAATCGCGCCGTGTGGATAGGCAGTTACGCGGTCGAAGCGGCCGTCAGGGCGACCCGGGCTCATCCGTATTCTTCATTTCATTGGAAGACCACCTGATGCGTCTATTTGCGAGCGACCGTATCGCCTCACTTATGGACAGAATGGGCTTTAAGGAAGGGGAAGTATTAGAGAACAAAATGCTTTCCAAGAGCGTGGAACGGGCACAGAAAAAGGTTGAGGAAAATAACTTCGGTATTCGTAAGCGATTGCTTGAATATGACGATGTTATGAACTCGCAGCGCGAAGTGATCTATACGCGTCGTCGTCACGCTTTGATGGGAGAACGCATCGGGCTGGATACGCTCAACACGCTATACGATGTAACGGAACAAATTGTATTCAAAAACAAGGAAATGGACGACTACGAAGCGTTCAAACACGAAATGCTTGGCGTTCTTTCCGTTGAAAGCTCCGTTACCGAGGAACAATTCCACAAAACGAGAGAAAACGACCTCGCGGCAAAAGTATTTGACGAAGTATACAACGCTTACAAGCGCAAACTCGATACGATTGCTTCCATCGCTTACCCGGTTATTCATCAGGTTCGCGAGCAGCGAGGCGATAAGTTTGAACGCATCATTGTACCCATCACCGATGGAAAGCGTACCTATAACATCGTTACCAATCTGAAAGAAGCCGATGAATCAGAGGGGCACTCTCTTCTGAAAGAGATTGAAAAGAGCATTTCGCTCTATACTATTGACGATGCTTGGAAGGAACATCTGCGCGAAATGGACGAACTACGCAACTCCGTGCAGAGTGCCGCTTACGAAAACAAGGATCCGCTACTAATCTACAAGCTGGAAAGCTACGAACTTTTCAAAACTATGGTGGAAGCGATGAACCGTAAAACAGCATCTATACTTATGCGTGCCCGCATCCCGATGCCGGAACAAAATGAGGAAGGTAACGTAAATGTACGGGAAGCGGCTCCGGAACGAAGAAGCGATATGAGCCGCTACAGCACCCGCAAGGATGATGTTTTGGAAGAATCCCGTCAAATGCAACGCACCGCAGCGCAAAGTGCTACCGGATCGGCTCCGGCAAAGCAGCAACCGATTATAGCAGAGAAAAAGATAGGGCGTAACGATCCGTGTCCGTGCGGTAGCGGCAAAAAGTACAAAAACTGCCACGGTCGCAATCTGTAATAAGTAGTATGATTAGCTCTATGACCGGCTTTGGCTCTGCCAATGCCATCCGTGACAATAAAAGTTATACGTTAGCGATCAGAACGCTAAACAGCAAGCAGGCGGATGTAACTATCCGTCTGCCACAGCTATACAGGGATGCGGAAACGCCCATTCGCACTGCCGTTGTTCAGAAGCTATCGAGGGGACGTATAGAAGTTTCGCTTACCATTACGGACATAGCGCCCGAAAGTGCTGTTGCGTCGCAGCATTTGATTGATGTAAAGCGTCTTTCGGCTTATCTTGATGAATGCAAGCAAACAGCCGAAAGCATGGGTTTATCCGTACAGGAGCCATTTTTCGCCAAACTGCTCTCATTGCCCGGCGTGATTCTGCCACAGGATGATGCCCAATCTCAGACCATTAGCACTGAAGAAGAGGCACTTATTGAGCAACTCACAGACGAAGCGATCCGCGGTGTACTAGCCTTTCGCCAAAGTGAAGGGATAATGCTCGGAAAAATATTGAGTGATAACCTCAAAGCCATTGAGGAGGAACGTATACAGGTATCCGCTCTTGCACCGCAACGAATTGATCGTATCCGCGAACAACTCACTCGCGATCTTTCGCAAATCACCGATTTGGTGGATTACGATAAGGGCCGTTTGGAACAGGAACTTATCTATTACATCGAAAAGCTTGATGTGAATGAAGAGCTGAACCGCCTCGCCAAGCATCTTACCTACTTCCGTGAAACAATGGAGGGTGATTTTCCTCAAGGTGTTGGCAAAAAGCTTGGCTTCATTGCTCAGGAGATGGGGCGCGAAATCAACACTTTGGGCTCCAAAAGCAACGATACCGCTATGCAACACAAAGTGGTTCGCATGAAAGATCACTTGGAACAAATCAAGGAACAGGTTCTCAATGTACTCTGATGCTCTATGACCGGCACCAAACCTACCCTTATCATTATCTCAGCTCCCAGCGGCACGGGTAAAAGCACAATCATATCCCGTATCATTGATCGCCCCGAGTTAAATCTCAGCTTTTCCGTATCTGCAACCAATCGTCAGCCTCGAACGGGAGAAAGCGAAGGTGTGGATTATTACTTTCTGAGCGACGAACGCTTTCGGCAACTGCGTGAAGAGGATGGATTTATCGAATGTGTGGAGGTGTACCCCGGTCGTTTCTACGGAACGCTTCGGAGCGAACTGACACGAATTGCCCAAATCGGCAAAAATCTTCTACTGGATATTGATGTGGAAGGGGCTATTCGCATCAAGGAGCAATTTGGTGAAGCGGCTCTGGCCATATTCTTGCAACCGCCTTCCTTAGAGGTTCTTAGGCAGCGCCTGACCAATCGCGCCACCGATTCGGCGGAATCAATTGAGCATCGTCTAAGCCGCGCCGCTTACGAATTGAGCCTCGCTTCGCACTTTGATATTACTATTGTCAACGATCAGCTGGAAAAAGCTGTCGATGAGGTAGCAGAAGCCATTCATCGCTTTATCCAAAAAGCATGAAGACTAAAATCTATCCATTAGACACCGCCACCCATGCGGCGCTTCCGTTTGTGGAAGAGGGCATCAAAGCCGGATTCCCTTCTCCGGCTCAAGATCTGCAAGATATCGGCATTGACCTAAATGAGGCTCTAATCGAACATCCTGCCACCACTTTCCTCGCCAAGGTAGATGGGGACTCCATGCAAGAGGCGAACATATTGGATGGCGATATTCTTGTTATTGACAGAGAGCTAACTCCTTCCGAGGGAGATGTGGCTATCTGCTACATTAACGGTGAGTTTACGGTAAAACGGTTACAGCGAATCAAAGGCTCTCTGTACCTCGTTCCGGCAAACAAAGAGTTCAAAGCAATTGAAATAACCGAAGGCGATGACCTTACCATTTGGGGCATCGTAACCTATTGTATTCATAAGGTTCGCTAATCGTTGGGGCGTTTTCCTATCCAATATGATAGGTCTTATTGACTGTAACAACTTTTTTGTCTCGTGCGAACGAGCGTTTCGTCCTGAGTTAAACGGTCGGCCCGTGGTAGTTCTGTCCAACAATGACGGATGCGTGGTGGCGCGTTCCGAGGAAGCGAAGCAGTTAGGCATCCCTATGGGTATTCCCTATTTCAAAATTGCCTCATTGGTTCGGCACGAACGAGTAGTGGTACTATCCTCAAACATTGAGCTGTACGGCGATCTCTCCCATCGCATTATGGCGCTTATTGCCCAGTCCGTTCCCGATCAGGAGGTATATTCCATCGATGAGTGCTTTGTGCAAATGCCACCCCTCCCCAAAGCTGAGGAAATGGCTCGCACACTACGCAAACGAATACTAAAAGGCATCGGCGTACCGGTCAGTATCGGTATCGCGAACAACAAAACACTTGCCAAAATTGCGTCCCGAATTGCTAAGAAGCAACCAGGGCTCGGTGGCGTTAAGCCTTTGGTGGATGCATCTGAGCGTGAAGCAGTTCTCAAGCAATTTCCCGTTGGCGATGTTTGGGGCATCGGTCGCCGTTATGCCAAACGATTAGTCACCGGAGGCGTACTCACCGCATACGATTTCTCTCAGCTCAATAGCAAATGGGTGCTCAAGAATATGACGATCCGAGGCGAACAGACCCGCTTGGAGCTTCTCGGGCAACGAATTATCCCATTCGAGCGTTCCCACCCCCGTTCCTCTATTGCACGCTCCCGCTCCCTCTCTGTTCCTGTAGACAACTTTGAACGTTTGCTTTCTCTACTAATACACTTTGCCGACCTCTGCACCACCCAACTTCGCAAACAGCATCTAGCTGCCATGCGCTGCGCTGCATTCATATCACCGAGCCGTTTCGACCTTCGTTTTAAGGACGAAGCACGTATGGCCGAAGTGCTTTTGGATAATCCGAGCAACGCACTGAACGTAATTGCGCCCCAACTCCGCACCCTACTTGCCTCCATTTTTAAAGAGGGCGTTCCCTATAAGCGCTGTGGCGTTGTCTGCTCGGATCTCGTGTCCGAAGGCACTCAGATCAACCTTTTCTATAATGAAGACAACCGTGATGCCGAGAAGCTCTCGCAAACCATCGATTCAATCCGTAGCCGCTTTGGCAGAGACGTTATCGTACCCGCTTCCTCACTCCACGAGGACTTGCAAAACGTAACTAACGCCCGCCATCGCACCCCTCGCTACACCACGCGCTGGAACGAACTCCTCCGCGTAAAATAATCCTTTTTCACACTTTCGAACCTAAAATGTACCAAATATCCAAATTAAAAGCGTATATTTGTGGCACTAAGATATGCGAATTGAATGTAGACTTAGCAAATATTAAGAACCAATCATGGGAAAGGTATGAAAACGAAAATTCAAATTATCTTGACGGCACTCGTTGCTATCATGTTTGGGGTTACATCTTGTAATAAGCCCGAACTGCAAAAGCCAGTTAGAAAGGACCTACGCATTCATCCAGAATCAATCGACCTTGAAGTGGGTGAACAGGTTCAATTAGTTCTCTTCTCTGGAAAAGGAGAGGTGAAAGCAGTATGGAGCGCAACACCCCAAGAACTTGTCTCCATTGATGAAAAGGGGCTTCTTTCCGCTCTGAAAGAGGGGAAGGGCACTATCACTGCTGACTATAACGGCACCAAAGTAACAAGAGATTTCATTATTCGTGCCAGCACAAAGTACAATCTCAGCATCAAGCCTGGTAACGTACAGCTTCAAATAGGCGACAAAATCCAACTGGAACTGTACAACGGAGTAGCTCCTGTTCGAGAAGGCGTTACTTGGAGCGTGGATAACACTCAGGCGGCTTCCATTGACAAAGATGGCTTGTTCGTTGCCATTGCCGAAGGTAGTGGCGTGGTTTCGGCTACCTATGAAAATCAAGTAGTCACTTGCAACTTCATTACTTCCAAGGAAGCTCCCGAAAAGTTTATGCTTCCCATTCTGAGAATGTTCGATGATAAGGAAGATATCATCGCCCTCGAACAAGGACGCGGCAGCACAATCCTAACCGATGACCCCGATATGGGCATCATTACCTTCCAAACAACTAACGAGCTATGTCCTTACATATCCTACAACCTCGGTATCTCCATTCAGGTCTTCATAAAGAACGATGACGGCTCCGTGCTGGAAACCAAGGAATTCTACGAATTTATGGAAAAGCACGGCTTCAACACCACTCGCGAAGTGACCAACGTTCCGGGCTATTACGACTATGTTTCCTTTACGTCCGATAAGTATAAGGTTCCCAACGTAATGACGGTCACTAAAAGCGAAAATGAAGCTATACTCCCGGGAATTATGTTTACCGTTAACAGCAAATGGCAACCTTTGGACATAGTGCCTATGCCGCTACTCAATTGGAATGCTACGCGTGACGACATCAAAGCATACGAAGAAGCCCGTGGCTACACATATTGGGGCGAACGCGATCGCCCAAAGGATCACAAGGAAGTCATCTGGCGTACCGGTGAAAATAAACTCGAATACTACGAAGCTCATATGGGTATGTACCTCTATGACAAAAACAATAAGTTAGTCAAAGTGGTTGAACGGATGGCTCCTGCACAGTTTGTATTTATGCCTGCTGGCGATGGCTACAGCATTATGGCGTATTTTGATAAGATGGCAAAGTCTGAAGGATATAAAACACGACAGTCCAATGATGGGGCACCCAACAGACCTAAACGTGCTGTATACTACAACGAAGCTAAGAAGATAAAGTTCTCCATTGAATACACGAATATGAAACTGAGTGGCAGAAAGGTAATCACTGCCGGACTCGCTTTCGTTCCTTACGATGGACCGGATATAGTCGATATTGAAGAATAGTGTACCATATTTGCAGCGCATACTTGCGGAAAGTTCATTTTTCTCTGCTTTTATGAGCGATGAAAAACGTACCCGAGGAGTATATTTGATGCCGAAGAAGCAGGTATAAGGGGTTTCTTCACCACACACTTCTAACCAAGGAGTCTCGATTTTACACGAGGCTCCTTGATTTGTACCCACCTCAATGTTCCCTATCTCTCCTCCTCAAATGTTCAAATGCTCAAACATATCACATAAGCATTCTAGTGCATTGAGCTGTTTTTCTAAGGTTAGATTGTTAACACGTGTTCCTCCCATAAAGCGATCTATGAACTCATTAGGGCTAATATATCCTTCCTCTATTGTGATAAAAATTCTTGTATCCACATCAAAGTACTGCGTACCTCTTACTTATGCCCTCAGTTGCATCTGCGCCTTGGGTGTGTTGGACCTCCGTGGTTGCTTTGTTCATATCCGCTCACTAGTAAATGATTGTCATTAAGTATGCTCACCTTGACTAAGTAATACACTACCACCAAAAACCTTTTTTATTCTTCTCCTCTGTAAACTGCCCAGCCTCACACCAAATCTCTTTTGAAAACCTCCCTTTTCCGATGGCTACCGAGCACTCCCTAATCAATTCTGAAAACTCCAATTACCTCCGATGGATGCACCATATACCTCCACATTCACTCCTACATATCCACAAATCACCACTGATTAATCAAGAATCAAATGACAGCAAATGATCGGTAAATCCGGGGTAAATGAATTGATCGTTAGCATGGAATGCAGACCGAACGAAGGGTGCATAAGTCAGGACAAATGGAGCACTCAATTGGAGTTAAAGCAGTGATGAATGAAAGCAAATGAAACCAAGAACGGATGGTAATGGAGCGGACATACGACGAGAACGGAGCGGAGTATGGGAGGATGCGGATCGGTTGTACGGTGCGGTTGGAGAAAATTCTATAGACTTTTGAAAAATACTCTATAGACTTTTTTCGGATACCCTCCGCACTTTTTTCGGATACCCTATAGACTTTTCCCCAATGCTAGCGTACAAAGGCTCGGACCGTATGGGAGTAACGATTTGTTAGCACGGGAGCACCGCTCGGCTTCCTTGGTAGAAAAGAGCACAAACGTGCGTGGAAATAGGGGCGAATTGGCGCAGCGGTAGGGTGGCTTCTTTGCTGAAAAGTGAGCAAATACAGGGGGGGGGAATGAGTATGAAGGTGCACTGCGGTAGGGTAAGGGGTGGTTGGGGGTGGTTGGGAGCGGGCGGTATGTTCGTAGGAGGGTATCGGAATTTATCGGAGGTTATCGGATTGGTTCTGATAAGCTCTGATTAGTTCCGATAAACTCTGATAGGGAAGAGGTAGGCGCGAAGGTTCGTGTTTGCAGGGGCGGTGGGGCACTGTTATACGGGTAAAAGTATGCAAGATAGGGGGCGAAGGTGCGTTGTGGCGGAGCAGCGAGTGCGTGGGATGGTGGGTGAAAGCTCGCAGATGTGGGACTGTGCTTGCGTAGGTTTGCTGACGAAGGTACGCTGCGGTGGGGGCGGAGTCTGTGGGGCGGTGGATGAAGGTGCGCTGTTGATGGGTGGGCGGCTCTGGAGAAGGTGCGAATTTGTGGGGGGAAAGGGGGAGATGGATAGGAGTTCTTGAGGAAGAGCTCGGAGGAAGAGCGGCTCAGGAAGCGCAGCAAGTCGGACAAAAGTCCCTCGTAAAGCGTAACTTTGCCGTATAAACAAACAGAACCTTACAAAGAATGAGGTTTCGGGAAACAGTGAATATAGACGAATTGGTTGAGGGAATCCTCAGCGGCGAACGTGCCATTACTTACGAAGAGGCATGCTTGCTGGCACAGCTCAAGGACAAAGAACCCTTATACGAAGGGGCCCACCGCATCACCCGAACGTTAATGGGAAACGGTTTTGATACATGTTCCATCATCAACGTTAAGAGCGGCAACTGTCCGGAAGATTGCCGTTGGTGCGCGCAAAGCCGTCATTATCATACGGGTGCGGATACATATCCTCTGCTAGCAAGCGTGGAATCCGTAGCACAAGCGGTTTATAATCGCAAACAAGGGGTGAATCGCTTCTCGTTAGTAGCGAGCGGGCGGACACAATCAACAAGAGAGATAACGGAGATCGCTGATACTTTTCGGGATATTCGGAAGGCGTGCGACATTGAGTGCTGCGCATCGCTGGGGCTCTTAAATGAGGAGAAATTGGGCAAACTACGGGAAGCGGGCGTTACCACTTATCATTGCAATATGGAAACGGCCCCCTCCTTCTTTCCGCAAATGTGCTCCACACACCGGCAAGAGGAGAAAGTAACCACAATCAAAGCAGCCCGACGTGTTGGGATGCGCATATGCTCGGGAGGCATTATCGGTATGGGCGAAACAATGGCGCAACGGATCGAGTTCGCCTTCTTCCTAAGGTCCTTAGACGTTCATTCTATTCCGATCAATGTACTGCACCCCATTCCCGGTACGCCATTGGCGGATAACCCGCGTTTGAGCGAGGAGGAATATCTGACTACAGTTGCCCTATTCCGCTATATCAATCCGAAGGCTTATCTGCGTTTCAGTGGTGGGCGCGACTTGCTGCCGCTTACCACGGTTCGCAAAGCTATGTATATAGCGATCAACTCCGCCATTACGGGGGATATGCTCACTACAACGGGAGCGCGCTGCGAAGAGGATATGACGCTCATCCGCGAGAGTGGTTATACAACGGAAGTAAATACGGATTGGGAGATAATGAACAATGCATAGCACAAAAGATATAGAGGAATTTGACAGAGCGCATCTGTGGCATCCGTATACATCAACGATTGACCCGCTGCCTACTTATCCGGTAGCGCGCGCCGAGGGGGTACGTATCTATTTGGAAGACGGAACCGAGCTGATTGACGGAATGAGTTCGTGGTGGGCTGCCATTCACGGGTACAACCATCCGCGTCTAAATGCCGCAGCCAAACGCCAGCTGGAGGCAATGAGCCACATTATGTTCGGTGGATTTACGCATCGTCCTGCCGTTGAATTGGCAGAGTTGCTGTTACACATTCTTCCCAAAGGTATGGATAAGCTGTTCTATGCGGATAGTGGCTCAGTATCGGTAGAAGTGGCTCTGAAGATGGCACTTCAATATCAGGAAGCATTGGGACAGCACCGGAGAAGGCACTTTGCTACCATTTATGGAGGATATCACGGCGATACGTGGCACGCAATGAGCGTTTGCGACCCCATAACCGGTATGCACGGAATCTTTAGTGGGACGTTGCCAATTCAGTATTTTCTACCCCGGCCGCAAAGCCGCTTTGGAGAGGAATTTCACGAAGAGGACATGGAACCGCTTAGGCAATTGTTGGAAGCTCACGGGGAAGATATAGCGGCTCTCATCTTAGAACCCGTGGTTCAGGGTGCCGGAGGTATGTACTTCTATAATCCGGAATGGCTGCTCCGTGCGGTACAAATGGCGCATCAGGCAGGTGCACTGGTCATTTTTGATGAAATAGCTACCGGCTTCGGACGGCAGGGAACGCTTTTTGCAACGGAACGTGTGGGTGTATCACCGGATATAATGTGCATCGGCAAAGCATTGACGGGAGGCTATATGACCCTTGCTGCCACTACGACTACAGAAGAGGTTGCCACTACGGTATGCTCGGGTGAAGCCGGTTGCTTTATGCACGGCCCCACCTTTATGGGAAATCCGCTTGCGTGTGCTATAGCGTTTGAAAGCTGCAAAATGCTCTTAGAAAGCCCGTGGCACGAACGCGTTTCCGCTATCGAAGCACAATTGAAGCACGAATTGGCACCGGCAAAAGCGCTTACCTCCGTGAAGGAAGTACGCGTATTAGGAGCCATCGGCGTAGTGGAAATGAAGGAGCCGGTCGATATGGCGCGCCTTCAGCGCGAATTTGTACGTCGAGGAGTGTGGATTCGTCCCTTCAACCGTCTCTGCTACATTATGCCTCCCTACATTATTCAACCCGATGAGCTCACGCGCCTGACCGGTGCCTTGCTTGACGTTCTCCAATAAGAGGGCGGAATTGCGCAATAAAGGCTATCTTTACGGCAGAAACGTACAACTAAAGACGAGGAAAAAGAGAAGAAAAAGAGATATGGAAAACAACCCCAAAGCGTATATCCAAGCAAATAAAGAGCGGTTTCTTAGCGACCTTTTCGCCAAGTTACGCATCCCCAGTATAAGTTCGCAGAGCGAGCACAAGCCCGATATGGATCGGATGGCGGCTCATTGGCGCGACTATCTACTCAAGAGTGGGATGCAAAAAGCGGAAGTGTTCCCCACTGCCGGCAATTCGATCGTTTATGCGGAACGGATCATCGATCCAAAAGCGAAGACTATTCTTATTTATGGTCACTACGATGTAATGCCGGTAGAACCCCTTGATTTATGGGAAAGTGCACCTTTTGAACCGGAAATAAGGGATGGACACGTTTGGGCACGCGGAGCGGACGACGATAAGGGTCAGACCATGATCCAGGCTTTTGGCTTCCAAACAGCGTTGGCAATGGGTTGGGTTCAATGTAACGTAAAGGTCATTTTCGAGGGTGAAGAGGAAATCGGCTCCACTAATTTGGAACATTTCTGTAAAGAACACCGCGAGATGCTCCAGGCGGATGTAATTATTGTATCCGATACGGGTATGCTGGGGGAGGAAACTCCGTCGCTAACCGCAGGCTTACGTGGGCTTGCCTATTGGGAAATCGAGGTAACCGGTCCCAATCACGACCTTCATTCGGGACATTTTGGTGGTGCAGTTGCAAATCCAATTAACGAATTATGCAAGCTGATCGCATCAGTTACGGATAACAAAGGGCGCATCACCGTTCCGGGCTTCTATGACGATGTTGTGCCACTAACAGACGAAGAGCGCGAAATGATTGCTGCAGCGCCTTTTGACGAAGAGGCGTACAAGAAGCAATTGGGCATAGATGCGGTTCACGGTGAGGAGGGATTCCGCACGTTAGAACGTAATAGTTGTCGACCGAGCTTTGATGTTTGCGGCATCTGGGGAGGATATACGGGCGAAGGGGCTAAAACAGTGCTTCCGTCCAAGGCGTATGCTAAGCTTTCATCGCGATTAGTTGCGAATCAAGATCACGAGAAAATCAGCCAAATGTTTGTGGATTACTTTACACGAATAGCGCCTCCCTATATAAAAGTAAAGGTAACGGCACTGCACGGAGGCGAAGCATATCTTTGCCCGCTCAACTTGGATGCATACCGTGCTGCGGAGGAAGCATACAAAAGAGCCTTCGGGAAACGTCCTTTAGCTGTACGAAGTGGAGGAAGTATCCCCATCATTCCGGCATTTGAGCGTATTCTCGGCATTAAAAGTGTGCTGATGGGGTTCGGCTTATCCACAAATGCGATTCACTCTCCGAACGAAAACTTTCCGTTAGATATCTATTGGAAAGGAATAGAAACAGTAGCAGAATTCTATCATTGTTATCGATGAAAAGCGAAAACAGAATACTGATTCGCGGCGTACTATTAAATGGAAAGCCAAGCGATATCCTGATTGAAGGGAACCGAATAGCACGCATCGCCCCCAAAATCGAAGTCCAAGCGGAAGTATTGGATGGGAAAGGACTGATTGCCGTACCGGGAATGGCAAATCTCCATACCCACGCAGCTATGACTCTATTCCGTGGTTATGGCGATGACTTGCCCCTCTTTGAATGGTTAGAGCGCTATATATGGCCGGTTGAAGCGCATCTGACGGAGGAAGATGTCTATTGGGGCGTTCGTTTGGCATGCTTGGAAATGGCCGTAACGGGAACCACCTGCTTCTTGGATATGTACTCCTTTCCCATGGCAACGGCACAAGCTGTGGAGGATAGTGGTATGCGGGCGGTAGTCAGCTATACCCTATTTGATCGCGGAGATACCGAACGGGCACGATTGGATCGGGAGAATTGCTATAAGTATCGGAAGGAGTTTGAACGTTTTTCAGATCGTGTGATCTATTCCATAGGGCCACACGCTATATATACTGTATCCGGAGAGCAACTACGCTTCTGTCGTGATTTCGCGGACGAAGCAGGAGTTTTGGTTCACCTGCATCTTTCAGAAACGGAAAAGGAAGTAGCCGATGCCGTAAAAGAGTATGGTCTTCGACCGGTTGAATACCTCAAGAGTCTCAACGCACTGAGTAACCGCTTCGTTTTGGCGCACAGCTTGCACCTAAATGACGATGAATTGCATATGATTGCGGACTCCGGAGCCGCAACTGTGCACAACCCGGCTTCGAATATGAAGCTTGCTTCGGGAATGCGCTTCCGCTTTGATACAATGAGAAGTATGGGTATTCCTGTTGGAATAGGTACCGATGGATGCTCCTCAAGCAATAATTTGGATATGTTTATCGCTATGCGCTTGGCTGCACTGCTCGGCAAAGCGTGGCAAAGCTCTCCCACTGCTACCAAAGCCGGCGATATCTACCAAGCAGCAACTGCTGACGGGTATCGGATTTTGGGGTTAAACGGAGGTAAAATAACCGAAGGCGCTTTAGCGGATATAGTTCTTTTGAAAGCGAACCATCCTACTATGGTGCCCTGTCACAGCTTAGTTTCCAATTTGGTGTACGCAGCCGATGGCTCACTGGTGGATACTACTATAGTGGATGGCAAAGTGTTGGTGCGTCACGGAAAGGCGGAAGGAGCGGACGAAGTTCTATCGGAAGCGGCTAAACGTGCCTATACACTTATTGAGAAATACGGGATAAAGTGCTAATATCTGCTTTAAAATGAAGCATTCCGGCATACGTATTTTCTTTATTGTGCTATTGTGCGTGTTTACTGCAAGAGCACTTCCTCTTGCAGCTCAAGTTGTTCCCCCCGAGTGGTATAGCCTTTCTGCCGATGGATTGACCCTCGAACGCTGGAAAGGTGATACCGCTGTGGTTAATCTGGCTGCCGATCCGCAACTAAGCCGAATAGAGAGCATCGCTCCCTTTGCCTTTATAAAGTTGGATAGCACGGGGCACTCCACGCCCGATTATACCCTTGAACGGCTCTTTTTGCCACCCCGTTTGAAGCGGATCGGACGCGATGCCTTTTGGAGCGTGAACCTACGGGAGATCCGATTTAACGAAGGTTTGCTCGATTTGGGATATAGATGTTTCCGCGAACCAGCCGTTCGCGAAATCGGGTTACCCGCTTCATTGCGTCATTACGACCAGAGCTTTTTCTGTGCGAATCACCTCGAGCTCATCAATGTAGCTACCGATTCACGCTACTTTTGCGTACGATCGCACTGTCTTTTGTCTACAACAGATAACACTCTGCGCCTCTACCCCGGTGGGTTGCTAAACGAGAATCCTACTTTACCGGATAGGATTAGCACTATAGGCGAAGCCTCCTTTGCTTTCAATCCTGTAGTGAAAAAGTTGCGAATACCAGAAGGCGTTACTGAAATTCGGGCGGATGCTTTCTTTGCGGCCGGTGAATTACGCACGCTTCTACTCCCATCTTCGCTCCGAACTATAGCCCCTCTTGCTCGTCTCTATACTTCCGTTGATACCATTTATTGTAGCGCGGCCTTTCCTCCTAAGCTTGAGTTAGATCCGTCCGAGCTTCCTTTGCCCCAAATATCTTTATTAGTAGTACCCGATGGAGCCATAGCGGTGTATGGTCAGAACCCTGTTTGGGCAGTTCTACCCCAATCCATCTTGACAGAAACTGAGTTTGAAGCGAAACGAAATGCTACACAAAGTACCCCGAAAGAACGTTTTGTGTTAGTTGATAGAGTGCTCACCCTTCATATTGAGGATATTCATAACGAGGCATTCCTCTTTGATAAAGACGGAAATATGGCATATCGTTTTCAAAAAAGTGGTAGCTATCCGCTGCTCCCCGGCATTTATATGCTCCGCATCGGAGCAGAGAGTTACAAATTAGTGGTACCCAATTATGACGGATCAGCCCTCTAATCATGCTCCAATCGTTATGGCAGACCTTGCTGCCGAATATCGTTTTTTGAAAACGGAGATAGACGAAACGGTTCAAAAGGTACTTTCGTCCGGTAGATTTATCGGGGGAAGCGAAGTGGATGCATTTTCATCTGAGCTAAACGAAACCCTCAAATGCCACCACTCTATTACGTGCGGCAATGGAACTGATGCGCTCCAAATTGCCTTAATGGCACTTGACTTAAAGCCCGGAGATGAGGTTATTGTACCCGCATTTACCTATTTTGCTACGGCAGAAGTGGTATCATTATTGCGTTTGAAACCTATTTTCGTAGATGTTTCCCCAAAATTCTTCACTATTCTACCCGAGGAAGTGGAAAAAGTAGTTACAAAACGCACCAAAGCCATTATCGCTGTTCATCTGTTTGGCGTAGCGGCTCCACTGGAACCCCTAATGGATATTGCCCAGAGGTACGGACTTTTCTTGATAGAGGATTGTGCTCAATCGTTTGCCACAACCTACCGATTTGCCGATGGGCACGTTGCTTTTACGGGAACTGTGGGAGATGTGGGTTGCCACAGCTTTTTCCCTACCAAAAACTTAGCATGCTATGGCGACGGCGGTGCGCTTACAACCAATAATCCGGAGCTTGCTACTACCCTTAAACAGATTGCTAATCACGGGCAGGAACAGAGGTATTTTCACAACCGCACAGGTGTTAACTCACGCTTGGATGCGCTTCAAGCCGCCATTCTACGGGTAAAACTACACCATCTACCCTACTTTTTGGAACGCCGTGCCACTATTGCCGAACAATACCACGCAGCGCTATCTTCACTTGAACCGGTTCTAACGCTACCCCAAACGCCGGGCTATTCCACGCATACCTATCACCAGTTCACCATTTCCACATCGTATAGGGACAAACTGAAGCATTTTCTTGCAGACCAAGGCATTGCATCTAATATCTATTATCCGCTTGCTTTACATCAACAAAAAGCCTTTTTACCTTACGGAAATGCATTTTCCCTTCCTAACAGTGAGCAGTGTGCTAAAAATGTGCTTTCCATTCCCATTCATCCGTTTCTTCAAACTGAGGCACAACAACGTGTAATTGATGCCATTAAATCATTCTTTTCCTTATTATGAATGACAATTTTATCCATCCTACTGCCGTCATTGATCAGGGGGCCGCTATCGGCTCCGGGACTAAAGTATGGCACTTTTGCCACGTTATGGCAGACGCATCTGTGGGCAACGAATGTATTTTAGGGCAAAACGTTTTTGTTGCCGATGGCGTTGTGATAGGTGATCATTGTAAGATAGAGAACAATGTGTCGCTTTTCAAGGGAGTTATATGTGAAAACGACGTATTTGTAGGTCCGTGCGTTGCCTTTACGAATGTAAAAACACCGCGAGCGTTTATCGAACGTAAAGAATCATTCCTAAAAACGCATATCGGGTGCGGAGCCTCCATAGGAGCTAATGCTACCATTGTATGTGGCATTTCGATTGGGAAATACGCACTTATTGCAGCCGGAGCCGTGGTTACACGCAATGTTGCCCCATACGAATTGGTTGCGGGAGTACCTGCGCGCCATATGGGATTTGTAAGTAAGCGCGGATGCCTTCTATCCTTTGATTCCTCCGGATGCGCTGTTTGCCCCGAAAGTGGTGCTCGTTATCAACTAATCAACGGGATTGTTTACCCGGAATCCATATGAATAATTCAAAAAACTTCGCCCTACTGGGCTTGGCGGGATATGTAGCTCCCCGACATTTACGCGCTATTAAAGAGTGCGGGATGCAGCTTATTTCCGCATACGATCCATCCGATTCGGTAGGAATTATAGATAGTTTCTTTCCCAATGCTGCTTTTTTCACCCAACAAGAGCTTTTCGACCGTCACAACAGCAAGCTCTGTGGAACGGAGCAAAGCATCGGATGGGTAAGCGTATGTACCCCCAATTATCTGCACGATGCCCATTGTCGCTATGGGCTTCGCCTTGGGGCGGATGTAATCTGCGAGAAACCGCTATGTTTGAACCCGTGGAACATTGATGCGCTTCATCAAATTGAGCAGCAAACAGGGCACAATATCTATAATATATTGCAATTACGCCTCCATCCCTCAATTGTCGCGCTCAAAAAGGTTGTTGATGCTACTCCCAAAGAACATCGGTTTCAGATCGACCTCACCTATATAACCTCGCGAGGCAATTGGTATTATACATCCTGGAAAGGCGATGAACACAAAAGTGGCGGCGTTGCAACCAACATAGGAGTTCATTTTTTCGATATGCTTTTGTGGCTCTTCGGCGAAGTACAAAACGAAGATTTGCACATCGCTACGCACGATCGTTACGCAGGAATACTCCACTTACAGCGTGCCGATGTACGTTATTTTCTCTCTATCAATAGAGATACGCTACCAGAAGATGCGCAAAAACGTGGCGATACAACCTTACGGACCCTTGAAATTGATGGTCAAAATGTGGAATTTTCCTCCGGATTTACCGACTTACACACGGCTTCATACCGCGAAATTTTTGCCGGAAACGGATTTCGTTTGGAGGACGTTCGCCCGGCAATTGCATTGGTGCACCGACTCCGAACCGAACAACCCATAGGATTGAAGGGCGACTACCACCCTCTGGCTCGTTTGCCCCTCGCTCCGCATCCCTTCGGATGGCAGCGTTAAATACCGATTTACCATTAAATCTAATGGAAACTTTACACGCCCATAGGGTACAAAGTGTAACTAATATAATTCAATCGCATTCGTACTTTGGGAAACAAAAGCGGAACCGCACTGCGATTCCGCTTTCTTTTTGTAGCTAATAAAGCTTACGAGGCTACTTTATGGAAGCTTCGTAAACGGATTCAATGGATTCAGCGAATAATTTATTGAATTCTTCGTCCGTTTGATTTGCTTTCAAACCTTCGCTCAAAGCGCGTGAGAAGGAAGCAATAACGCCATGATTGGCAGCCAATTTAGCGTTAGCGTCTTCACGTGTATAGCCACCCGAAAGGGCAACAATGCGGATCAAACGCGGATGTTTGAGTAATTCCTGATAGAAGTTCGGTTCCGTGGGAAGTGTCAGTTTGAAAATTACGGGTGCCGAAACCGCATCAAGATGACGCTTCAGTTCATCACGCAATATAACTTCTGCTTCCTTTTTATCGGATGCGTGGATATCTACTTCCGGTTCAATAATGGGAACGAGGCCTGCATTGAGAATTCTTTCTGCCCATTCGAACTGCTGATCAACAATAGCTTTAATTCCTTCGGGGTTTGCCGATTTGATAAAGCTACGCATCTTGGTGCCAAAAACACCGTACTTTACGCCGTCCGCCAACAGCTTTTCGAGTTCGGGGAAGTCTTTCATCAGCTGTACGCCGTTCTTTTCTTCCTGTAAACCCTTATCGACTTTCAGGAAAGGCACGATATGTTTCTTTTCCCATACATATTCGGCAGTGGGGATGCCCTCAATTTTGTCGCGCATTGTACGCTCAAAAAGGATAACGCCAATAATGCGATCGCCCTTAAATGCCGGCGATGTGATCATACGGGTACGCATCTCGTGAACGAGACGGAACATTTCGTCCTCACCATTGTAGCTTTCCGGTTCAATACCGTACGCTTTGAGTGCCTTGGGCGTAGAGCCGCCGCTTTGGTCCAGAGCCGCAATAAAGCCCTTAGCCTGAGCCATTTGATTAAGCTGTTCTTTGTTCATAACGAATAAATCGAAGTTTGAAGGTTCTTATTATCTCTCTACTGCAAAGATACACTTAATAAACGAGATAACCGAAATGTACATTAATAAATTGCCCTAACTATTCGTTTTGTTCATAAGAAAAGGTGCACTCTTACCAAAAAGTGATAAGGGTGCACCTAATTTGAATTGTTGAGAGCGGTTATTTAATCGCTATATTCTTACTTTCGATTTGCTTCGTTTCAGGCAACATCTTGGGTATTTCTACCTTAAGAACTCCGTTTTCAAACGAGGCAGCTATATCATCGCGCTGTACTTCATCGGGCAAAGCGATGCGCTTTACGAAGCTTTGTTGGGAGAACTCGCGGCACAAATAGCGTACCGGTTCGTTACCTTCGTTCACTTGCTGCTCACTTTCGTTACTGCTTTGCGTATTGAATGCCACTTCGAGGACGTTATTTTCGTCCAAATTGATGGTGAAATCCTGCTTATTAGCACCCGGAACGGCAATTTCAACGGTATAGTTTTTATCGTTTTCAATTACGTTCATAGCGGGGAAGAGGCTATTGTGACTCTTCATCATTCCACGCACAGAGGGGAAAAGGTGATCTCCCCAGAAAGCATCCAGCAGATCGTCTCCAAACCAATCGTAGTTGTTTTTGCGGCTTAAGCCGTTTTCGTTATTTCTTTTCATCAGGTTCATATCTAATTCCTTTCTTACTTAGTTGTTCGTAATACCTTTCAAAAGGTATATTGCAATAACTGTGCCAGAAAATAGTTGCGTATCGATTTGAGGAGGAGAAGGGAAGGATTTGCGAAGAATCCCTAAACCCAACCGGACAAAATGTATATACCTATCGGACAAAATGTATATACCTATCAAACGACATGTATATACCTATTGGGGGAAAGGTATATAAGTTTCAGCGTGGGCTAGTTTATCTCTACGAAAAGTATATGGAAGAGTCTATTCCGATGAGTATTGAGCTCTGATACCCCATTTAGATTTATCCCGGATCGAACATAGAGGCTTTACCGATCGTACCGTACTGATCTCGTTCTTATCCGTAGAGCTGCTCTCTCCCACTTCCGATTGTTCACTCCGAAAGAAAAGAAAAGTTAGGGGTTGGATCGGAAGTTTTTGAGGTGGCTCGTTATAAATTCAACCAAATGCTCCTCATTATCATCCGGAACTAAGCTTAGAACGGGGAGAACAAGATGCGCCTGCAAATAAATAGGCTCACGTTCGGCGAATTGCTTTTCTACATGCTCAAGTAGCTCCGAACCGGTTAATTCTTTAACCGAAGGCCTCGTGCGACGACAAGCTTCCAAGCGAAACGCCAAATCGGGAACGGTGCGTTGCAGATAAATGGTATATCCGCTTTCGTTGAGAAGCGACATATTTTCGTTGAAACAGGGAAGCCCGCCACCGGTGGAGATAATCGTGCGGGGTATACCGGCTATTTCCTCCATCAAAATGCGTTCGCGCTTACGAAACACCGGTTCGCCCTCTTCTGCAAACATTTGGGCAATGCTCTTACGAAAGCGGCTTTCGATGTAAAGATCGGTATCAATAAATTGATAGCCAAGGGCATCGGCGAGCTTACGTCCAACCGTACTTTTGCCGGAGCCCATATAGCCAATTAGGTAAATGGTATCGGGAAAATTCATCATTGATATGCTCTGTATCAGGACTTTTCATCAGTTGCTTCGCCATAGGAATCGGCAGGAGTTGATTCAATTCCCTGATAGATCATTTTGGGATAAGCAATGCGTGCGTGGTAAATGGTTTGTAGCTTTTCAATGAAAACCTGCTTTATTTGAGAAATATCGCGGAAGGAAAGCGGGGTTTCGTCTAATAACCGGTCATCGGTAATACCGTCAATAATACGATTTACAAGCTCCGAAATGCTCTGTTCGTTGTATTCTTTCAAGCTACGGCTGGCAGCCTCACACGCATCTGCCAGCATCAAAATACCGGTTTCCTTAGTAAAGGGATTTGGCCCCGGATAGGTGAACGGCGTGGGATCAGGCGTTTCATCCGGATGCTCGTTACAGTATTTTGTATAGAAATATTTGGTTACGCCCCGTCCGTGATGGGTCAGGATAAAGTCACGAATTGCTTGTGGTAGTTTGTTTTTTTCTGCCATTTTGGCACCATCAGTAACGTGCGCCACAATGATGGCTGCACTTTCCTTATAATCCAAACGGTCGTGCGGATTAACAGCACCTTGATTTTCAGTAAAAAAGGATGGATTAAGCATCTTACCAATATCGTGATACAGGGCTCCGGTACGTGTAAGTTGCACATCAGCACCGATTCGCTGCGCCGCCTCAGTAGCCAAAATGGAAACTTGCATTGAATGTTGGAAGGTTCCCGGCGCTCGTTCCGATAATTGGCGCAGCAAAGGCGTGTTTACGTCACTCATCTCAACCAAACTGATGTTGGACACATATCCGAACAATTTCTCTACGGGATAGACAAGTGTATAGGTAAACATCAGGAAAATAAGGTTTATTCCAAAGTAAAGTAGGTTTTCCCAATCGGTACTTTCGAACAAACCATTCTGCATAATGGATATGGCCAGTGAAATAACCACGTATGAAATGAATACAAGAAAAGTGGCTTTAATCAGTTGCGCCCTCGAAGTGAGGCTCTTAAGGCTGAACATTGAGGTCATTCCTGCCGTAGTTTGAAGCAAAATAAAGTCCATCGGGAAGGGAACGAATAGAGCCGAGGTCAAAACCATTACCATATGCACGAAAAAGGCGGTGCGGGAATGGAAAAAAGTACGCAACAAAATGATAAATATGATATACGGTATAACGTATACACTGAACAACGACAGCGAAACTGCTAATTCGGTGAGTACGGTAAAGAATATTATTCCGCTGACAATAAATATAGTATTGGCTATTCTATCAAACAGTTTGGGCACAAAAGAGAGAATAAAAAACCAAACAGATAAGAGCAACAGCACTACAATAACAAAAGTACCCGCCAAACGTCCTATTTGTGTTGTATCCGTGCCGGTACGCGATTCGTACACTTTTTTGAATGAGTTCAGAACGTTATAGGTATAGGAATCCACTATTTCACCCTTATCCACAATGCGTTGCCCGCTTTGTACCACACCGGTTGAATTAGGAATATTTTGAATTTCTTCCTGCAAAACGCGCGCCCTCATCACATCGTTGGGCAATACGTTCGGTTTGAGGTAGTTAGCTGTATTGAGCGAAGCAATCACCTGAAGATCTAAATTATCCGGTACATCTTCCTTTGTAATAGCTAAGTACGCCTCTTTTACATTATAGAAAAGCCCTATCGGATGACCTTCTTCAACCGTATTGCCTACCATAAGGTTCACATCGCGCAGATTATTCTCGTTACGTATCTTGGAAAGTTCCTCGTCTGTAATAATTCCTTTGCCATAAAGCATTCTAAGCTCGTCCGATATGTACTTTCTGTAACGTTCGTCTATCGTTTTGCTCTGTACATTTTGGAAGTCGGTTTCCCACTTTTCGAGTATTTCGTCGCCAATCGACTCATTCAAGGTATAGTAAGGACGAATGCTGTTGCGCACGCTATCGCGCTCCTCTTCCAGCTGTTCGCTCGGTTTGTACACCGGAAAGCTGTAAGGCGCCGTCAGAAGCTCATACTGCCATGGCTTACCTTCCACAAAGAAATACATAAATTTGTGCTCACGGGGCGCAAACAATAAGATAACTACAGCCGCCAATAGGAATAAGATTAACGACCGGTACATAGGTGCAATGCGCCCGAGTAATCTGCTACTTCTGATGTGGGATTTTGTCATTATCTGCTATTGTTTTGTTCGCTGTGTTAAGCCGGAAAGCACGCGGCAGAACTACTTTTTCACTATACTATAACGTTTCATTCCACGATAGGAAGGAACGTGCTTAATATCACGTAAATAACGGATAATTGCTTCGGCAGATGTAAGGCCGACAGGAACAGTGTTGAGCCGATGTACGTAGGGATAAGAAGCATCTATATAGGAATTGTAGGCAACCGTGTAGTGTTTTCGCTCATCCAGAGGCTTACCATCCGGCGTATATAGCCGAATGTCAGCAGGATTTCCGTCAGCTGCCAAGCGATACTCTATACGCAGTGTTCCGGAACAAAGCATCGGTAAGTTTCCCTCACGCTTCCAACAATAATATAGGAAGTTTCTTATTTCCTCGGGGGTAAGCTCTATTTTCATCAATTCGTTACCAAAAGGATCTAAAGTGTATACATCCAATATGGAGATTGGCCCTTTTAATAAATTCGGCGAACGCACCCCTCCATGATTATGAAAAGCAAAATCAGCGTTGGCGATAGTACGCATTGCATCGCACATCAGGTAGCCCAATTCCACTTCATTGGTAAAATGATCCTCTGCTACGGCTACTTTCTCCCTAAAGATTGGATTATCGGAAAAATGTTGTACCGCCAAACGGAATATTTCGTTCTCCTTGCCATGCGACGGCTCTATATCTAATGAACGTATAGTAATATCGATCGGCCTGCCTGCTTCGTCGAACGTGACCAACGTAAGAGCGCAATGCTTCAGCTTATTCTGTGATTGAGTAATAGCGACACCATTCACCTCCATCTTGTTATGTATATAGGTATGTGAATGTCCGCCCACAATGAGATCAATCCAAGGGTTCTGTTCCGCAATAATGCTATCTTCGGGCACGCCTAAATGGGTCAGCATCACCATTAGATTGGCTGAATCCCTGAGGAAACGATATTGAGGAACCAACTTGCGAGCAAGAGTAAAGGAAAAATCTTTAACCCGTGCCGGATGCGTAGAGGGAATACCGTTGCCCCCATCCAATTCAATGCCGCCCAGAACAGCTATTTTTAGCCCGTTATGTAGGGAAAGAATACGATACGGGGCTATACTACCCTGCCAACCCTTGGGCGGGAAAATGTTGCAACTTATAAAGGGAAATTCAGCTTCGTGGGTAATTTCTGCTAAACGATCGGGCCCCACATCAAACTCGTGGTTACCCACAGCCGAGAGATCAAACCCCAGACCGTTCATCAGCGCTATCATCGGGTGCCCCTTCGGTACATATTGGTCGTTTACCGGATTACCCGTTTGGATATCCCCCGCACTGAAGAGCAGCAAATCGGGATATACCTTTCGCAAACTATCTACCATAAAGGCGAAACGCGGAAAACGTTCCATCTCGGCATGCATATCATTTACCGAAACAATCGCTACGCATCGCTTTGGCGCAAGGCTCTGCCCGGCGACCGCATAGGAACAAGCGATAAAGAAAAGGGATAGGTATAATAGGGGTTTCAGTTTCATCTCTTTCTATTTACTTTCTTGATAGATATGCACAAAAGCATGATTAGGGAGCCTCAAATTAGTAGATTCATTTGTTGAGATCCACTTTGTTCTACATTTAGAAGGGGGTATTTCCTCCTAATTTCTCATAAATAACGGAAAAGAAGGGATGCTCATACAAAGCACCCCTTCCTTGCCTAAATTAGAAATCGTATATTTCTTCCAGATCGTAGCCACTGTTCATCATCTCATTAAAAATGAAGATCCAAACAATAAGCACAACGATAAACAGCACAAAGCCGATTACAGCCGTCCAAATGGAGTAGAGACGTGCATTCTTACTTCTGCGCTTAGCTCGTTCAATATCGCCCTGATTGTAAGCAGAACTAACGCCTGCCGCATTCACAATAGCAGCTATTCCTAACGGCCAAAAGCATAGTATAGTGGTCAGTATGGCCCATACCAAATAGGTAGGAGGCATCGGCTGAGCGCCCACGGGGCATCTTTGCGGTTCAGCAGCTGGTTGCACCGGTGGTACCGGCTGAATCTGTGGCGGAGTCGCTACGTAAGGAGCCGAAGCTTCAAATACGGGAGGAAACAGATCCTGTAATTCGGGAAGCTGGTTAGCAGGCTGCCAATCGGTCATTCCTTCGTGCCAGACGAGCGTTTCGGGCGTAAGTCCAACGCTACGTAATGCATCTAATGAAACGGGTCCCACGGGTTGCCCGCCTTCGCTGTAATAGTATTCCATTAAACTTATAAGTTATGTTTGTCGATTACTTTCGAATTATATCACCCAATAACTAAAGGAAGAACAACATGGGTAACGCTGCAAACAGAGCTACCACTGCGTATCCAACCACGAGAATAGCGGAAGTTACGGCACTCCATATTGCCCACTGGCGGGCGCTGTTACTTTTGCGTCGAGCTGTTTCGTAGTCGCCCCGACCGTATGCTTCGTCCACACCGGTTGCCATCACTATAGATACGATGCCAAACGGCAGAAAACATAGGATGGTAGTCAGTATGGCCCACACCAAATAGGTTTCCGGCTTTGGTGGAAGTGCCGTTGCTCCATTGGGAGCTATGTGAGTGCCGTATGCCGATGAACCCGAGTAGTCCGAGTTAGGTATAGTGAAAAGAGCGCTCAGCTCAGGGAGCGTACGCGCCTCTACCCATTCTTTCAACCCTTCACGCCATACGAGCGTATTGCCGGTAACTCCGTATTGCAACAGACGTTCCCCCTCAACGGGGCCACATTGTTTGCCGTTTGCGTAATAATAGTACTGCATCGTATATAGAATACTCTCTTCTTTCGGTACAAAAGTAGTCAAAAAGTATTATAGTCTGACGTATTGCCCAAAGAGTGGCTGTGGCAATAAACTCGGCGCTCCCCCACCCCTATTGTCACTTGGCAACGTTACCGGTTGTAATAATCATCCGGAATACCGTTAAAGCAACTATCCAGCGCCAACTTGTCGTTTTCCCTAAAGTAGAGCGAGCCATCCTTGGCATAGAATATGGGATTATCCGCGCTTATGCGAACATATGGCGGATCTTGTTCGAAATCCACACGAAATTCGTAGTAAAAGTCTGATGCAATATCCTTAAGGCTGGCGGGTAGTTCTATCTCACAGAGACCGGTAAATGCGTTATATTCAATTCGCTCTACACCCTCAGGTATTACAACCTTACTAAATAAGCCTCCATAGAAAGCGCCTATACCTATTTCTCGTACAGAAGGAGGAATCTCAAGATGTTCCAAATCATTGTAATAGAAGCAAGCATAAGGAATGGAACGCAAGCTTTGTGATAGCTTTAAGTCATCGATGAAACAGTCGTAAAAGGCTTTCTCGCCTAACTCCGTTAGCGAATCGGGAAGGACAACGCTATTCAGATTGTCTAGCCCAGCAAATGCCCAAGCTCCAATGTATTGTAACCCATCGGGAAAGACAATTTGCTCGATAACCTCCATATAGCAAAAAGCAAAGTTTCCGACACGTTCAATCCCTTCCAACACGAGCGTTTCCGGCACTTGCTGCATGTGAATAAGCGTTCGCATATCGGACGTGAAGATATCTCCTTCCTTTGTAACCCGGAACTCGCTTCCGTTTTCCCGGTTCAATATCATTTTTATAAGCGGTGGAACTATATATTCGTCATTTTCAATTCGAGTGATTATCTCTTGCTCCAAGGTCCAACGATCCCCATCACTGAACTCAATATCCGCCACGCTTAGCGCATCAAGAGTAATCGTTTCGTAATTCCTGTGGTCGAAGAGCTCCGCAAAATCAATTATCTGTTCCTCGGTCGCTGTACCGACCAGCCGGATGTGCGCCACCTTCCTCTGCTGCGCCTTCCATTCCACGTACGCATTTGTGCTTACATCGTACTCATTCACTTTCCTCATTCGTACATTCTCCATCTGTTTATGCTCCATATCACTATTCATTTTCTATTTTATGCACCTCGTCCTATTGCTCCGTTAGCGTGCTATTCCGAGTCACTCTCAAGCCAAATAGACGACATTTCCCCTTTCCAACAGCCCACCACTCCGATGCAAATATATACGATTACGCACGAACCGCCCCATCCCCCTCTACCGAACCACGTACAGCCTCCACCGCTTCTGATTCCTATCAACAAAGGAACCGCCCCCGCCTGCGCACCTTCACCCCAGCTCAAGCGCATCTTTGCCCACCAACCCACGCACGGTCGCGCTCTTTTCTTCTGAGAAAGCGGAGCAACTGAACGATGGGAACGGAGCGGTTGACCCATACGAACAAATCGTTGCTCACCTGCTGCGCAAGCGGTTGTACGGAGGTATCTGAGAAAAGTCTATAGAGTATCCGAGGAAAGTCTATAGAGTTTTCCGAAAAAGTCTATAGAGTATTTTCCGAAAGTCTAGAGAGTATTTTCCGAAAGTCTAGAGAGTATTTTCCGAAAGTCTAGAGACTTTTCTCCGACCACTCTGTACATCCGCTTCGTTCCCTCCCATCCTCCGCTCCGTTACATCGGTAGAAATGCGGGTGAAAGTGCGTAGGTGTGGGACGGCGCCTCCGTGGGAAAGTGTCAAAAGTAACGGAGGACAGGATAAGAAGGTGCGCTGCGATGGGGCGGCATGTGCGTAGATTGGTGGTAGATGGTGCGCAGACGCAGGGGCAAGGGATGGTAGGGAGCGGGCGGTACCTTCGTTAGAGGATATCTGAATTTATCGGAGCCAATCGGAATTAATCGGAAGGTATCAGCTCTTTTCAGATAAACTCTGATTGATTCTGATAAGTTCCGATAAACTCCAGTAGGAATGAGATGGTGCGGCTCCTTTGGGGGAAAAGAGTCAAAAGTAGGGAACGATTTGCGCGAGGGGGCGTGGGGCGAGGCGGTTCCTCCTTGTCAGCAAAGGACTTCATTGATAGTACCGATAGATTGCTTGGGAGGTGGCATACGGGTCCGTATAGCGAGGCGAATCGGCATAATAAAGCCCCCTTCCCGAGCAACCGGGGAGGGGGCCTTCTTTTCGTATTCGTTCTATTTACATTATGCGCGGTTTATTTCGTTGCAGGTGCTGCTGCGGGAATTACTTGGAGTAGTTCCACTTCAAAAACCAAGGTCGAATAGGGAGGAATGGTTCTTCCGGAGCCGTTTTCGCCATAGGCTTTGTCAAAAGGAATAACCACTTCAACTTTTTCACCTTCCTTCATTTGTTGCAACATTTCCGTCCATCCGGGAATGACGCCATCCACGGGGAATACGGCAGGTTCACCACGATCGTAGGAGCTGTCGAACGGTTCTTTGCTATCGATCAGATGACCCTTGTAGTTCACCTTTACGGTATCAACAGCCGTAGGCGTTGCGCCGTCTTCCTTACCGGGAGTGAGTACTCTATAGGCAACACCGCTCGGAAGCGTTTTTACGTCCTTACCTTCGCTGAACTTCTTGATGTATTCGGCACCTTTAGTCTTATTTTCGCCGTACTTCTTTTCGCTTATGCGCTTGTTAAACGCTTCGCTTTCGCGCTGGTAGTAGTCGTTTGCGGCATCTTCAGACCACTTAATTTGCGTTGAATCGCCTTTGAAGGCGGCAACAAAGTACTTTTTGAAGAGTTCGTTGTTGAGGTAGCTTTCCATATTGCCCTTGCAAACGTTCATACCGTTTACAAGACCCAAGTAATAGGCGTACTGAGCCGGGTCAGCCATTGAGATTCCCTTTTGGAAACCTTCGAGGAACTTGGCGCGGTTGAGCGTATCGCTGCCTTCAGCCTGCGCGTTCTGCATTTGCATTTGTTGCGAGTAGTTGAGCCCCTGCATATAGCCGATAGCCATAGCCATACTATCGTTTAGGGGATCAGCCTTTTGATTTGCGGAGCCCTTTCCGTTGCAGGAAACGAAGCTCAAGGTGAGAGCCGCAAAAGCGGTCAACATCCAATAAATCTGTTTTTTCATAAGTTTTGCTGTATTATCTGATTGTATTATTCTTTTTCGTCAGTTTGTTGCTCGGAAGCTTGTACCGGCGCACTTTCTGCTGCGGGTATCGGTTTGCCCTTGATTACCTGCACAAGCTCGATATCAAATATTAGGGTTGCGTAAGGCGGAATAGTTCTGCCGGCGCCTTGTGCCCCGTATGCGAGTGTATAGGGGATAACTAGGCGCGCTTTACTGCCTTCGGGTAGCAAGCAGAGCCCTTCGGTCCATCCGGGAATTACCTGCAAGGGACTGAAGCGTGCAGGCTCACCGCGTTGATAAGAGCTATCGAATACGGTTCCATCCACCAACATTCCTTTGTAGTGTACCACCACGGTGTCCTCAACGGTAGGTTTTGGTCCCTTGCCCAATGAGAGAATTTGGTACTGCAAGCCGCTCGCCGTTCTGTGAACATCTTCCTTGGAGGCGTTTTCTTTAAGAAAGGCTTGCGATTCCTCCTTGGTGAGTTCGTTCTGCCGCTCGGTCATTGCCTTGAAGTAGTGCATTACCATTTCGTTAGCGGCTTCGGGCATTAGCGTGGTATCAGTGCCGTTTACGTAGGCATTAAGCCCCTGTAGCACCAAATCCATCTTGATTGTTTCGCCCATAGGGAAGCGCTTTACATTCTGCTTCAGAGCTTCACCGAAAGAAACGCCCAACGCACGGGACACCGCCTCCGCAGACGGGAGCGAATCCGTCGCTTCCTGTGCGGCTAAAGGAAGCGCCATCAGGGCGAAAAGCACTACCGAACTTAATAATCGCTTCATAACGGTTAGGGGATTACTGATGTTCTTCAATTCCCAAAAGTTCGATCTCAAAGACAAGCGTCATATTGGGTTTGATGAGGCTTCCGGCACCGCGTTCGCCATAAGCAAGATGGGATGGAATCACTACACGCCACTTGGAGCCTACCGGCATTAGCTGGAGCACTTCGGTCCAGCCGGGGATTACCGCGCTAACGGGGAACGTAGCGGGCTTTCCACGCTCACGCGAGCTATCGAAGACGGTTCCGTTGATCAGAGTGCCGTGATAATGCACTTCAACCGTATCAGTCTTTTGGGGCTTCGGTCCGTCTCCTTTTTCGAGTATTTCGTATTGAACACCGCTGGGCAGAGTTACTACCCCACTCTTGTGCTTCATTATTTCGGCATATTCCTTCCCTGCCGCTAAGTTAAGTTCCTTTTCTTCGTTCTGGATACGTGTAAAGAACGTATCGATCAACTCCTTAGCTTCTTCGTAAGAGAGCTTAGGTTGTTTTCCAGAGAACACATCTTTCATCGCTTCGGCGAACGTATCTGCATCCACGCTCTTGATTCCGCTTGCCAAGAAGTTGTTAGCGATGCTCAACCCCAAGGCGTAACTAATTTTGTCTGTCATAAAAATACTCGGGTTCGTTTCCCGTTCATTGTACTATAAAAACCGCTGCAAAAGTAGCAATTTAATGTATAACGCGTGTTACGCATCCGGGGTAGCCCAACTTCCTCGCCCAATTTCTATACATTCTTACGCCTACGAAACGAAATGCTTGTAATACAGATGCCCACTTTCACTCTAACAAGTTCTGCAAAAGCCAGAGCTAATCAATGGAGGAATGGAAGATATCCCTAAGTAAGTGTTTCCGTTTAGGAGGAAGAATCGGGGGGCTTGCTTCCCAATGCCGGCAAGGCGTAATATGCGGTTGAGAGGTTAGGGGATATGTTGGTAGAGGTGGCGGATGATGGTGACGCAGTTTTCCTCTCCGAGCTTACCGCTGTTGAGTGAAATGTGGTATAGGTCGGCATCGCCCCAGTCTCTTCCGGTGTAGTAGCGATAATGGCGTTTGCGTGCCCGGTCGCGTTTTTTGATCAACTTGGCTGCTTCGTCGTCATTATCGGCGGCATGATAGCGATCCACAATTCGGCGGATACGACTTTCATCATCGGCATGGATAAACACGTTGAGCACATCGTTTCTGCCGCGCAGGATATAGTCTGCAGCGCGCCCCACAATCACGCACGGCTCCTTTTCGGCAAGGGATGCGATGAAGTCGTATTGCGCATTGACAATTCGGTCGCTCGGAGTGGTGGTTGGGGGCTGCAAGCCGGGCCCTTCCACGGTAAGAGGCACGTAATCCAAGGCGCTGCTCGGCCGGTACTCACCACGCGATTCGATGTACTCTTCCGAAAAGCCGTACGCATCGGATAATTCCTCGATAATCTGCCTATCGAAGAACGAGATCGAAAGCTCGTCCGCTAAGCGTTTCCCAATGGTACGTCCGCCACTGCCAAACTGACGGCTTATTGTGATAATTCTGAATGCCATAGCCTGACCATTCCTCTTTGCTGCGACTAAGTTACACATAATCCGTGGAACGCGAGGCAGGAACAGCCCAGAAGAGATCGGTATAAGGAACCGGACGAGTAAGAGTGGCCAGAGACAATTACATACCACCCTAACGAAAGGTATATACCTTTCAAATGAAACTTATATACCTCTCACTTCAAAGGTATATACCTATCAAACGAAACCTATATACCTATTGAGAGACGGCTCCGGGCGTATGGATCAATGGCTCTCCCGTTCTTGGGCAGCTTTGAGCAGACGCGCCGTGAAAGCGTAGTTCTTGATGCCCCAACGGGGTGCGATCAGCTCGGCATCGGGAGCCGAAGCAATGAAGCGTTCTACCGTAACGGAGGGCTTCAGCAGGGCAAGAAAATCGAGGCACAACTCGATATACTCCTCGGGATCAAAGAGCTTAAACCGGCTCGGATCCATTTGATATGCTGTAGCCATGGGACTTCCGCGCAGGATTTGCAGCTGATGCAACTTGAGCGTATCCAAGGGAAGCTCGTTAAGGCGTATGGCGTGTTCGAGCATCTCACTGCGCGTCTCCCCGGGCAAGCCCAATATAAGGTGTGCTCCCACCGGAATGCCGCGTGAAGCGGTGCGTCGGATGGTATCGCAAGCGGTTGCGTAATCGTGACCGCGATGTACGTTTCGCAAAGTTCGGTCAAGTGTGCTCTCAATGCCGTATTCTACCATCACGAAGCGTTGCGCTGCCAATCGGGTCAATTCGTCCAACAGAGCCTCGGGCATCAGGTCGGGACGCGTGGCAATGACAATACCGACCACGCCGGGATAGGTGGCCGCTGTGCGGAACTTATCGATGAGTTGCGCGCGAGATGCATAAGTTGTGGTGTAGGACTGGAAGTACGCCAAATACTTCATAGATGGGTACTTGTAGCGAAAGAAGTCGATTCCGGCAGCCAATTGCTGTTCAATGGGCTGTTCGCGAAGGGCATACGCGGGACTGAAGGCCCGATTGCTGCAATAGGTACATACCTCGCCACGCTCTTTTCCGTGCAAAGGACAAGCAGAAGAGGCAGAAAGTGAGATCTTCTGTACCTTTTCCCCGGGAAAGTAGCGGGCAATGAAGGCGGCGAAATTGCTCTTTTTAACCCGTTCGTAGAGGGAATCCATCAGAACGATCAGGCGAGAATGAGGTAGACTAAGCTAAAGAGGATGCTTTCGTACTCATAATCACCCTCTTCGGCTCCTTTCAGCCGCGCATCGGCAAGGCGCAGTTCGTGCACAATATTGAAGATCTGCATCGGCTTAAAGAGCCACAACGCAGCAGAATAACGTTGCGCTTGATACGCATTCTTAAGGTTGAGCGCGGAAGCGATGGACTTTTCGCTCCGATCCCGCTGATAAGCCGCCACCATCAGATTGGAAAAGAATGCATAAAGAGTTGCCACAATGAGCGGAAGCGGATAATCCGTTGGGCTTTTAGTCATATATTGTGCGATGGAAAGAGCCTCGCGACGCTGCTTTTTGTATAGAGCTTGACAGAAATCGTCCGTAGTGTAATGAAGCGATTCTCCTACAAGAAACTCGACCATATTGGCTTCGATCCGCCCACTCTGCGCAGCAATCACCGCGAGCTTGGCAATCTCCTTGGTAATCGTTACGGCATTAAAGCCGACCCGCTCCAGAAGCTTTTCGGCAGCTTCATCGGTAATTTCCACATTATGCTCCTTGGCGGCACGCGAAACGATGGAGAGAATCGTTCTGCGGCTGGTAATGCGCGGGGAAACAACAATCATCGTTTGCGCGCCGGGCAGTGCTCGGAAGGCGCCAAACAACTTCTTCGCATTGTACGCCATATCACCCTGATAGACCAAAACTAACGATGTTCCTTGCGGCATTCGCAAGATCGTTGGGATCAGTTTATCCAAATCCTTGACCGATTCCGCCTCCTTTACCACCACAACCCTCTCGGTAACAAAGAGGGAAGCAGACTGAATATCGAGCGCAATGTCCGAATATGTACAGTCGTTTCCGTATAGATACGAAGCGGTATCGCGATACGTTTTGGCAATCAGCGCCTCAACTTGCTCAAAATAGTACGGTTCTTCGCCCGTATAGAGGAGTAGTTCGGGGAAAAGCTTCCCATCCGCCAATCTACTTTTAAGCTGCGTAATTGCCTGTGTAGGAGTAAGAAGAGCGGCTCCCTCCGCATCTTGTGCTTTTGCCATTGCGTAATTTCTTTACCAATCGAAGCGTATTCCCTTTAAACATTGCTGTTCGTAACGCAAAATATGAAGCGTTTCTTCCCCAATAGCCAGATGCTCTGCCGTGTAGCGCTGCGTTGTTTCCTTATCGCCTATATCTGTTTTCACGCCGTCCGGAGTCATAGGAAGATCCGAAACGGCCAGTAGCGCGCCGCAGGGGATCTTATTGGCATATCCCACTGTAAAGAGCGTTGCCGTTTCCATATCTATCGCTTCCGCGTGAGTAGTGCGCAAATATCGTTTAAAATGATAATCGTGTTCCCACACGCGTCGGTTAGTTGTATAGACGGTCCCTGCTGCAAAGGGAAGCCGTCGCCGTTCGAGTGCCTCATCGGCAGCCCGCAATATGCGGAACGAAGGCAACGAAGGCACTTCGGCAGGCAGATAGCTATTGCTTGTTCCCTCCCCACGAATAGCGGCTATCGGGAGCAGATAATCGCCCACCGAGAGGCGGCTCTTGAGCGCACCGCACTTACCGAGGAACAGCACGCCTCGCGGCATAATGGCACTCAGTAGATCCATCATCGTAGCGGCATTGGGGCTTCCCATTCCAAAGTGTATAAGCGTTATCTCCTCCGTACCGGCATTGGGCATCGCAAGGCTCTGACCCACAATCGGCACCTTATGTTCTTGGGCGAACAGCTCCAAATAACGGCTAAAATTGCACAACAGTATATAGGGAGCAAATGCCTCCGGCTCGCGCCCCGTGTAGCGCTTCAGCCAATCAGTTACTATTTCCTTCTTTGTTTCCATCATATCACTACCTTTGCAAAGGTAGGAAAAGCAATGAGTACCACGAAGCCATTTCGAGCTGAACCGAATGATAATGGGCTTAATCTGCCCTCATATCCCGCTAAAGTGACCCTCCGAAGCGGCAAACCCTTTATATACGATTGCGTAAGGCGTAAGGAGGTGGCACTAACCCCGGAGGAGTGGGTTCGGCAGCACTTTATCCATTGGATGACCCATAGCTTGGGATATCCGCTCATCGCTCTGGGCAACGAAGCCCTACTGCAAGACTCTTTACGGCGCGGACGTACCGATACCCTCGTCTTCGGAACCGGTGGAGCGGTATGGATGATTATTGAGTTCAAGGCGCCCGAAGTACCGCTTACCGAAAAAGTATGGAACCAACTGAGCTCCTACAATGTACACTACCGAGCGCCCTTCTTGGTGGCAAGCAACGGCATGACGCTGATTGCCGCGCACATCGACTATGAGCAGAACCGCGTTACCTTCCTAAAAGAGATGCCCTCCTGGGAACAGCTTCGCACTACCCTACGCTCCTAATCCGCTCCTTATACAAAGAACCGACGGGCATCGTTCGGTGCCGACGAATGAACCCTTCCACCCTTCTCAGCCATTCGTCACCCAACCTCCATCCAATGTAGCTACATCCTCCCCACATTAGCTGCTATCTTTTGTCGTTTAAACGGCGAAATTACTCCACACTTCCCGGCAGTCCGAGAACAAATCTGATGAAGTCGGGTGATTCTTCCACATATTCCGCACTCTGATTGAGAGTAAACGCATCACTTATAGGGTGGTATCGAAGAAAAGTCTATAGAGTATTTTCCGAAAGTCTATAGAGTTTTCTCCGACCGCACCGTACATCCGCTCCGTTCCCACCCATCTTCCGCTCGGTTAGCATCGTACAAACAATCCGTTACCTCCCATTCATCGCCCCAACTCCACTATGTCCGCAAACCGACAGCTTCTACCCCAAGCTCCGGATTCTACTCTTCCACGCTCAGACATTACCCATTCTCCGCTCCGATACCTTCGTACAAACGATTTGTTCATTTCCCATCCACCGCTCCGTTAGTATCGTACAAACGATCAGATACTTTCCATCCTCCGCTCCGGTTCCTTCGTATGAATGATCTGCATTCACCCATCTTCTGCCCCAGCAGTTCTCATATCAACTTCGCATCTTGTGTATAAACGATCTGTATCCTTGCGTGCTCCGATACGTCTACTCTCATACTCCGGTCTGTAACGTTCCGTTCACTGCTCATATATCACCCATCCTCAATGCCGATTTGTCTCCGGTACCGCCCCGGAGAATTCATCTCTTTGAGGTGGTTCATATGCATCCGCGAGCCGACTTACCCCAATCTGCGTGCCGCTTGATATGGTGCGCGTGACGGAGCCTATCGGGCTTGGCTGCGGGGATGGTCGAGGAAACGATCAATCGGGATTGATGGGAAGCGTCGAAGCAAAGGAAGATGTAGGGCTGTAAAAGGGCTAAATTATCACGAAGAATAGGGAAAGGCGCTACAAGTGGAGGGATAGGGCGACTCTGGAAGAAGTTGGGTTGCATCGGTAAGTAGGCGGAAAAGTGTACTTTTGTACGTGCAGAACGGAATGCTCGCCCATAGATCGGGAGCATTTGTACGCAGGGGCATTCATCCTTTGATGCATTAAAGAATGAAATGCTCGGGAGAACGGAGCTCATCTGCAGGAAGAAAGAGCGAAAAGCTCGGATGGGACAGGTTCGTCAGCAGAGATAAAGAAAGAGAGAAAGAAGCCGGAGATACGGAGAGAGCTGCAGAGCCTCGACGCGACGGATTGACAAGAAAAAATAAAGGAAATGATAGAAATAGTAGACTATACGCACACGCCCTCGCTCATCAGCGAGTATATAGCGCAGCTGCGCAGCGTTGAAATTCAGGGCGACCGTATGCGCTTCCGGCGTAACATAGAGCGCCTGGGCGAGATTATGGCATACGAAATCAGCCGTCGGCTCAGTTACGAAACCGGCACGGTACGCACACCGTTAGGCGAGGCTGAAGTACATCGTTTATCGGATCGCGTAGTGCTCGCCACCATTCTACGTGCCGGACTGCCATTCCATCACGGATTCCTGAACTACTTCGATGAGGCGGAAAACGCCTTTGTATCGGCTTATCGTAAGTACAAAGATGCATTGCACTTTGATATTCACATCGAATACATCGCATCGCCCGACATTACGGGGAGTACGCTCGTAATAACCGATCCGATGCTTGCCACGGGCGGCTCGATGGAAATGGCGTTCAAAGCGTTACTCACAAAAGGTATGCCGCGGCGTCTGCACATCGCATCCATCATAGCAAGCAAAACTGCTCTAACTTATTTGGAGCAAACGCTGCCCAAGGAGCTGGAAACCACCATTTGGCTTGCCGCTCTGGACGACGGCCTCAACGAGCATTCGTACATTGTGCCGGGGCTTGGAGATGCCGGAGACTTGGCGTATGGACAAAAGCTCTAAGAAGAGCCGAGAACCATTAGAGCTGCTGGCTCCCGCCGGTGATTTGGCGAGCGGATTGGCGGCGCTATCGGCGGGTGCGGATGCGGTCTACATAGGCGCACCACGCTTCGGTGCGCGTGCCGCTCGGAGCGTTTCGATAGAAGATATCCGCGTTCTCAGCTCTGCGGCGCATCTGTACGGAGCAAAGGTCTATGCCGCGCTCAACACCATTCTGTACGATAGCGAGTTGCAAGAGGCGGAACGAATAACACGTTCGCTTTATGCGGCAGGCTGCGATGCGTTAATTATCCAGGATTTTGGCCTGCTCGCGTTGGATTTGCCGCCTATTGCACTTCACGCCAGTACACAGTGCCACAACAACAGCGTGGAGCAGCTACTCCGTTTGGAAGCATTGGGCTTTGAACAGGCGGTACTCGCTCGCGAACTCTCGGTTGCGGAAACGGCGCAGCTCACCAGTGCGTTGCACACGCTTCGGGCGGAAACCTTTATCCACGGCGCGCTGTGCGTTTCCTACAGCGGCCGGTGCTATTTATCACAAGCTATGTGCGGGAGAAGCGCTAACCGAGGCGAATGCGGACAAATGTGCCGCATGGCGTACGATCTGCTCGACGGAAACGGCAAAACGATCGTAAGCGATCGATACTTACTTTCGCTCAAAGATCTGAATCGAAGCGATCAATTGCCTGCACTGATCGAAGCGGGCGTGCGTTCTTTCAAGATTGAGGGGCGAATGAAGGGGATCGGTTACGTGCGGAATATAACCGCCTATTACCGTCAGCTCCTGGATCGCTACATAGCCGAGCACGACGAGGCATTTTGCCGTGCCTCCCAAGGCGATGTAACGCTCCGTTTATCGCCCGATCCGTACAAAAGCTTCAATCGCTCGTTCACTTCGTATCAATTGAGCAAGGGAGCGCTGCCGGAAACGCTCATTATGCCGGAAAGCCCCAAAAGTTTAGGCGAGCCGCTCGGTAGAGTAACTTCGTGCCGGGGAACGCGCGTAGCCATAAATACGCAAAAGGAACTACACAACGGTGATGGGCTTTGCTATTTGACAGAAGAGGGCAAGCTCGCGGGGCTACGTGTCAATTCGGTGCAGGAAGATAAGAGCTTTTTGACTACAGAGCCGCTCGCCCTACCCAAGGGGACGTTCCTTTGGCGCAATCGGGACGTTGCTTTTGATAAGTTGTTGTTGCGCGAAGATGCCTCCGAGCGCAAGATAAAGGTCGCATTACAGCTTGAAGCGCGCGCCAATCTGCTCAAACTGAGCTTTGCCGTTCCGAATGTAGGCTTGGTAGTAGTCGTGGCACAGCATATCACCCTCGATCCGGCACGCCAAACGCCGCGCGTAGCCCCGCTCAAGGAGGCACTAACCAAGTTGGGCGATACGCCCTTTTTGGCGGACGAATGCCACGTAGTTCTAAACGGATTCTTTGTGCCGGTTTCTTTGCTCGGTGATTTGAAGCGATGCGCTACGGAAGCGATGGCGCGAACGCTCCGCCTACACTACCGTCCCCAACCCACAGAACGTCGCGTTACCGCGCCTCTTCCCTTTCCCATCAAAGAACCGCTCGACTATTCGTTCAACATTGCCAACCGTGCTGCGCAGCGGACCTATCGGCTGTTATCGGCAAATAAACCGCTTCCCGCTTTCGAAATAGAACCGGTTCGGGATGCCGCATTGATGACCACCAAGCACTGCTTGCGCCGTTTTCTCGGCTACTGTACACGACAAGGCAAGCCGATGCCCTACGCCGAACCGCTTTATCTGCGACAAGGCGTGCGCCGCTTCCGGCTTAGCTTCGATTGCGAAGCATGCCTGATGCGCGTTTACGCCACGGATTAGACCGGATATTTTGAAGAGTGCCTATTAGGCATCTGAATGCTTCTTCTTTCGGCTCGGAAAGCGAATACCTGTATGCGCTTTATGCTCTTTGGAGGTGCGGATACCCATTTCCGATGCTTTTACGGAAAGCGTCCATCCGCCCAAAAGCAGGTAGATATATGCGCTAAAACAGCGCCATATTACTGCCACAACGAGTGCAATCGATGCCGTATCGAAGTAACTTTCGTAATAGTACTGAAACATATACTCGGCAAGACCACTCGCTCCGGGCGTTGGACTGATGAGAGAGGTCATCCAAATGATGAATTGCTTCAGGAAAGCGGTGAAATACCCTTGGTTAATGGTGCTAAAGCCCCACACGAGGGCGATAGCGATAGCAAAGCGCGCCGACCATGTGAGAGCGGTGAGGAGAAATATCTCCATCCAGCGAGAAAACGGCTTGCGCCGCATCTCGTGGGACGCAGTGATGAGGTCGTGCGTGAGTGCCGCGACCTTATGGCTGTAGCGGCGCAACAGACGAAGACGAAACAGGCGGCGAATGAGGAATGCAATGAGCTGCGGACGGCGGAACAGCGCAACAAAAAGAACCAATGTCCAAATGCCGACACCGATAGTAAGCACCAAAAAGGTAATCCGGACTCCGACACCGAAGATTTCCGCTCCGCCGAGGAAAAGAGTGTACGGAGCCAACAGAAAGATCAACAGTGAAGCGATGAAGAGGAACAGCTCGTCAAAAAAGAGCGCGGAGAAGGTAATGGCGGTAGCTTTGCCGGCATTGACCCCTTCGCCCGAGAGGAAAAGAAAGATAAAGCTGCTTCCGCCCACCGAGGAGGGGGTCACCACGCCGGTAAACTCTTGCATCATCTGCACGCGAAGGCCTCCACGAAGGGATATTTGGTTATCCGAAAGCCTTCGGAAGCGAAGAGACATGGCAAAGTTCTGCACCGAAAAGGCGAGCATAGCGAGGGCAATTCCGGCAAAAGTGCGTCCGGTGAAGCTCAGTTCGCGAAAAGCATCCGGATGGAAGCTCTGATTGAACAGAACGCCCACAACCAAAATGCTTATAAGCAGAGGAATGGCAATGCGGAGAACGAAGCGCGAGCGCTTGTGCTTAGGTTGGGATGCGGTCATGCTATGCTTTGTGATGCTCGATAAGGTATTTGTAACGATCGATCACGATGTCCGTTATTTCGTCCCACGACTTAGAAAGCGTGTTTCGGGCATTGCAGGCGACGGTATCGAGCAGAGAACGATCTGCAAGGATACGGTCAATGGTGGCTGCGTAAAGATCGCTCTTCTCAGGAGCAACAAAACCGTTGAAATCGGGCTGAACAGGCTTCGCCACCGTACTTTCGTCAATCAGTAGCGAGGGCGTGTAGAGGGCCGCTGCCTCCCGAACAACCAATGCCCAAGTATCGTACAGCGAAGGGAATACAAACAGATCGGCTCCGGCGTAATAGGAGGCAAGTTGGTCGCGCTCGTAAACGGCACCTTCGAAGAAACAACGCTCGCCGATGCCTAATTCCGTGGCTTGCCGGCGGAATTCCTCTATCCCGTAGCCGTCGCCAACAAAATAGCATCGGAACGGCGTTTTAACCTTTGCAAGACTATCAATTAGGAAAGGAATGTTCTTTTCTCTTGTTTGCTGCCCCACGAAGAGCAGTACTGCTTCATCGGAGCCGATATGCTGCTCACGCCTGAAAAGCTCCCTTTGTTCCGTTGCGTTGTACCGATCCGCCATATCGTTTCCGTTGGCAACAACTACGGCTTTGCCTTTGTATCCGTACTCACGAAGCGTTTCAAGAACCGGTTCCTGCGGAACCCACACTTCATCAGCAGACTCAAAGAAGGACATAATCTGCTTTAAAATAAGGTCCACTATGAGCTCGCTCTTTACATATCGCTCAATATCGTAACGAAATTTGGAGTGAAACGTGGCTACCAGCGGTACATGCTGCTTTTTTGCAATCCTTTGCGCTATCTTGCCGCTGGTGAACGGACAATGCGCGTGCAACAATGAGTAGGGCTGTCGGCTTATTTCGTCGAATAGCTTCATATTAAGCATGCCGAAACCGTATCGATATGGTTTGCGCCCGGGAATGGGAACAGATGGGTAACGGAATACGTTGAAAGGCGTATCCGCCTTTTCTCCCGGAGCATCCGGAGTAACCACACATACTTCCACCCCTTTGCTGTTGAGACATTGCGCATAATTATAGGTCACAAGCGCTACGCCGTCCATTATAGGTGGGAAGCTATCGTTGAAGAGTCCTATCATAGATTAGATTATTCGAAGAAACCGGTACTAAGTGCCATTCCGTTCAGGAAATCCCTTGCAGACATTGCTTTTTTACCGGCTGCCTGCAAGCGGAGAATCCGTACAAAGCCGCTCCGGCAAGCTACCTTTATCACGCCCTTTTCGTCCAAAATGAGTGTTCCGGGCGGCGGTAACTGAACATTGCCATTATCGTGGCATTCTGTTGCCAAAACTTTAATACTAAGGGGAGCACCACCATCGTTCCATTTGAGCATCGTCCACGCTGAAGGCAGAGGCGAAAGGGAGCGTACGAAATTGTGCACGCAACGAGCCGGAAGATCCCACTTGATGCGGCTATTCTCCTTGGTAATCTTATGGGCATACGGCAAATCAGCTCCCGTTGGTTGAGACGTAGCAATGGCCGATCCGTCCAAAAGTTGCGGGAGAGTATCGCGTAGCATGGCTCTGCCCAGCAAACTAAGCCGTTCGTAAAGAGTACCGAAGGATTCATCCGGATCAATTGGTGTACTGCGTTGTGCATAAATATCGCCCTTATCCAAATCATGCGTGAGACGAAACAGTGTAACACCGGTCTCCTTTTCTCCGGAACGAATTACAGAATTAATTGGAGCAGCACCGCGCCAACGCGGTAGGAGCGAAGCGTGAATATTAAAAGTACCCAAACGCGGAAAGTTCCAAACGGATTCGGGAAGCATCCGAAAAGCCACTACGATGGCAAGCGAAGGACGAACCTCCCGCAGCTGGGCTAGAAACGCTTCGTCAGACAACTTATCGGGTTGTGCCAAGGGGAGCCCCAAACGGAGCGCCGCATCCTTAACAGCGCTTCCTTTCAGCTTGTGTCCACGCCCTTGGGGTTTGTCAGGAGCTGTTACAACGAGGGAAACACGATATCCCTCCGCCACAAGATCTTCCAAAAAGCCCACAGCAAACGGAGCCGTTCCCATAAATACTATGTTATTTTCCTGCGTTTGATTCATAAGTTTGGATATAAACTGTTTCTAATCGCCGGTAGTCAATTCTGCCAGCGTCTCACGATAGTTATTGAATATTTTCGATTTGGAGAGCATCCCGAGGTAATGCCCCTCCTTGTCTACCACCGGTAGATTCCACGCCTTTGTATCGTCAAAGAGCGTCATCGTTTCCTCCATAGATAACGGTACCACAATTTGGGCAGGTGCGGATACCATAAATCGTTGTACACTGAAACGCTCGTACAACTCTGGGCGGAACATTATGTTGCGTATATCGTCCATCAGTACGAGCCCTTTGAGCTTACCGTCATCGTCAATTACGGGGAATATGTTGCGCCTTCCGTTACCAATCAGCACCACCACATCTCCCAAGCTCATATTGGGCGTAACAGTGAGAAAGTCCGTTTCGATCAGGCTTTCCACGTTCATCAGCGTTAGTACCGATTTGTCCTTTTCGTGCGTTAACAGTTTGCCCTCTTCTGCCAGCCGTTGCGAATAGATGCTGTTCGTCATAAAGATGCGGTTGGTGGCATATGCGCTGAGCGAAACAAGCATAAGCGGAAGGAACAGATTGTATCCGCCCGTCAGCTCGGCTATGAGGAACACTCCCGTCAGCGGTGCGAGCATTACGCCACTCATCAGCCCCGCCATACCCATTAGTACAAAATTCTCTTCGGGCAAAAAGACGGCAAAAGGTACCCACGCATTAACGGCATAGGCAAAAACGAATCCGGCAAGCCCGCCTACGAAGAGCGTGGGCGCAAATAATCCACCGCAGCCACCGCCCGAATTGGTTGAAACGGAAGCAACTACCTTAAGTAACATAGCAAACACGATGTAGAGGAAAAGTATATACGTCTGCGTATGTGGGCCACTAAAGAGCGTTCCATCCAGTAGCGATGTAGATTTGCCTGCCATCAGTAGCTCCAATGTGGCATATCCTTCGCCATAAAGCGTGGGGAATAGGAATATAAGTAGACTCAGCACCACCGCTGTAACCAGAAAACGTTTCGCATAAGGCACCCATTTAGCAAAGCGTTTCTCCAAAGCGAAAGAAACCCTCATAAAGTAAAGAGCCACAAAGCCGCAGAACACACCCAGCACAATGGTGTAAGGGATGCGCCCCACAATAAAGTCGTTTGTTTGGGAGAAGTTGAAGAACGGCTCCGCTCCGGTATAGATGTATGCCAATGCCGCCGATGTTACCGAGGAGGTCAGTAGGGGCAGAACGCTGGTAAGCGTCAAATCCATCAGCAACACTTCAATAACAAACACTAACCCCGCTATCGGTGCCTTAAAGATGCCGGCAATAGCCCCAGCGGCACCGCATCCCACAAGCAACATCATGTTGCGTTGCTCCAATTTGAACAGCCGTCCGAGGTTGCTACCGATGGCAGAACCGGTCAGCACAATTGGCGATTCAGCTCCCACCGAGCCACCAAGCCCGATAGTTATGGCACTGGCGAGCACTGAGGACCACATATTGTGCGGTTTAATCCGGCTTTTCCGTTGCGAAAAGGCCATCAACACCTTCGATACTCCGTGGCTGATATCCTGTTTGAGCAAATTTCGCACAAATAGTGCCGTAATTAGTACGCCCAAAGGCGGTAGCGCGAGATAGAGCCAGTTGCGCGTGGCAGCCGCTGTTGTGACCCACGTTTGCAACAACTCGATCATTCCCTTCAGCAAAAAGGCGACCAATGAGGTGAGCACACCTACAATGATGCTGAGAATGAAGAGAAAGACGCGGTTACTCATATGTCGCTCGCGCCAATTGATAAAGCGCATCAGCAACGAGCGTTCCGCCTTCTTTCTTTCCTTTGGATCGTCCGACAATGCCCTGTCCGGTCTCTTAATTACAGACGCGTTCATTTCCCTTTCCCCTTAAATAGTACCCCAATGGTGTAGAGCATTATTTCCAAATCTAAGCGTAGCGACATATTCTGGTAGTAGAGCCAATCGTATTGCAACCGGTCCAGCATTTGCTCCGTGTTGGACGCATAGCCGTAACGCACCATACCCCAGGAGGTTATCCCCGGTCGCACATTGTGCAGCAGATAGCAATAGGGCGCTTTGTCCAGTAACTTATCGATGTAATAGGCGCGCTCCGGCCGTGGTCCGACCAGAGACATATCCCCCTTCAGCACATTGTAGAACTGCGGCAGCTCGTCCAAGCGGTATCGACGCAAAAACCTACCTATCGATGTGATGCGCTCATCGTGATCACTACTGAGCTGAGGCCCATCGGCTTCACTTCCGTCGAACATTGTACGGAACTTAATGATCCGAAACGGCTTGCCCTTTCTTCCGATCCGCTCTTGTGTATAGAAAATCTTCCCCGACGAAGAACGTCTTACCGCGATACCAATAGTCACAAATAGCGGTATGAGCAATACGAGGCTTACCAATGAAAGCACCTTGTCGCATAGCCATTTGATATTCTTCTCCATTTCGCTCATTCGCGTTGCCGTCACGTCCACAAGCGGCTCGGCGAGTGAGGACTTAGGCGCGTAGGAAAGCGGAGATAGCGCCAAACTCTCAAGCGTTACGTATACCGGCGCATCGTATCGGTAAAGCGAATAGAGCAGACGGATGGGCAACGTGCCGTATCGATGCCCCGAAGCCACAAACAGAACATTCGGCGCTTCGCTCCGAACCATAGCTGCCACCTCTTGCTCCAACGTAGCCAAATCTTCGCGCAACTCAACGGTTCCGCACGTTCGGAAGCGCATTTCGCGCTCTTTCAGCCGAAGCCGCTCAATCTCCTGCGGTATGCCGATGATCAACGCACGCGGATGAAAGCGCACATCGTCCCGCATCAATCGGCAATGGGTAGTAATAACCGAGCGAGCCGCATAGAAGCAAACAAAGTAACAGAGCACAAGCGTGCCGTATAGAGGCAAGAGAAGCGAGGGATCGTGTACAATATCGTTCGTAACGAGCAGTAGATATTGAATCGTTCCGCCAACGAGCACCGTGCCCGCAGTAGTAATGATGTCGTCAATACGCCCTTTGTTCAGTGGACGGTTGTAATAGCCAGTTAGCCATATCAGCGCCAGCCAATAGAGCCACAGCAGTACGCCGATGTTCGTTGCCTTTGCATTGAACAGATAATCGGCAAGTTCCCCCCAGTAATGCCCCGTATCCTCAATGGTATAGCGCAAGCAATTAAACAGCAGATAGGCGGCAGAGGCTGCCACGCTGTCCGCAACCACGTAGGCTAAACGATAGATTCTTTCTCTCTTCACGCTTTGCGTATTATTTTCACGCTTCCGTCCACGCCCACGGCGATGATCTCCGATGCATGCGCTCCGGATGGTTCCTCCTGCCGAACCGGTACGATATAATCCACCGCTTGAAGTATCTCGGCACTTATTTCGGCATAACAACTTGCCGACGGTTCTCCGCTTACATTCGCAGAGGTGGATACGAGCGGCACGCCGGCAGCCCGGCACAGTGCACGCGAAAAAGGCTCCCGCGTGATACGTATCCCCACGGAACCATCCTCAGCGATCAACTCCGGAGCTACATTTCTTGCCCCCGGATAAATAAGGGTCAGCGGACGAACCGCCACATCAATCAGATCATACGCTATGGAGGGGACCTCGCGAACCAGCCCGGGAAGTTTCGCATCGCTGTCGATCAGTAACAACATTGCTTTGGAGGTTGGACGGTGTTTGATCTCAAACACGCGTTTGACTGCCGCCTCGTTAGTAGCATCGCAACCAATGCCCCATATGGTATCGGTGGGATACAGAATCACGCCACCACCTCGCAGCACGCGGACCGCCTCCCGAATCGCTTCCCGTGCCTCAACACTCAATTCTTCCTTTTCCATTATACCTATCTGCTCAGCACCCTTCTCCGATAATACACTTTCGTTATATCTATCTACTCAGCGCCCATCACCGGTATTGCCTTTTCGTTATAACTACGCGTCCGGCACCATTCACCGGTTTTGCCTTTTCGTTATACCTATACGTCCAACGCCTTTCACCGGTATTGCTTTCCGTTACACCTATACGTCCGGCGCCTTTCACCGGTATTGCTTTTCGTTATACCTATACGTCCGGCGCCTTTCACCGGTATTGCTTTTCGTTATACCTATACGTCCGGCGCCTTTCACCGGTTTTGCTTTTCGTTATACCTATACGTCCGGCGCCTTTCACC
>ERZ1673752.788-NODE-788-length-50676-cov-28.701409_pt1 | contig 50676 bp, 39 predicted proteins | sample MGYA00580195_ERZ1673752 | MGnify/ENA primary metagenome ERZ1673752 (study PRJEB41218, sample SAMN15661744) | gut metagenome | host: Homo sapiens | place: Canada: London | collected 2015-08-20/2019-03-30 | study: EMG produced TPA metagenomics assembly of...
GAATCAATCAGATTAGTTCTGATAAGTTCCGATAAACTCTGATAGCCTACGATACGCTATAATACACTTTAATACGTTTCGATACACTTCGATACAGTTTAATACGTTTCGATACAGTTTGATACTGTTTAATACGTTAGGATACGTTACGATACGTTACGATACAGTTTAATACACTTCGATACAGTTTAATACATTTGGGGGGGCGTCGCGTTGTACCTTTGCATCGTTCCTCAGGGAATAGGCGGTAGACGCGCGGAGCAAGCGAGTTCCGGCAGCGTGTTATCGCCTCGGGGTAAAAGCACCGACGGAATTGATTGCTTGTTTCATACTTAGTTTATAGTCATTTGAGGAATGTTGTCACTTTATACTAACGAAACCCATCTCTCAAGGAGCAATCTAAAATCCTTATATAGCTTGAGTGTATGCTGGAATTTTATTTGATTATTGTATGCAAAAATGGACGAAATCGATGAAGACGTTTGTTGAGTTGAATAAATTAATTTCGGTGAAGGGGTGGTTTTCCGTTAGTAATCGCAAGAAAGCAGTAATTTTGCGAGGAAACAGGTATCATACGTATATGACGGACGAACAAGACAATATGGGGCTATTTAACGAGCAAAACGGAGAATCAAGCGGAGAATCAAACGAAGAACAGTTGCATTCCGAGCAAAAGAGCGAAATGGAAGATGATTCGATTGTCGGCGAGCCTTCGGCACACTCAGAGGTAACTCTGCCTGCTGACGAGGATATCAAAACGCTCCCGGGAATGTACCGTACGTGGTTCTTGGATTATGCTTCCTATGTAATCCTTGAGCGCGCTATACCCCATATTGAGGATGGACTTAAACCGGTCCAGCGGCGCGTCTTATACGCGATGCATCTCTTTGAGAATGGTCATTTGCATAAAGTCGCTAAGATAGTAGGGCAAACGATGGCATATCATCCGCATGGAGATGCTTCCATTAACGATGCTCTGGTACAACTCGGTCAGAAAGGATTACTTATCGATACGCAGGGAAACTGGGGGAATATCCTCACCGGAGATGAAGCTGCCGCCGGACGATACATCGAAGCAAAGCTGTCGTCCTTTGCGTTGGAAGTGGCTTTTGACGATAATATTACTGAGATGCGCCCAACTTATGATGCTACTGCCGAGGAACCTGTTTATCTGCCGGTACGCTTTCCGCTCCTTTTAGCACAAGGAGCCGAGGGAATTGCCGTAGGTCTTTCGTCCAAAATATATCCGCATAATCCCAAGGAACTTCTGGAAGCTGCAATTGCCTATTTGGAAGGTAAAGAGTTTGAGCTGTATCCTGACTTTCCCACCGGTGGATTGCTTGATGTAGATCGCTATAATGATGGTCGGCGTGGGGGACAATTGAAGAGCCGTGCGCGTATAGAACGTATCGGAGATCGGGTGCTGAGTATCACTTCGCTTCCGTACGGTAAAACAACGGCAATGCTGATTGATTCGATTTTACGTGCCAACGACAAGGGACAGATCAAGGTAAAACATATAGACGATATGACGGCACAAGAGGCGGATATACGTATTCAGCTGCCGCAAGGGGTTTCCACCGATAAAACAATTGACGGATTATATGCCTTTACCGATTGCGAAGTATCCTTAGCACCCAATGCTTGCGTTATACAGGATGGAAAGCCGGCATTCCTCGGTGTATCGGATCTTTTGAAGCATAGTGCCGATAGAACCGTCGAATTACTGAAAGCCGAATTGGAACATCGGCTACACGAATTGCGCGAAGGGCATGTAGCGGCCTCATTGGAACGGATCTTTATTGAAGAACGCATCTATAAGGAACAGCCCTTTGAAGAGGCTTCTAACGAAAAAGAAGCCTTGGATTATGTTGAAAAACGTATTCTGGCGTTGCCCGGGCTCACTTTTGTGCGAGCCATTAAACGTGAAGATCTGAAACGTCTATTGGAAATAAAGATGGCGCGCATTCTTCGTTTTAACCGAGCGGCTCACGATAAGAAGATTGCCCGAATCGAACAAGAGATGGCACAGCTCGCAGATAATATTGAGCATATTGTAGCCTATACGATTGCCTATTACAAACGTTTGATTGAGGAACACTTTGCAGACTGGCAACGGAAAACAACTTTGGCACGCTTTTCCAACATAGAGGCAACCAAAGTGATAGAAGCTACCGAACGTCTCTTTTGGGATGCTGAGGGTGGTTTTGCCGGCACTCAGATTAAGAACGGAACCTTTGTAACAGAATGTTCGCTGTTAGACGATATGATCATTTTCTTTCGGGATGGAACCTATCTTATCACTAAAATTGAAGAGAAGAAGTTTTTAGGCAAAAAGGAGGTTATTCATATTGATCGGTATATACGTAATGATAAGCGAACCATTTATAATGTAATTTATCGTAGTGGTACTCAGGGACCTTGTTTCATAAAACGATTCTACGTTACCGGGATGGTCCGCGATAAGGAATATGATTTAACTACCGGAAAGGCAGGCTCGAAGGTGCTTTACTTTACCGCCAATCCCAATGGAGAAGCTGAAACCGTGCGCATAACTCTCAAGCAACAACTGAGAATGCGTAACTTGGTTTTTGAAAAAGATTTCAGTGAAATACTCATTAAAGGGCGAACCAGTAGAGGAAATTTGGTAACTCGAGCCACGATTCAGCGTATTCTGCTTAAAGAGAAAGGCGCATCTACGCTGGGCGGTCGTAAGGTTTGGTTCGATAAGGACGTGCTTCGCATAAACTTTAACGAACAAGGCACTTTGTTGGGCGAATTTGAGGCAGAGGACAAATTATTGGTTGTGTGCAAAAGTGGCTTCTACTTTACGGCAGAAGTGGATGAAAGCGTTCATTTTCCGGCAGATTTGCTCCGTGTAGAGCGTTTTGATCCCAATAAGGTATGGAGCGCCGTCTACAGAGAAGGCGAGCAAGGATATGTATACTTAAAGCGGTTTCAGTTTACGGATCGCGAAAAGCCTATACAACTGCAAGGCGAAGGCAACAAACTGATGCAGCTGAGCGATGCGGCATCTGCATCCCTTGTAATTCGTTATGGTGGTAAGGACGAGCATAGACCCGAGGATCAGGAATCAATAGTTGATTTTGTTGGAGTAAAAGGTATAGGCGCCAAAGGGAAACGACTTACAACACGTGAGGTTTCTGAAGTAGAAGTAGTTGAAAACGAGGAAGAAGAATCTAAAGAAGAATGAAACGTATTACCAGTATAGTTACCGTTCTATTTGCTTTTGTACAAGTGGCAATTGCCCAGGAGAACGCATCGCTTCCTCCGAGCAATTACCTCTCTTTCAAAGCAGGAATGGGGGGGACGGTTATCACGGACGAATGGCTTAGTCCGCTTAGGTATGGAGGAACAGCCTATACGCTATCGGGTGAGGGCGAGTTTCCGTTTACCTATAAGGGGCAATGGATGCTTCGTATGGATAGCTATTTCCAGTATTCAAATACGTTAAATCCGGCACAAAATGCTTCCATTGGCTACTTTCGTGGGGAAATCCATCCTGAAGCTATGGTGCGTTTTGCGTTGCCTTACGGATTTCGTTTGGGGGTAGGCCCCGGCATACGTATTGCCGGAGGAGCGCGGATCCATTCGCGTAACGGAAATAATCCCGCATCTTTTGATGCCAAGGCGGATATAACGGCGGGAGTATTGCTGGGCTGGCGCGTTCCTTCGCCTAAATGGCCCATAGCATTTCGTCTATATGCTAATATCAATACCATAGGGGTTGCCAACCGAATCGGATACGCAGAAAGCTATTATGAGCAGTTTTATGTAGACGGGGGATTTGTGCGCTCGGCTCTGTGTACACATTGGGGCAATCAGCTCCAATCCACGCTATCGTTTACCGTTGACGTACCGCTTTGGAATGCCATTACGTTGCAAGCCGGCTATCGGTTCGATGCGGATGCGGCACGAATTAGCTCGCGCAGAAGGATTATGACAACTCACGCCGGATTCGTGGGAATTTCCTTTGAAACCCTCTGGCTACGAGGCCGGAGAGCCACAACCTCAGATAAAGCAAAATCGTTTTTGTTTGGAAACGTAGCACTATGACCAAGAAAATAAAACAATTCATTTTCGGCATTCTGCTCCTTGTAGCTTTCTCATCCTGCTCTACTGAAGGCGATTACAACAGGGATGCCGGAACAAATTATCGCGCTCTGTGGCGAGTTTTGGACGAAGGTTATTGTTACTTTGATCAGAAACTTCCCAAAGATAGTACTTGGAGCGATATGTACGATAAGTACCTACCACTTGCGCAAAGAGCAAAGAATGACGATGATCTATTTGATGCTATGGCGCTCTTGGTAAACGAATTGAAGGACGGGCATGTCAATTTGATTACACCTTTTGATGTAAGTCGTTACAAAGGATGGTACAAAAATTACCCTGCCAATATCGATTACAAGGTGCGCAACCTATATTTGGGCGAGGATTACCGTACCGCTTCCGGCATTGCTTATAACAAGATTTCGTACAACGGCCATTCGCACGATAAAATAGGGCTGATGGTCTATCCCTCTTTCTCCTCTCCCATCGGAGCCGGCAATATAGCTCATGTATTCCTTCGCTTTAAGGATTGCAAGGGAATTATATTGGATGTGCGGGATAATGGTGGGGGAAATGTGGCTTATGCCGAGTTGCTTGCGTCACATTTTGCTGAAGAGCACACGCCGGTGGGTTATATGCGCTATAAGACCGGGAAGGGGCATAACGATTTTTCGGAACGGCATGAACTATCGATAGATACGCTTAAGCAGAGCATTCGTTGGCTTCGTCCGGTTGTGGTGCTTACGAACAGGGGTATGTATAGTGCCGCTAACGATTTTGCCCTTTATATGAAGGCAATGCCCTATGCAACTCTGTTGGGTGATACTACCGGAGGGGGAGGCGGTCTACCGCGTTCGAGCGAACTTCCCAACGGATGGGCTGTACGTTACTCTTCAAGTGTAACCACTGATTTGGACGATAAACATATTGAGTTCGGCGTGGCTCCGGATAAGGTGACCCTTTTGAAGGATGAAGACGTTGCTGCCGGCAAAGATACTTTAATAGAAGAAGCTATCCGCCTTATTAAAAGTCAGTACATCAAGCAATAAAGTCAGTGCAAATGTATCGTATTGCTTCTGCTTAGGAAACTCGAAGCATTGCGGAAAAAGGTATATACATATCAAACGAAAGGTATATACCTTTTGCTCTAAACATCTATACCTATTGAGTGAAAGGTATAGATGTTTTTCCGAGTAGCGGACAGGTATGCTTCGGAAGATCCCGATTGGCTATGGAAACCCATACCGGCACATCGGCAAAATAGCTACCTTTGCCAAAGAGAATTTAGGGTTGATCTCCACGGAGCATCCCAACAAAGTAGAAGGCGTGTATGAAGCATGGTTTTGTAAAGGTGGCGGCAGCCGTCCCTTATGTAAAAGTAGCCGATTGCTACTATAATGTGTCCCGCATAGCGGAGATGATTCGGAATGCGGATAAAGAGGGAGTTGAAATAATTCTTTTCCCGGAGCTTTCGGTTACCGGCTATACGGCAGGTGATCTGCTCCTACATCCTTTTCTTATAGAGGAAGCGTATAATGCGCTGCTTCAGTTGGTAGCAGAAACCGCTTCAACAGAGGTTCTCGCCATTGTTGGTATGCCTATCCGTGTAGAGGAAAAGCTCTTTAACAGCGCGGTTGTATTCCAGCAGGGGCACATATTGGGAGCTATTCCCAAAACCTATCTTCCCAATTACAGAGAGTTTCAGGAAAAGCGTTGGTTTTCGCCCAGTGAAGTGCTGCAGTACAAGAGGGTAGCGATAGGGGACGAAACGGTTCCGATTGGAAGAAATATCCTATTTAAGAGCGGTAAAGTGGGAATCGGCATTGAAATTTGTGAGGATATGTGGACGCCCTACACGCCCGGTACGCGCCTTGGGCTCTATGGAGCACACATCATCTTTAACCTAAGTGCCAGCAACGAAAACGTAGGAAAGCACAATTATCTTCGTTCGCTTATAAGCGGTCTTTCCTCGCAAGGGCTGTACGGCTACGTATATGCCTCCAGCGGATACGGCGAAAGCTCTACCGATTTGGTATACACCGGTAAGGCTTTTATTGCCGAAATAGGCAAAATAGTGGAGGAAATGCAACGCTTTGACTATTCAGAGCGAATGATTGTGAGCGATATTGATGTAACGCAGATCCAATCGGAACGGCTGACCAACAGCAGTTTTAAGAGTGCTGTATCGCACTTTACTCAGGAAGAAATTACGGAAATCCCGTTCCGCTTGCGTAAGCCGGAAGATTCTTTCCCCGTAAATCGTCCTATTCGGCGGAATCCCTTTCTTCCTGAAGGAGTTGCGGACGAAGTGAACTGTTCGGAAATGTTCGAAATTCAGGTGTGTGGTCTGGTGCAAAGGCTTCGGCATCTCGGATGCGAACATGCAGTTATCGGTATATCGGGTGGATTGGATTCAACGCTTGCTCTTTTGGTTATCGCAGCTGCCTTTGATAAGCTTGGGCTTTCTCGTAAGGGCATTATAGCCGTTACTATGCCCGGATTCGGAACATCGCACCGTACGCACGACAACGCACTCGCTCTTTGTGAGGAATTAGGGGTAACTTTTGAAGAAATTGATATTCGCGAGGCTTGCCTGCAGCAATATAAGGCTATCGGTCACGATGTATCGCAACACGATACCACGTACGAGAATGTTCAGGCACGGGAACGTACCGAAATACTGATGAATCTCGCCAATAAACATAAAGGAATTGTGGTGGGAACCGGGGACCTTTCCGAAATAGCCTTAGGGTGGTGTACATACAACGGCGACCATATGTCAATGTATAGTGTTAATGCCACAGTAACCAAAACCTGCGTTGCTCTTATTGTTGGTTGGTATGCAAGTAGGGAAGCGCAAAGTGAACGCTTAGCGGCTACGCTTGCGGATATTGTGGCTACCCCCTACAGCCCGGAACTGCTCCCCGTTCAAGCCGGTGAAAATGAGATGATTCAGCCTACGGAGCAGCTGATTGGTCCATACGAATTGCACGACTTTTTCCTTTATCATATGATATATGGTAAGTCTAGTCCTGAAAAGGTTTTCTATTTGGCAAGTGTGGCGTTTGCCGAAAAGTACAATCAGGAGATAATAAAGACCACGATGAAGCAATTCGTAAAGCGCTTCTTCAGCCAGCAGTTCAAACGTAACTGTATGCCCGATGGCCCCAAGGTGGGTTGCATTAGCCTATCTCCTCGCGGAGAATGGCGCATGCCCAGCGATGCCGTGGGAACAATGTGGCTGCGAGCAATTGATGCACTGAAATAGCTATCTTTGCAAGGGAAAAGTGGAATAACCGATACTGATACAGATGGACAAACAATGTCTCAAAGCTTAATTATCATACCAACTTACAACGAACGGGAGAACGTGGCGGAGATGATTAACCGCGTTATGGCTCTTGATATAAGCTTTGATCTGCTTTTTGTGGATGATGCTTCGCCTGATGGCACCGCAGGAGTCGTAAAGGCGTTGATGCCTAAGTATCCGCAACGGATTCATATATTGGAACGGAGCGGGAAGCTTGGGCTCGGTACGGCATATATTGCCGGCTTCAAATGGGCTTTGGCGCATGAGTATCAGTTTATCTTTGAGATGGATTGCGATTTCAGCCATCCGCTTTCGGCTTTATCCCGTCTTTACAATGCTGTGGCTTACGAGGGATACGACGTAGCGGTAGGTTCGCGCTATACAAAAGGCGGTGGAATTGCCGATTGGCCGTTCATCCGTAGATGCATCAGCTATGGCGCTTCGCTATATGTACGGATGGTCACTTGGATGCCCGTTAAGGACCCAACGGCGGGTTTTGTCTGTTATCGGAGAGCCTTTTTAGAGCAACTTGATTTGGATGCCATTGAGTTTAAGGGATATGCCTTCCAAATAGAAATGAAGTTTGCTGCCTATCGATTGGGTTATAGCATCAAAGAGGTACCTATAACCTTTACTAACCGTCAACTTGGTTCTTCCAAGATGAGTAGCTCTATCTTTGGCGAAGCGTTCGGTGGGGTAATCAAATTGCGCTACAGAGCTTGCCGTGGTTCATTCCCTGTAGTAATAGGAGAAAAAGAAAGGTAAGACTATGAAAACGCTACTGCTCAACGGAACTATTGTCAATGAAGGTCGTTCCTATATCGGCTCTATTGCTATTGAAGGCGATACAATTAGTGCCGTTTTGGAAGGAAAGCTTTCCGTTGAGGTTGCGTACCGACGGTTTGAAGGCTACGAAATTACAGATTGTACCGGTTTGCTCCTATTGCCCGGGCTAATTGATGACCAAGTGCACTTCCGCACACCGGGGTTAACCCATAAGGGCGACATAGCATCGGAAAGCCGCGCTGCCGTAGCCGGAGGTGTTACTTCCTATATGGATATGCCTAACACGAAGCCTCCCACGATTGATTACGAGGCTCTTATGGCAAAACGTGATTATGCGGCAGAGCATTCCTATGGTAATTACGGTTTTTTCTTTGGCGGAACGAATACCAATTGTCAGGAAGCACTCAAAATTGATACCCGGCTTATACCCGGTTTGAAACTTTTCCTCGGTTCTTCCACGGGAAATATGTTGGTGGACGATGAGCGGGCCTTGGATTGCTTTTTCTCCGAGTTTCCCCTTCCGATTGCTATCCATTCCGAGTCAGAAACCATTATCAGGCAAAATAAGGCGCGAGCTATCGAACAGTGGGGCGAAGATCCCCCCATTGAGTATCATTCGTTGATTCGTAGCGAGGAAGCTTGTTATCGATGCACGGCTGAGGCGTTGGAGCGCGCTACTAAGTATGGTACTAACCTGCACGTGTTGCACCTTTCCACAGCAAAGGAAACAGCTCTTTTTGATGCTGCCGATCCTATGGAAATACGTCGCATTACGGCTGAAGTCTGCATTCATCACCTTTGGTTTAACGATGGCGATTATGCCGAGAAAGGCACGCTAATTAAGTGGAATCCCGCCATCAAAACGGAAAGCGATCGGGAAGCGCTTCTTGAAGGTGTACGGACGGGACGTATTTCCGTTATTGCTACGGATCATGCCCCTCATCTATTGAGCGAAAAGCAAGGTGGCGCCCTTAAAGCAGCTTCCGGCGGTCCCTTGGCTCAATTCGGGCTTTTGGTTCTTTTGGAATTGGTAGGGCGTGGCGAGCTTCCTCTAGAGCTAATTCCCACTAAAACCGCTCATTATCCGGCTCTGCGCTTTGCCGTACAAAAGCGTGGTTTCCTGCGCCCCGGCTATTACGCCGATATCGTAGTGGTAAATCCTGAGTGCCCAACGGTGGTAACAAAGGATATAATTCTCTCCAAGTGTGGTTGGTCGCCTTTTGAGGGCACAACTTTCAAGCACTCCGTGGAGGCAACCTATGTAAACGGAACCTGTGTCTATAAGCGCGGAGAACTACTTGACGTACCCTCGCCGGCTATGGCGCTCGTTTTTGATCATTAGTGAAGTAAGAATAATCAATTAGTAACGTATAAACATTCAAAACATGGAAAAAACTGATTGGGCCTCGTTAGGCTTTGGTTATCACAAAACGGATTACAACGTACGCTGCTACTACCGCAACGGTAAGTGGGGCGAGTTGGAAGTAACTCAGGACGAAACTATAACCCTTCATATGGGAGCTACCTGCCTGCACTACGGACAGGAAGCCTTTGAAGGTCAGAAGGCGTTCCGTGGCAAGGACGGAAAGATTCGCATCTTCCGCATCCATGACAATGCTAAGCGTATGATTCGTTCCGCTGAAGGGGTCGTAATGCAGCCCGTTCCCGAAGAACTCTTTGTTGAAGCATGCCTGAAGGCAGTTAAGCTCAACGAACGCTTTGTTCCTCCTTACGAAAGCGGTGCTTCGCTCTATATTCGTCCTCTGCTCATCGGCTTGGGCGAACAGGTTGGCGTTAAACCCGCTCCCGAGTATCTCTTCGTTGTATTCGTAACGCCCGTAGGCCCTTACTTCAAAGAAGGCTTCAAGCCCACTCCTATGGCTATTATGCGCGGATACGACCGAGCAGCTCCCTTAGGTACCGGTACGATCAAGGTAGGCGGTAACTATGCAGCCGGTATGGTGCCCACAGTTCTCTGCCACGAAAAGGGCTATTCCGCATGCCTTTTCCTTGATGCAAAGGAAAAGAAGTATATTGATGAATGCGGTCCCGCCAACTTCTTCGGAATCAAGAATAATACCTATATCACGCCGAAGTCCACGTCCATCCTGCCTTCCATCACCAATATGAGCTTGATGCAGTTGGCTGAAGATATGGGCATGAAGGTAGAACGCCGTCACGTTCCCGAAGAAGAACTCGCCGAATTTGAAGAAGCCGGGGCTTGCGGTACAGCTGCCGTGATCAGCCCCATCCTTCGCATCGACGACTTGGATGAACATAAGACGTACGAAATCGCTAAGGACGGCAAGCCCGGTCCCGTTTGCGAAAAGCTTTATCACAAACTCCGTGCCATTCAGTACGGTGACGAAGCCGATCCCTACGGATGGGTTACCGTCTTGTAAGCAACGGAACATACACAAACGCTCTCCACGAGAGCAATCCTCTGTGGCATCCCCTTATCGGGATGCCACTTTTTTTGTACTTTCTTCCCATTCATCTAACCTAAATCGGAACCTTCAAAAACGAGGAAAAAATGAATTGCAGTGCTCTTCTTGTCTAACTCCACAGTATCCCTATTTTTCAAAAGTCTTTGTCAGCGACTCATTTTGCCGTCTGAGGAAACCTCATCGCTTGATATTCCGATAATTATCAACTACTCTTTCGCACTTCCTCAATTCTTCCTCTATTTTTTTTCTACAAATACTTTAAAGAATATATATAAATCTTTAGTGGATTTATAAGCGTAATTAAAATGATTTATACAAATCATCAAAAAGATTTATAGCAAACCTATGTATGAGCAACCCAGCATCTACGAATACGCAAATGGGTATCTGTGCTTAAGTCATAAAATATATTTCCAAAAAAACGATATTTTGGACAGCGTTCGTCCTTCCTGTTACTCTCTTCTCTTTCCTTCAAATGGAAGAGCGGAATGAGCAGACAGCGAGATATCTAAACGAATATGAATATCTAATCAAAGTTTTAAGGTCAGTTCGTTCCTAAAGCTTCCTCTATTGACGACTTAACTAACAATGAATTAAGGCGAAAACGAATTAAACACTAGACTATGTCGAAAAAACATATTACAAAACTCCTGATAAAGTCATTATGTGGCAATCCTCTATATCGCATCAGACCATAGAATGTGTTGGTTCTGGGAGAAGGAAGTTTTATTACACTTCGCATGGGTACTTTTTCCCCCACTATTTGGATGCACACGCTGAAGGAAATGGAGACGAAACGAGAGAGCAACGAATTATTGAGTATATTCCTGCAAATCCAGGGCAATATGAGGTTGGCTTGCGCGAAGGATGCCACCTTTTTGTTGACGACGTGGGAACACGTCTTGTCGTGGATAAAACGATGCGCATCTTTAAGTACGGAGAAGCTCCACGCGAAGTCCAACCGGGCGAATTGCTGGATTTTCTCTATCAGTGAGAAAGGGGAATATTGCTCCTATTGTTCCAAGATTCTCACTATAACCTTTGGTATATGGGGTTATTGCTATGATTATTCTTTCGTTTCTTGGACACTTAAAAGGAAAGCAAAGCCCACATCTTTATATTCTGTACCGACTTATGGTTGAAACATCTTGATAATATTGCCTGAGGAAAGGGAGTTTCGGAAACAAAAGGGACGGATTCAATAAAAATCCGTCCTTTTCTTATTTGGGTCTGTAGAGTACAGTTACTTTATACGTCCAAAGCCGGGAATGTGCTCAAAAGCAGCTTTCTCCAAGCTTTCTCTGAATTGCGGTGCGGCAATAGAGATAAGAGCTTTGGCGCGCTCCGTTATGGTTTTACCACGAAGGCGCGCTATCCCATACTCTGTAACAATGTAATCCACATCGTTTCGGGAGCTAGTCACTACGCTTCCTTCCGCAAGCGATGGAACGATGCGGGATAAAGAACCGCCTTTAGCTGTAGCCGGAAGAGCTATAATGGAGAATCCTCCCTTGGAACGCTTGGCTCCGGTGAGAAAATCCACTTGTCCACCCGAACCGCTATACAAGCGATAACCGATACTCTCGGCGGTTAATTGTCCGTACAGATCTATCGATAATGCCGAATTGATGGAAACCATATGATCGTTTTGCCCGATTACATAAGGGTCATTCACGTAACTAACCGGATAGAGCTCTATTTCGTCATTTTCGTTTAAAAAGCGATAAAAGGCTTCCGTTCCGGAGGCAAAGGCAGCAACGGCCTTACCCGGATGCAACGTTTTACACCGTCCGGTCACTACACCCTGCTGGATAAGTTTCATCACTCCGTCCGCCATTAGCTCAGTATGGATACCTAAATCCTTGCGATCGCCCAAATTATCCAATACCGCATCGGGGATAGCACCGATTCCTACCTGCAACGTAGCCCCATCACCTATCAAAGAGGCAGCAAGTTTGCCAATTTGTGCTTCCACCTCTCCTACGGGTGCCGGAGGCGTAACGGGCATTTCGTGTTCCACCGGAATGATATAGTCTATTTGGGAGAGATGTATAGAGTTATTACGTCCTCCCACACGAGGCATTAGGGGATTAAGCTCGACAACAATCTTTTCGGCTACCAATAGGGCAGGTAACGTATAATCGCTTGAAGGCCCAAGGGAGCAATACCCCTCCTCGTCCGGAAGCGAAATCGATATAACTGCTACATCAGGAATATAACTTCCTTCGAAAAGAGCCGGCACTTCATGAAAAGGACAAGGAATATAAGCGGCACGTCCGGCAAGGAACGCTTCGCGAGCCTGTCGCTCCATAAAGTTGAAAACCGGACGTATTTTACCTTCCATCTCCGGCCGAAGGTGCATTGCTTCTCCATAGAATAGTACGTGGAAAACGCTACAATAGGGGATTTGTTCCCTCAAATCGTACATAGCACGAGAAAAAGCTATGGGAGCAGCCGCTGCATTGCCAAATACCACGTTGGCGCCCTCAAAGAGCACTTTCCTCACAGCCTCCTCAGCTGTAACGGTATGATCACTGATATACTGGGTGTTATTCATCCGATTACGATATAAAGATAATTCCGCTATTCCTATGGGATATCCTTTAGCCCAAGAAACTCTTTAGCTGCTGGCACTTATCGCCTTGGCGAAGTTTCCGAATAGCTTTTTCCTTGATCTGTCTTACGCGTTCACGAGTCAGATCAAAGTGTTCCCCAATTTCCTCTAAAGTCATTTCAGGATACTTTCCCACACCAAAGAACATACGTACAATTTCCGCTTCTCTTTCGGATAGTGTGGAAAGAACACGATCAATTTCGGTATTGAGCGATGATTGCATCAAATCACGATCCGCACTGGGAGCATCTTCGTTGACCAATACATCCAGCAGATTATTATCCTCTCCTTCAACAAACGGCGCATCGATAGATACATGTTTACGGAAAGACTGCATCGTTGTAGCAATCTTATTGCTATCATCGCCAAGTATATCGGATAGTTCGTTGATGGAGGGCCTGCGCTCGTGTTCTTGTTCAAACGCTTCCACCGCTTTCGTTATCTTGGAGTTATTGCCTACCTGATTGAGGGGAAGGCGTACAATACGGCTCTGCTCGGCAAGAGCCTGCATAATGGATTGTCTGATCCACCAAACGGCATAGGATATAAACTTAAAGCCCTTTGTTTCGTCAAACTTTCGTGCTGCCTTGATAAGCCCCAAGTTGCCTTCGTTGATTAAGTCCGGAAGGCTCAAGCCCTGGTTTTGATATTGTTTGGCAACGGAAACAACAAAGCGAAGGTTTGCATTTACAAAACGATGCAATGCCATTGCGTCTCCTTTTCGACTGGCTTGCGCCAATTCAACCTCCTCGTCAATCGAAATCATCTGCAAGCGCCCTATCTCTTGCAAATACTTATCCAAAGAAGCACTTTCTCTGTTCGTAATTGACTTGGTAATCTTTAATTGCCTCATGTTGCTATTCTTTCTTTTTATCATCTATCCACTCGATAGGGTGCCATACCCAATACTCAGCCCCCGAAATTCTCCAATTCGTACGGGAGAGTACGACCTTTCTCTTTTGGGTTGCGGATCGCACCTACTTTATGCCGTAAAGCATCTGCGCGAGCTATATCGAGTGATGTTTTTCACGCCCGCCGATATAATAACCAATAACTCGCCGTTTTGTTCATTCGGTTCTCAAAAACGGCAGAAACTGCCTCCCGAGATTCCTATACAAAACCTCAGGAAGCAGCTCCTTTACAGCGTATTCTAACGGAATCAGTTTAGTTCAATTACGATATACTTTACGCGTCCGTTGGGATAAAAACCACGGATAGTAAGGGCACGCTCCTCGCCGCCTCTACTCTGGAGGGCGGAAACGATGCGTGAGGCTTCCTCTGCATTACGAATAGGAGTGTTATTCATCGTAAGGATGATAAAGCCTTCTTTGATGCCGCTATCCCTGAATTTACCTTTACCGACCTTATCCACCACTACGCCGTAGGAAATACCATAAGAACGTTTTTGCGAAGCGGAAAGCTCTTTCAGCGAAGCTCCGAGCAAATTACGTGCATCGGCCTTTTTTACTACACCGGTATTTCCTTCACTGTTTTTCAGTAAAACCGTGAACTGCTTTGTTTTACCCTTTCGATCCACCGTTACGGAAACACGATCGCCCGGATTCTTCATTGCAATCACTTCCTGCACTTCAGTAATACTTTTCACTTTGCGACCATCGATACCGGTAATCACGTCTTCTTTCTCTATTCCGGCGGCATAGGCGGCGCTCACTTCGGCAAAATCGGTCACCAGAGCCCCGGCATTGACCTTCAGGCCAAACTTTTCCTTTACTTCGTTATTTACATCCATGCCTACGATGCCTAATACAGCACGCTGAACAGCTCCATACTTTTTGATGTCGCTAACCACTTTAGCTGCCGTATTGATGGGTACTGCAAACGAATAGCCCTCATAAGTTCCCGTATTGGAGGCTATCATTGTGTTGATTCCAACCAATTCGCCACGTGAATTGACCAATGCGCCACCGCTATTACCGGGATTAACCGCAGCATCGGTTTGAATGAAGCCGCCTATTTTCATATCTCCGTTTCCGGATGCACCACCGCTCCTCGCCTTGGCACTCACAATCCCCGCTGTAACCGTAGATGTAAGATTAAACGGATTACCCACGGCAAGCACCCATTCGCCTATCTTTAGCTCATCGCTATTGCCGAAAGGAATTGTGGACAAATTGCTTCCGTCTATTTTGAGCAGAGCGATATCTGTAGCCGGATCGCTTCCTACCAACGTTGCCTTAAACGTACGATTGTCGTTCAGAGTAACTTCAATCTTATTGGCATCTGCAATTACGTGATTATTGGTGATAATATAGCCATCGGACGAGATAATCACTCCAGAACCATAGCCTACCACCGGTCTTCTTTCAAAACCTCTACTACCGCCTCCAAAAAAGAAGTCGAACGGATCCATCCTCTGGACCTGTTGTTCTCCCTGAACTTTGATATGAACCACCGCATGCACACTACTTTCGGCTGCCGGTACCAAATCCGGAGCTGCGCCTACGGGACGGGCATCCATGCCGGCGAGAGCTACATTCTTAAAGCCGTAATCGCCTGATTCTCCTGCTTGTCCAATAGCAGCAAATGATGAACCTCTATTTACTTTCGATCCAATATATCCATACATTGCAGACGACACTCCGGCGCCTACAGCTACAGATGCCAGTATAATAAGGGTTATTCTCCAAAAGTTTTTCATATTCGTCTATTCTACATTTTCGTTACTAACCTTCATTCATACATATAGACGATCGAAGGAGCAAAATGTTGCACAGAGTCCCTTGAGCCTATATGATGAAAGGCACGAAATGCGGCTGCCCGTAAGCAAGTCGCACTTCATACCCTAAATTATTATGCTTCGTCTCTCTTCTCAGAGAGAACAGAAAAAACAAGTTTCTCTATTACTTTTCTTTATGCTCGCGTTTACCGTAGCGGCTGAGGAAGCGGTCTACACGTCCGGCGGTATCCACAAGTTTAGATTTACCCGTATAGAACGGATGCGAAGTATTGGAGATTTCCACCTTAAGTAGCGGATAAGTTTCTCCGTCAATTTCTATAGTTTCCTTTGTCTGAACGGTGCTGCGTGTGATGAACGTTTCGTCGTTCGACATATCCTTAAACACTACCTTGCGATAGTTTTCGGGGTGCAATCCTTTTTTCATTTTGTCCTTTTTCTCTGTAAGGCGGCATTGCCGCCCGCTATTGTACTTTGTCGAGCGACAAAGGTAGCAAAAAATCCCGTAACCACAATACGCTATTTCAGATTTATAAGACCGAGAAATTCCAGAAGAATGATGTAGAACCGCCCCAATAGGCGATCCTGCTCTTCTGAAAAGTATAGATGTTTCAATCAAAAGTTATGAAGGTAATTGAGAAGAGCCGGCAATCCTGTATTCGAAGAAGCATCATATCCTCTACGGAGAACGGACGGGCGAAAAAGAGGGAAGAGAACAATGTCCTCTTCCCTCGTGCTTTAATGTTCAGTAGAGTAGTCTAAATTACCATACGAGAACGCGGGATTCGGGGGCAAGGTACATTTTGCTACCTTCCTTGATTCCGAATGCTTCGTAGAAATCATCGATGTTGCGAAGTGTTTGGTTAACACGCCATTCGCCCAAGCTGTGCGGATCTTCCTTCGTGAGGCGGATGCGTTCCTGGTCGGTAATATTCTGTCCCCATACACGTGCGTAAGCAATGTAGAAGCGCTGTGAAGCGGTGAAGCCGTCAATCGGTTCCGGTTCCTTGCCGTTAAGTGCTTTATTCAAGGCCAAACGGGCAATAAGCAATCCGCCCTGGTCGGCAATATTTTCGCCAAGGGTCAGTTTACCGTTTGCCTTGAGATCCGGGGTAATTTGGATCTGATCGAATTGATCGGCGAGCTTAGCAGTAGTTTCTTGGAACTTTTTGCTATCCTCTTCGGTCCACCAATTGTTCATATTACCATCCTTATCGAATTCGCGTCCCTGATCGTCAAATCCGTGAGTCATTTCGTGCCCAATCACTACACCGATAGCACCATAGTTAACGGCATCATCGGCATCCACATTGAAGAAAGGCGGCTGCAGGATACCAGCGGGGAAGCAGATTTCGTTCGTTGTGGGCATATAGTATGCGTTTACTTCCTGCGGATTCATGAGCCAACGGGTGCGATCCACCGGTTTCCCGAGGTCGTCCATATTACGTTGATGTTCGAAACGGGAGGCTTCAAGCAAGTTTTCATAGAAGGATTTATCGGCATCGATATTCATCTTGGTGTAATCCTTCCACTTATCGGGATAGCCAATCTTAACGGTAAAGTTTTTGAGCTTTTCCTGCGCTTTCGCTTTGGTTGCATCGCTCATCCATTCCAAACCGGCAATACGATCCGAAAGAGCGTTCTGAAGGTTCGAAACGAGCTTGGTCATACGTTCTTTGGCTTCTGCGGGGAAGTACTTTTCGACGTAGATTTGTCCGAGCGCTTCGCCCAGCACGCTTTCAACCAAATTAACGCTACGACGCCAGCGCGGGTGCATTTCCTTGCGTCCGCTGAGTACCTTTCCGTAGAAATTGAAGTTTTCTTCAACAAAATCATCGCTCAGGTAACCGGCAGCACTTTCAATTTCACCAACAACAAGGAAGTCCTTTAGTGCATTAAGATCTGCCGTGGGATACCATTTGTCGAACTTTTCGAAGAACTTGATCTGCGAAACGTCCCATTTTTCCACTTTATCCAAATCGCGAAGCGTAATGTAGCGTGCCCAGTTGAATCCCTTGTTATCGGCAGCGAACTTCTTTACTTCAAGCATATGATAGTTGGCTCGGCTGTCGCGCAGTTCTACCGGTGAATAGCTCATTTCGGCGAGCTGCTTGGAAATAGCCATATTGTTATCGGCTATACGCTTAGCATCGGTTTCGTTGTATCCGGCAAGCGCCAGCAAGCGAAGTACGTGTTCGTTGTAGGATTTAAGGATTTCGAGGCCTGCCGCATCCTTTGCGAGGTAATAATCACGGTTGGGAAGCGCAAGCGATGGCTGCGATACGTGCATAATGTTCATATCGCTATTCATATCATCGGCATAAACGTAGGTACCGAAGAGCGTTGCTTCGCCGCGATTATCCTTCTTGGCAGCCAATTCTACCAATTCTTCTTTGGAGGTAACGGCTGTTATTTCGTCAATGAAGGGTTTTACGGGAGCGAATCCGGTTTCGTTACGTTTTACGCTATCCATAGCCTGCTTGTAAAGAACCGATACGCGGTAAGCATTGGTGCCCTTTTTAGGCAGTTCGCTTTTTGCCAAGGAATCAACTATGCCGTGAATCCGTTCGATAGAAAGGTCACGAAGCATGTCAAACGCCCCATAGCGGCTGTAAGCGGGCTTCAAAGGGTTAGCATCCATCCAGCCTTTGTTGGCAAACAGATAGAAGTTTTCACCGGGGTTGATGGTAGTGTCCATCGCTGTAAGGTCAATAGCAGGCACAACTTCGTGACTACTGTTGCCTCCTTTCCCGTTACAGCTTACGAAAGTAAGTCCTGCCACGGAACTCAGAAGTAATAACATTTTCAGTTTCATATACGTTCTTTTCTATTCCTCTTACTGAGGGTTTTAATGATTTGTTCTCTTTATCAGTGGAGTGGGATAGATTCCCTGCTCGTGCATAGCTTTAAGCCGATCCACAACCATAGGTCGATCCGCACTATAGGTAACACCGAACCAACTGTCGGCGGTGGGGAGCACTTCAAAACTTGCGGTTCCGGACGCAATCAATCCGTTCACGATGGAAGGTATATAGAATTCGCTTTTCCCTTCGGTGCCATGAGCCTCCAGAAACGCCTTGAACATCTTTTCAGCAGAAGTAAAGATATCGGGCGTAAAGCCCCAGAAGTTCATCGAAACAAAGGTATCGGGCGAGAAGAGATGACCGGTAGCTGCATCCTCAACCTGCTCTCCTTTGCGGGAAAGTTCCTTATGTTCCACGATATCGGTTAGCATATTATTGCCGTCAACAGAGCAGATACCGCGTGAAACGGAGCCACTTTCGCTGAGGGTTTGCCCTAATCGGTAGCCGGCAGTGTAATACCGACCGGCACTTTCTTCGTTTAGACTTGAAAGTGCTTTACCCATTGTACGAAAAGCCTCTGCCCCGTAATAATCATCGGCATTAATTACGCAGAAAGGTTCCTTAATTGCCTCTTTTGCCATCAAGAGCGCGTGCCCCGTTCCCCAAGGACGTACACGACTTTGGGGAACTTTGTACCCATCAGGTAGAGCATCCAGCTCCTGAAATACAACCTCTGTGGCAATTTGATCCGTGTATCGGGAAAGAATGGTGCTTCGGAACGCATCCTCAAAGCTGTGCCGAATGACAAAAACCACTTTACCGAAACCGCCTTTTAGGGCGTTATACACTGAATAATCGGGGATAGTTTCGCCCGAGGGCCCCAGTTGATCCAATTGTTTCAGACCGCCGTATCGGGTTCCCATACCGGCCGCCATAATCAGTAGTGTCGGTTTCATATAACCTGCATAATTCATACGTTGGGCAAAGGTAGTTATTTTTGCCGTTCATCCCCATATTTGGACCTGTTCGGAGTGAATGAGCATCATCGACAAAACGTATATACCTTTTGATCGGAAGGTATATACCTATCGAATGAAACGTATATACCTATTGATTGAAAGGTATATACATTTCGAGAAAGACGATGGATCCGTGGTAGAATTCCGTCTGAAGAGCAAATAAAAAAGGGGTATGCCTCTCATTGGGCATACCCCTTTAGTTTATGCGGTTGTATGAGAACCGTCTAACGGCTCAACGCCTATTTGTAGAGCGGAGCTATGGTGCTATCGATGGCATCTCCGCGCAGGTCACGCGCCACAATCTTACCATCCGGAGCGAAGAGAATAATCTGAGGAATACCGCTAATCCCATACGCTGAGGTGGCGGCATTGTTGCCTTCTGCGTCATTGGCTACAAAGATCTGCGGATAAGCAATGCTCAAATCCTTCACGGCATTGAGGTGATCCTCTATTTTCTGCTCCCAAACGCTTACACCCAATACGGCAAGCCCCTTATTACGATAGTTTTCGTACGCTTTCTTTACAAAGGGAATTTCCTGACGGCAGGGACCGCACCACGAAGCCCAGAAGTCTACCAGCACATATTGCCCTTTTCCGACGAAATCGCTCAGCTTAACGGCATTACCTTCAGCATCGACTCCTTCAAAGTCCACGAACATACTACCAGCCTGCGTTAGAGCCGCTTGGGTAACTTCAGCCTTGATCTTATTGTAGTCGTCCATTTTTTCAAGTCCGGGCATGGATTGGTCGGTAATTTCCTTCAGCTGAATGCTGGTTTCGGCACACTGACGCGCCATACTGAAGCCCACCCAAGCTACGGGGTGATCCTTGTGTGCGAGCGCAAAGTCACGTCCTAATGCGTACATTTCCTTCTCAATGGCGGCCGCTTCTTCGCCTGAATCGTCCTTTTCCATTGAGGCTTTGTAGCGTTCTAAGGCTTTTTGGAAATTATCAATTACTTCCGCAATATTATCGTTAAGGGTAGTTCCGGAAGGTTTTCCCTTTTCGATATCAAAGCTAATCATTCCTAATTCGGGAACGAAGTATATTCTTACGGCACCGGGCACGCTCATTAGGTACAGAGCATCCGGATTTGCAGGAATCTTTAGGTCAAGTCCCTTTTCAAGCACCGTATCGGTAAGAACCAAGGAATCTATAACCGCAAGCGAATCCACCGGTTCCAATAAATTATGGATGTAGAGAATGCGTTCGCCTTCGTCAACGCTTTTCACCGCTTCTTTCACTTTATCGGTAAAAGTTGCAGTAAGAATGGACATTTCCTTATCCTTTTTACAGGAGGAAACAAGTGCTACCACGGCAAAAGCCATCAGTAGCGTGCTGATAAGTCTCTTTTTCATATGAATCTGTTTTATATGTGTTTCTTATTCTTTAACGGCACAAAGATACAAAGGTATATACGAAAGAGCAACACCTTGCCCTTGAGGAGCGGGAAAAGTAGCACGATAAGCTTCATCGAAACGCGCCAAGGCGGACTTTGTGTCCAAACGAAACGAATCATTTCCGAAGTGAGGTAATTGCGTTGTTCCGGTACTTTTGAGATGCCGAAGCACTTCGCGAGGCGAAGGAAAGCTGAGATGCATCGTTTCGCTCGTAAGCGAGAGAATGCGAAGCCCGGCAGAGCGAGCAAACCGCTCCATATCGTTTTCCTCAAAGTATGGGAGTGAATTGCCCGTTAGAGAGGCAATTTCGTTTAAATTGCCCCTTCGAAACGTGCCAATCAGTAATATACCTCCCGGCTCCAGTAGCGCGGAAAGGCGTTGCAGCAGGTTGAAGGGCTCCGGTATCCATTGCAGTGCGGCAGAGGAGGTTATGAGATTTAGTCCGGTAAGACGCTCGTCCCCGGCATACGAAAGGACATTTCCGGGTAGGAAGGTCGCCTTTCCCTGTAGCGGAGGCACATTGCGGAGCATTTCTTCGGATAAATCGTTGAGCAGCCAGGAGGATACGCGGCAACGTGCATCGATATGCATTGTGAGCAGACCGGTACCCACGCCGAACTCAAAAGCACGCGCAAACGAGTCGCCTTCAGGCAAAAGCGCGGCAAGATGTTCCGCCATTCGCTGCTGCACAAAGGCATTGGCGTTGTAATTGTCGGATGCCTTTGAAAATGCCCTTTTGATACGTTCCTCGCTTGTCATAGAGACGATTCGCAACCCAAATACAGCACTTCGCGCCACGATGTATACCAATCCAGGAAATAGTGCTCCGCATCGGGCAATATCACCATAGGAACGCCATAATCCTTCCATACATTTGTGAGGTTTTGCATAGGGAAAATGCGGTCTTTGGCGGCTATTACGGCGCGTGTCCACGGTATGGAGAGCGACTTACGCAGCGGAGCTTCTGCCACTTCGTAGCGTAGCACCGTTTGCAGCTCATCCCTAATTTCGTCCAGATCTCTCTGTTCGAGAGCATCAAAGAGCGCTTTCAAGCGTTTACCGCCTACCATTCTGCGCAGAAAACGCAAGCGATTTTCAGGCGTTAACCCCGATAGCGTTCGCTCAAACCATAGCTTGGGAATGCCGTAAGTATCGTGATATGGAAACGGAGATCCGGCTATGGCAATCGCTTTGTTCGGTTTCGGCATAATACCTTCTCGTACAGCACGCTCCGCGCCCCACACACCCATCGACCAAGCTATGTAGATAATCTGTTTGTAACGAGTGAATTCTTTACGGAATGTAACCTCCATGCTCCGATAGTCTTCCATATGTAGGAAACGATACCCTTCGAGCGGTGTCAGATGAGCTATGGCACTTTGATTCATCGCCCAGCCGGTAAAGAACACAACAAGCTGATCTGCTTCGTCTGAATCAGGGAAAAGCCACGTAGCTTTCATAGCGAAAGATATTCTATCAAAGGTTCCAATTGTTCAAAACTCATCCCGGCGGTAAGCGAAAGTCGTAACCGTTCCGTACCTTTTGCCACGGTCGGATAGCGAATAGCTTGCACGTGATAGCCACGATCTTTCAATTCTTCCGCCACGCGTAAGGCTCGTTCGTTGCTGCCCAGTATAACCGGTACAATATGACTTTGCCCTAAACCGGTATACCCTCTATGGGAGAGAGCTTCCCGAAATTGCTCGGAAGTTTGCCGTAGTACCGCTCTTTGCGCTTTAAACTGTGGTAAGCGCAGGAAAATAAAACGGTTCCAAGCCATCACCGCTTCCGGCAACATGGTGGAAAAGATTAGCGAGCGCGCACTGTTCACAAGGTAACGAACGACAAGCCGATCCGTAGCTATATAGGCACCCATCCCCAGTATTGCTTTACCGAAAGTACCAATTAGGAAGTCTATATCTTGCACTGTGCCGGTTTCTTCGCTTAATCCGTAGCCGTTCTCCCCTCTGACGCCCACGGCATGAGCTTCATCCACGTAAAGGAGTATACGCGAATCGCGCTGTTTGAGCGCTACCAATTCGCGGAGAGGGGCAAGATCCCCATCCATGCTATAGATGCTCTCTACCACAACGATAATCGCTTTTGCAGACGCATCGCTCAATTCTTGATCCAAAAGAGCGGACAGATGAGCCATATCATTATGCCTAAAGCGAGTAAACCAGCATCGTCCCATCGTAAGCCCATCCAAGATGCTGGCATGCGCCATACGATCTACAAGAAAGCGCACCCCATCAATTCGCCCCAAGGCGGCTATGATACCGCTGTTGGCATGGTATCCGCTGTTGAAAAGTAGCGCGCCCTCCTTATGATAGGCGGATGCTATTTCCGCCTCAAAACGGTTCAATAACGGATAATTACCGGTTAAAAGGCGCGAAGAGCCACTACCTAACGGAGCACCGTAAGCAGGAAATGCCGCTATCGTTTCGGCATCGCCACTCAGCGCGAGGTAATCGTTGGAAGAAAGGTTCAGAAGCCGCTTTCCGTCCTCCTGTAGCCATAGATTCGAAGTTATACTCTTCGCGAGAGAACGCTCTGCGCCGTTTACCTCCAATTGTCGGAGCCGTTCCGCAAATTCTCTGCTCAAATCCTCATTATTCATATTCCGATCAGCTCGATTTATGCGAAAAAACCCTCTATTTCCTCATTGGTTACGAGATGCAGGATGCGTTTCCCGGTGGGCGTGTAGGCAGCTTCCGGAGTGGAAAACAGTGCCGCCACGATTTGTTCGGCTCGCGTTGGCGTGAGCGGTTGGGAAGGCGATGCGTAATGCTGTATTGAAACTGCGCGCGCTAATGCATCAATCAGTGTTTCGCGTCCGTTTCCTTCCGTCTCCAAAAGCTCTAAAACGCCGTTTTCAACCAACGTTTGCGCGTCCTCCTTCAGAAAGAAGGGCACGGTGAGTAGCGAAAAACTTCCGTTTCCAAGCGGACTTACCTCAAAACCAAGGCTGTCTAAATCAGGAATAAGCGCTTCCAATACGCTCGCTTCACGTGCATCAAAATCCATTATGCGCGGAACAACCAATCGCTGCTTGCGCTCTCCGACCGGTTCTTCGGCAAACTTCCTGCGCGTTTCCTCGTATTCTATGCGCATTTCTGCCCTTTTGGCATCAATAATCGCCAATCCGCTTTGCAAAACAACCGCCATATACCGATCCGAAAGCAACAACGGTGTTCCCGATGAGGGCTTAGTCGGCTCCTCGTCCTTTATCATCTGTTCGAACAGAACTTCCTGTGGGAAACGCGTTTTACGCTCCGGAGCCGCAAAGTTGCTGAATACGGTTGCCCAATCCGACTTACGAGCTTGAGTGCGTGCCACCGGTGTTTCCTTAAAAGGATTGTACTCCTTATCCGCATTAATGGCAGGCGGTGTAGGCGTACTACCATCGCTCTCCGCTCCCTTGTAGGCAGGCAAATCCAGTACATTGCGTGCATTGAAGTCCAAACGCGGCATAGAAACCGCCCGGTGGAGCGTCTGACGGATCAATGTTCCTAATAGACGATACACGGCTTGCTCGTCCAAAAACTTAATCTCCGTCTTAGTTGGATGCACATTTACGTCGATACGCGCCGGATCAAGCTCAAAATAGATGAAGTAACTCGGCTGATATCCTGTAGGGATGAGCGTTTCGTACGCCTGCATCACCGCATGATGAAAATAGGGATGACGCATAAACCGCCCGTTCACAAAGAACAATTGTTTGGCGGCACGCTGTTTTGCGTGCTCAGGGCTCCCCACAAAGCCGCTGATGTTCACTATATCCGAGCGAAACGAGAGCGGAAGCATTCCCTTCTCGCTTCCCTTTGGCATAATCGAAGCAATACGTTTGGAAAGCGAACCGGCTTGCAGCACTGAAGCCTCTGCGCCATTCTGATAAAGAGAAAAGGCAACTTCGGGATAAACAGCCACAATGCGCTCGTAGCATGTTAGGATGTGCCGCCATTCGGTAGTATCGCTTTTGAGGAAACGCCTCCGTGCCGGCACGTTGTAAAACAGATTGCGTACTTCAAAACAACTGCCTACCGGAGCCGCGCATCTACTAGTTTGCTCCACTACGCCCCCGGCTATTTGCAGACAGGTTGCCAGTTCGTCCTCTTTCCGACGTGTGGTTAGCGTAACGCTACATACCGAGGCGATCGATGCCAATGCTTCTCCGCGGAAGCCCATTGTATGGAGCGAAAAGAGATCTTCCGCCTGACGAATCTTACTCGTTGCGTGACGCTCAAATGACATTCGGGCATCTTGCGTCGACATACCGCAACCATCGTCCGTAACACGGATCATCGCCTTGCCGGCCTCCTCTACTTCTATCTTGATCTTACGGGCTCCTGCGTCAATTGCATTCTCCACTAATTCCTTTATCACGGACGAAGGACGCTGAATAACCTCGCCGGCGGCTATCTGATTCGCTATGCTGTCCGGCAATACCTGTATTAAATCGTTCATGTAACAAGCCTCTTCTGCGCGCACAAAGGTACCTTTTTCCCCACACTTGCCCTTCAAACGACGCTTCTCCTAACGCGGGTGGGCAAAAGGTACGTACCTATCGGCGGAAAGGTATATAAGTTTCCATCGGGAGGTATATACCTATTGCGTGAAAGGTATATACCTATTTTGAAGGGGTTGTGTAGCTGATAGAAGGAGGATAGGGGCAGGCTGTGCCGAGCGGATGGACGCATCCGCCCGGGATGGCACAAAATGCATTATCTTTGCACCGATTGAATGAGAAAAAGAGCATGGAGCACAAAATAAAGGCGGTAATAGTGGGATACGGGCACATAGGAGCCGCCGCTGAGCAAGCTTTGCTATCCGCAAGCGATTTTGAGTTATTAGGTGTTGTGCGGCGGCGTGTGTCGCAGGAAGAGCGTTACACGCGCTATGGAAGCCCCATGGTGCATTCCGTAGCCGAATTGGGCACTACACCGCAAGTTGCGCTACTCACTTTGCCGTCGCGCTTGGTGCCGTCAGCGGCTCCGGAGTGGCTCCGCAAAGGCATCGCCACGGTGGATTCGTTTGATATTCATAGTGATATACCGGCGTTGAGGCGTTCGTTGGCTGCTGAAGCCAAAGCACACGGCACAACCGCCATCCTATCCGCCGGCTGGGATCCGGGGAGCGACTCGATGATCCGCACGCTATTGGAGGCGATGATGCCCAAAGGGCTCACCTACACGAACTTTGGTCCCGGAATGAGCATGGGGCACAGCGTAGCGGTAAAAATGATCGAAGACGTGCGCGATGCCCTTTCGGTAACGATACCGCTCGGCACCGGTCTGCATCGTCGTATGGTATATGTGGCACTGAACGAGGGCGCAAGCGAGGAAGCGGTGCGCGAAGCAATTTTACGTGATCCCTACTTTGTTCACGACGAAACGCACGTTTCGTTTGTAAAAGATGTGGATTCGCTTAGGGATCAAGGACATGCGGTGCACATGATTCGAAAGGGCGTTTCCGGAGATACGCACAATCAACTCGCCTCGTTCGATATGACTATCAACAATCCCGCCCTCACGGGGCAAATAATGGTGGCGGCAGCGCGCGCGGCACTACGCATGCCGAGTGGAGCTTATACATTGCCGGAAGTGGCTCCCATAGATTTGCTACCCGGATATAGAGAGGAGTGGATTGAACGTTTGTGCTGATAATAGTAGCAAGTAGCGACAGATTGTACCATAGAAAGCGAAGTTATGGTGCAACAACGAATATTGCCGTTAGCTACACCAAATAGGTAGATACCTTTGGGTTAGAAGGATAAAAAGGAATGATGCTAAATTACATTGATTGGGCTGTGAACCCCGAAATGTTCACCCTCTTCGGGCGGGGAGTACGCTGGTACGGGTTACTCTTTGGTACCGGATTGCTGGTTTTTGCCCCTTGGATAGCGTTGCGCATGTGGAAACACGAAGGACTAAACGAAGCGTGGTACGATAAACTCTACTGGACGGTAGTTATTTGTGCTATTGTAGGCGCTCGGTTAGGGCATTGCCTCTTTTACGATCCGCTCTACTACCTATCCCGACCGGTGGAAATACTAAAAGTGTGGGAAGGCGGCTTTGCGTCGCACGGAGGCACTATCGGGATCATTCTTGGCGTATGGTGGTTTTCGGTAAAGGTATCCAAAAAGCCTATTGTATGGGCATTGGACCGCATAGCGGTGCCCACGGGGCTGGCGGCAGCCATGATTCGTATGGGCAACTTAATGAACAGCGAAATTTTTGGGGAACCGACCACCCTTCCGTGGGGCTTTAAGTTTCATCGTAGCCGCGAGTGGCACGATCTTTGCACTCAATATGGTTACGAGGTGGCGTGCCATCCCACAGCTATATACGAAGCACTGTGCTATTTAGCAGTATTCGGCATCTGTATGTGGCTCTATTGGAAGCGCGATGCGGCACGCCGCCGCCCGGGGCTGCTCTTGGGCGTATTCCTAACGGGAACGTTTGTTTCACGCTTTTTCATCGAAATGCTTAAATTGGTGCAGGAACCGTGGGAATTGAATTTAGTAGCCAAAATAGGATTGAATCAGGGACAGCTGCTCAGTATTCCGTTTATAATCGTCGGCGTGGTGCTGACCATCAATGCGCTTGGGAAACCGGCAAAAGAGGTTGCGGCACTACCCCAAACCAAAAAGGGTAACAAGTAGTATCAAATAATAATATAACTCTCTATGTTAGAACAAATAAAAATTACTGACTCTATTTACTATGTAGGTGTAAACGACCGCACCAAAGATCTGTTTGAAAGCCAATGGTCGCTGCCCCACGGCGTAAGCTACAACTCTTATCTGATTGTGGACGACAAAGTGGCGCTCACCGATGGGGTGGACATATGCTACTCGGAGCAGTTTTTGCGCCAAATTGACCGTATTCTGAAAGGCAGACCGGTGGATTACCTCATTGTAAACCATATGGAGCCGGATCACAGTGGCTCTATAGGTATGCTCAAGCGCAAATACCCCAATCTGCAGATTGTGGGGAACAAAAAAACGTTTGGCATGCTTTCTGCATATTACTCCTCGATAGAGGATAACTTGGTTACGGTAGCGGAAGGGGATACCCTATCGCTGGGAAAGCACGAACTGACCTTTATCATGGCGCCGATGGTGCATTGGCCCGAAGTGATGTTTACCTACGACAAAACGGACAAAGTGCTGTTTTCAGCCGATGCATTTGGCACATTTGGCTCTTTGGACGGCAACGTAAAGGACGTTGATTTGGATAGTGAACTCTATTTCACGGAAATGGAACGCTACTACGCCTGCATTGTGGGTAAGTATGGTACTTTCGTACAAAAAACGTTGAAGAAAGTTCAGGAAAGCGGTATCCCCATTGAGGCAATCTGTCCGCTGCACGGACCGGTATGGACGGCAGAAGCGCCACGCGCCATCGCTACTTACGACCGTCTGAGCCGCTACGAAGCGGGCAAGGGCGCAGTAGTACTTTACGGCTCGATGTACGGGAATACTGCCATTATGGCGGATGCGGTGGCTCGCGGTATCGGTAGCCGTGGCATTAAGCACGTAGTTACGTACGATGCAGTACGCGCCGATCGGTCGCTTATCATTAGAGATCTGTTTAAATATAGAGCTCTTGCGGTTGGCGCACCTACCTACAGCAACGAAATTTTCCGTCCGGTTGCCCATGTGTTAGATGCGTTCAAAGTGCGGGAAATACCCAACCGCCTCTACAGCGTATTCGGCAGTTGCTCCTGGGCGGGTCAAGCGGTGAAAAAGCTTACTCCCTTTGCCGAGGAAATGAAATGGGAGCTTGTGGGGGAACCGGTAGAACAAAAGGGCGCTCCCGATGAAGCGGATTTGGAAAAGGCGTACCGGTTGGGTTGCCTGATTGGGGATCGGCTGAACGAGCTCTACCCGGATGCGGATTGAGCCGTTAGGCTGTCTGTTCCGCGAAAGTATACAAAATGACAACAAAAAAGCTACCTTTGCAGTCGGAAACTGCTACGGTAGGGCAGAGTTTTTGTTATGGCCAAAACGATTAAGATCAAAAAAGGGCTCTCGATAAACCTAAAGGGGGAGGCACCACACACGGTGTTGCCCGCGGCTAAGGGAAGCAATGTGTATGCATTGGTACCGGACTTTTATACCGGCGTAGTACCCAAACCGGCCGTTAAGGTAGGCGATTCGGTAGCCAAAGGAGATGCGGTTTTTTACGACAAACGTTACCCCGAAATGAAATTCGTGGCACCGGTTGCCGGAACGATTAAGGCAATCAACCGCGGAGCAAAGAGGCATATCCTGAACATTGAGATAGCGAGTGAAGCGTCCGAACAAAACGAACGCGAATTTGCGCCGTTAGATGTGGACAAAGCGTCGGCTGACGAAATCAAGGCACGCCTGCTGGAAAGCGGTTTGTGGGGTTTTATCAAACAGCGCCCGTACGATGTAGTAGCTCACCCGGATATAGTTCCGCGGGACATCTTCGTAACGGCTTTGTTCACGGCGCCACTGGCACCGGATTTTGCTTACGTGGTTGAAGGTCGGCAGGCACACTTGGAGCTGGCACTCAAAGCGTTGCGCAAACTCACCCCGGGCAAATTGTATATTAGCGCCGCTAATGCCCTCAACCTCAATATAGAAGGGGTTGAAGAGTACGTGATTGAAGGTCCCCATCCGGCCGGTACCGTAGGGGTGCTAATCAATAAAACAAAACCGATTAATAAGGGTGAAACGGTGTGGACGCTTAAAGCGACCGATTTACTCGTAATAGGGCGCTTTTTAGCTACCGGAAAGGTGGATTTTTCGCGTCAGGTTGCCGTTACAGGCAGCGAAGCTACCGAAAAGGGCTATATGCAAGTGCAACCCGGATGTGCGGTTACCGATTTAGTGGGCAATAAGCCTATGGACAAAGAGGCACACTTGCGTGTAATTGCCGGTGATGTACTTACGGGTCAGAAGCTGAGTAGCGAAAGTCTGTACACGTCTATGGATCTGGATCAAATCACCATTATTCCGGAAGGCGACAACGTGCACGAAGCGTTCGGCTGGATTGCTCCGCGATTCAACCAATTCAGTATGAATCATAGCTACTTCAGCTGGCTGATGCCACAGAAAAAGTATGCTCCCGATGCCCGCATCAAGGGTGGCGAGCGTGCTATGATTATGAGTAACGAATACGTGCGGGTATTCCCCCTCGATATCTTTGTCGAACAACTGCTGAAGGCAATTATAGCGTTCGACATCGACAAAATGGAGGCGTTGGGTATATACGAAGTGGCTCCCGAGGATTTTGCCTTGTGCGAGTTCGTTGATTCGTCCAAAAAACCGCTTCAATACATTGTGCGTCAGGGCTTGGACCTGCTGTACAAGGAAATGAATTAGCCGGTTGAAAAACAGAAGCTTATAGAGCGATATGAAAAATTTCTTCGACAAGCATAGGGCAACTTTTAGCAAAGGCGGTAAGTTGGCTTTCCTACACTCAGTGTTTGAAGGCTTTGAAACCTTTTTCTTTGTGCCTAACCAAACCTCGCGCCATGGGGTACACGTACACGATGCCATAGATTCAAAGCGCATTATGACGATGGTGATCATCGCCCTGATGCCTGCGTTGCTCTTTGGTATGTACAATGTAGGCTATCAGCACTATTTGGCTACCGGACAACCGGAGGTGACAAATTGGCTGCTCTGTTTTGCATTCGGATTACTGGCAGCACTGCCCAAGTTAATTGTGTCCTACTTAGTGGGGCTTGGCATAGAATTTGCAATAGCTCAGGTAAAGGGCGAGGAAATTAACGAAGGATTCCTCGTTACGGGATTGCTGATCCCGATGGTTCTACCGATTGAAACTCCGCTGTGGATGATGGCGGTAGCTACTGCCTTTGCGGTAATTTTCGCTAAGGAAGTGTTCGGGGGTACCGGATACAACATCTTTAATGTGGCTCTAGTGGCTCGCGCCATACTGTTCTTTGCCTATCCATCGCACATGACCGGCGACTCGGTTTTTGTCCGCTTGGGGCACAGTTGGGGCGTAGGCGGTTCCACAACTGCCGTAGATGCCTTTACGGGCGCTACGCCGTTGGGACAAATTGCCACTGCCGGTCAGTATCCAGCGCTCCACAACGTCGTTGGGGACCCCATTTCCTACTGGGATGCTTTTTGGGGCTTTATTCCCGGTTCGATGGGAGAAGTATCCACCTTCTGTATCCTTTTAGGGGCTGCGTTCCTGATCTTTACCGGTATTGCTAGTTGGAAGATTATGTTCTCCGGCGTGGTGGGTGCCGTGCTGATGGCTCTTACCTTTAATGCTATCGGTACTACCGCTGCCATGCAGATGCCTCCGCTAGCACACTTGCTCTACGGCGGCTTCGCCTTTGGGCTAGTCTTTATGGCTACCGACCCGGTAACTTCGGCACGCACGGAAACAGGTAAATGGATATACGGATTACTCGTTGGGGTTATGTGCGTCTTTATACGCGTGCTGAACCCGGGGTATCCCGAAGGTATGATGCTCGCCATCCTGCTGATGAACGTCTTTGCTCCGCTCATCGACTACTTCGTGGTGGATGCCAACATACGGATGCGTAAGAAACGGCTCCTTCAAGCCGGTAAATGATGGGTTACCTCTTTTGAACCAAATGCAATTATGGGAAAGTTGAATAAAGATAGTAACAGCTACACGATCATCTACACTGCGGTGATGATCATCATTGTTGCCGTTGCGCTCGCTTTTACCTCTCAGGCGCTGAAAAAGCCACAGCAGGCAAACGAACGTATTGATAAGATGCAACAAATACTGCGTAGCTTGAAACAAAACCCGGCGGATAAAGCGGACGTAATCGATGCCTACCAAAGCATCATCAAACGCGAAATGCTGATCAACGACAAAGGTGAGATCGTAAAATCCTTTGACGGCAACGAGCTGGGCAACAGCGAGGTATTCAAAATGAATACCAAAAACCAGTACAAATACTACCGTAAGGACCAAACCACCCCACTGCCCCTCTACGAAGCAGTTGTAGACGGAACCCCCGCTTACGTAATACCGCTGAACGGCATTGGTCTGTGGGGCGATATATGGGGCTATATTGCCATTGAGAACGATGGCTATACGGTTCTTGGTATTGATTTTAGCCACGCGTCCGAAACTCCCGGTTTGGGAGCCGAAATAGCTCACGAGCCTTTCTCCAATCAGTTCAACGGGAAGCATATCGGCACCCCTGAAACGGGTGTAGTCGGTATCGCCGTAGTAAAGAAAGGACGGAAGGTGGAAGGTATGGAATACGTAGATGGCGTTACCGGTGGCACGCTTACCAGTAATGGCGTAAACGATATGTTGCGCGATTGTCTTGCTCCCTACAAAGCTTTCCTGGGGAAAGTAGCCAACGGCGATGTGAGTGCTAACAGTGATAATGAAGCTATAAACTAATATGGATTCAAAAACTAAAGAAGTCCTTTGGGGACCGCTCAACAAAAATAACCCGGTACTGGTGCAGGTGCTCGGCATTTGCAGTTCACTTGCTGTTACATCGCAGCTCAAACCGGCCATCGTAATGGGACTGAGCGTAATCGTGGTAGTTGCTTTTGCCAACGTCATTATCTCGCTTTTGCGCAAGGGAATTCCCACACGCATCCGTATCATTGTACAATTAGTGGTGTGCGCCGCGCTGGTATCCATCGTTAATGAAGTGCTGAAAGCCTATTCCTACGATGTGAGCAAGCAGTTATCCGTATACGTGGGGCTAATCATTACCAACTGTATCCTGATGGGTCGTTTGGAAGCGTTTGCGCTGAACAATAAGCCGTGGGATTCTTTCCTGGACGGTGTGGGCAACGGATTGGGTTATGCCATTGTTTTGGCAGTAATAGCCTTTGTGCGCGAGCTGTTCGGTAGCGGTAGCCTCTTTGGGTATCGCATCATTCCGGAAAGTTGGTACCAAGCCGGTTACGAAAACTTCGGACTGATGAATATGGCGCCTATGGCACTGATACTGCTCGCCTGCATTGTTTGGATACAACGCAGCCGCGTTAAGGAGCTTCAGGAAGCATAGTGGGGCAAAGCACAAATTGTAGAATAGCGTATTGAGATTATGGATTACTTAAGTCTGTTCTTCCGGAGTATCTTCATCGATAATATGATTTTTGCATATTATCTGGGGATGTGCTCCTTCCTGGCAGTTTCGAAGAACGTAAAAACTTCTTTCGGGTTGGGAATAGCCGTTACGTTCATACTTACCTGCACATTGCCCATCAACTGGCTTTTGGAGAACTATGTGTTTAAGGAAGGAGCTTTATCCTGGTTAGGCAGCAGCTTTGCAGGTATGGACCTTAGCTTCCTCTCCTTTATCATCTTCATTGCCGTGATTGCCGCTTTTACGCAATTGGTGGAAATGATTGTAGAGCGATATTCGCCTTCGCTGTATAATTCGCTCGGTATCTTCCTGCCGCTAATCGCGGTGAACTGTGCCATCTTGGGCGGATCGCTCTTTATGCAACAGCGTGAGTTTGCCGATCTCGGTGAAGCTACCATCTACGGATTTGGTTCCGGTATAGGATGGATGCTTGCCATTGTGGGAATCGCTGCCATTCGCGAAAAACTGCAATTCTCCAACGTGCCCAAACCTCTCCGAGGTTACGGCATTGTACTCATTATAACCGGATTGATGGGGCTTGCGTTCCTAAGCTTTTCCGGAGTTAAACTCTAATTCTCAAGCTACTAAGAGTATGCAAATCAATTATCTGCTCATTGCAACCGGTGCGGTAGTCTTCCTGATTATCATACTGATTTTGGTCATCGTTCTGCTCGTGGCAAAGAAAAAGCTGATCCCGAGCGGTAACGTAAAGATAACCATCAATGAAGACCGCGAATTAGAAGTTCCCATCGGTGGTACACTCCTGAATACGCTCCAGAACGAAGGCATTTTTCTCTCCTCCGCCTGCGGTGGTGGGGGCACCTGCGGTCAATGCCGTTTACAGGTTATTGAGGGTGGTGGCGAGATACTGCCGACCGAAAAGCCTCACTTCTCCCGAAAGGAACAAATGAACCATTGGCGCCTCGGATGCCAAACGAAGGTTAAGGAGCCACTCTCCATATTGGTCAACGAATCTATATTTGGAGTCAAAGAATGGGAGTGCGAAGTGCTTTCCAACCGAAACGTATCCACATTCATAAAGGAGTTTGTGGTCAAACTGCCCGAGGGCGAACATATGGACTTTAAGAGCGGTAGCTACGCACAGATCAAGATTCCAGCATACGAAGTCAACTACAAGGATTTCGACATAACCAACAAGGAGGGCGCTGATCCCTTCCGTGCAGATTGGGATAAGTTTGGCATGTGGGGTATCACTTCGCGCAACACGGAACCCACCGTGCGTGCCTATTCGATGGCTAACTACCCCGAAGAAGGGAACATTATTACGCTGAACGTGCGTATCGCCACCCCACCGATTGACCGCAACACACATACGTGGGCGGCCGGTATTCCTACCGGTATCGCATCCAGCTATATATTCTCCTTAAAGCCGGGCGATAAGGTTATGATGAGCGGTCCCTACGGAGACTTCCACATCAATGAAGATAGCGATGCCGAAATGCTCTATATTGGCGGTGGTGCCGGTATGGCGCCCCTACGTGCACAGTTGCTGCATCTATTCCGGACGGAAAAGACAAAACGCAAAGTATCTTTCTGGTACGGAGCACGCTCGCGCAGTGAAATCTTCTATGAAGAGGACTTCCGCGCTATCGAACGCGAGTTCCCCAACTTTAAGTTCGTAATTGCTCTTAGCGCGGCTCGGCCCGAAGATCATTGGGACGGCCCCACCGGCTTTATCCATCAGGTGATTTACGACAACTACCTAAAAGATCACGAAGCCCCCGAAGATATTGAGTACTATATGTGCGGTCCCGGTCCGATGACCAGTTCCGCAGTGCACATGTTGGATGACTTGGGCGTAGAACCCACACAGATCCACTTCGATAACTTCGGATAAGCGCGCTACATCTTAGGATAAACGCGGCATAGCTTCGGATGAGTGCGACGTAACTTCGCCCAAGCGCGAAAAGAACTTACCTCACTCATCGAACAGTAATACAGAAGCCTTCGGCAGCCACATTCCCCATGTGCTACCGAAGGCTTCCGCTTTTACACCCCTTTCTGATAAGCTCCCAAGCCCTCTCACGAACATACCGCCCGCACCCTACCATCCATTTTCCCATCCGCCGCTCTCCTTCACCCACAAATCCACACACGAGCTAGCACACATCTGCGCACCTTCCACCTTCCACTAACCAACGCATTACTCCTCCCACCGCATCGCACCTTAATCTCAACTTAAGCACACCTTTCCCCCTCACTCCTCCCCTCCAACTCCCCACCGCAACGCATCTTCACACGCATCCTCCCCTGCTGTGGCTCCTTCGGGGAAAGGGATCAACAGTAGGGGAGAATGCGTGCGAGGGTGCGCTGCGATGGGGCGGCGCCTTCGCGGAAAGGAATCAATAGTATGGGTGGATGGGGGAAGCGGCGGCGTGCTTTATCGGCGTCGGGACGGGGCTTTCTGGCGCGTCTGTTGGCGTCTTTGCCGTTCCTTCTCGCGTCGCTCTTTCTCGCGCTGCTTGCGCTGCTCTTTGCGGAGACGCTCCTTTTCGCGCCGTTCCTGCTCGCGCGCTTTGAGAGCCGCCTTACGTTCTGCCTCGGCTTTTCGGAGGGCTTCTTTTTGCTCCTTCGCTTCTTTTCGCTCGGTGCGAAGACGATCGGCACGCAAATTATCTACCTCCTCAATGGTGATAGGCTCGTTTGAGGGCGTTACCACTGTATCAGTGGGCACGGCGAGCGTATCCGTGGGGAGCGGCGTAACCGTGTCGGGTGCAAGTGCCGGCAACGTATCCACCGGTTGCCATGCCGACGTATCGGCAGGTTGCGGTACATGCGCACTATCGGCGGCGTGCGTTTTATGCGCTATCGGCTCGGTACGGACGGAGCTTGGCGCCTTGGATGGCAGCGATTGTTCGGTATGATCGGGCTGTTCCTCCTTTTGGTTCATCTGCTCGGCATAACGCTCTAAAGCGATAGCAGCTTCGGGCAGAGTGGAAATGAGCGAATCAGCGAGGAAATCGAGGTATTCGGCGAGCGAACGGCCACGCTTTAATAGCTTGAAATCAGCGTCAATAATGGGGATCAGTAGGGCGTCTTGCGGCAAATCGTTCATATAGCCCTCCGGGGCGTACGCTTGGCGAAGGTAATCGCGAATAAGGCTGCGCGACGGTATCGGGGCAATATCGATGAGTAGGTACTCGGGATGCTCCTCAAGAGTAAAGTCCATCGGATAATCCGTATACTGAGCAAAGTTGAAGGCGGCAACAGAAAAGAGCAGGGCGTTGCGGTCGATTTCCTTTGAGACGAGCAGCAAAGCGTGATAAGTTCCGGTGTTATCCAAGCCGAAGATGAGACTATCGGTGGAAAGCGAATCGGTCTGCGACGCGAAAAGCGAGGAGTAATCCAAGCCCGAATAGCCCTCTCCGGGAACCAATTTGCGACCGGATTTCAGCTCGGCAAGCATATCCCGAGCGACCAGAGCCGCTTCGTCGTTGGAGAATTCGTCCACAAGTGAGGAGAGTTTATCGGAAAAACCGCGCGCATCGCCCCGAAGTGCGTAAGCAAGTCCCTGTAGGAAAAGGGTTTTGGCACGCAGTTCGCTCAGCGGATAGGCGGAAAGTAAGCTGTCGGTTGCGCTGAGTACGCGATCGGCGTTAGAGGAGAAATAGGCATCGTAGGCGGTCTGGTAGAGCGCGTTTTCCCTTTCATTCTTGTTTCGTAGCGATACGATATAATCGGGTTTGGATACCTCTTTGGTGAGCGCTTCGTTGGGAAAGGCGCGGAGCATCTGATCGCGCCAGCGCGCCGCCTCGTCCGTTCTGCCGAGGCGTGTACAGATCATGTAAAGCGTGTAGTACACATTGAGCCGCTCGCTGTACTCGGGATAGCGGTTCAGTAGCTCGGTGTAGACCGAAATTGCCTGAGCGAAGAACTCCATTTCCTCGTTCAATATGGCGCCGGCATTGGAAAGACCGGTTTGTATGATGGCATCGCCGGCGGCAAGTGCTTCCTTGGTAAAGGGAAGTTGTGCTAAATAGTAAGCGCGCTTGGTGGGATCGGTAGATTCATCGGTACCTTCCGTTTTCGACGCGGATTGCTCTGAAGCGAGTGAATCCGTCTGTTCGCTGTTTGCAATTGTATCGGCATTCGGCTTGGCAGGTTCCTCCATCTGCGCGAAGCCCTGCCCCGGTACGATACGCTTGTTGCGCCGTTGCCAATCGTCCTCCAGTGGGCGATTGCCCCAATCTTTCTTAAAAAGCGCCTTACCGCGCTCAATTAGCTGCGGATTGTAGAAGTAGAACGATTTATCCTGTATCGCGCCACCTACAGCCGGTAGCGTTTGGTCGGGGCGCCTTTCGCCCATTTGATCGTTAAAGGCTTGGGAGCGTTCGCGCTGCTCTTCCATCTGCTGCGTGCGTTGCTCCTCGCGTTGTTGCTTTTTGTATGCCGTAATGGCGGAATCGATGATGCGCAAACGCTCGGGTTCGGGCATAGAAGCCAATAGGCGAAGGCTATCCTGCTCTTTTACGCTGCGGAGGTTTAGCGCAAGGTTATCGAGATTTTTGGATAGCCGGGAGAGCTCTTCGTAACGCGGATAGGTACGTTCCAGAGCGGCAATTCCTTGATCCAGCGTTTCGGCAGCCTTAATAAAATCGTTCTTTGCCAAGTAAAGCTCGGCAAGTGTTATCGCGTTGAGCGCATAAGCATGCTTTTTATCGGTACTATGCTCCATCCCGTAGGTAAAAGCCTCGATAGCTTTTGTGGTATCGTTGGCATTCAAGTGGAGCAATCCTTTGGTATAGCTAACGCGATCCACTACCGTTTTGTAGCGACCCTTGTGCTGCATGGCGTGCAACTTGCGGATAGCCGAGGGCGCATTGCCGGTAGCTTCGATGTCAATCAGGTTGAGGCGAGCCGCTACCTCTATAGGAAAGGGCGGAGCTGCGCTTACCACTTTGCCGAAACTCCGCTTTGCTTCAGCATTGTTCCCTGTTTCCCGCTGTAACTGTCCCAAGAGAAAGCGAAGACGAACGCGTGTTCGGGCATCTTTCTCGTACTTAACCGCCTGTTTGAGTGGAGCAATGGCCTCTTCCGGACGATCTTTCAGCAGAGCGATATCTGCGGTTGTTTTATCGTAAAGTCCTTTTCGTTTGTTACTTTCGCTTCGATCAACCAGTGCAAGGGTACGTTCCGCGTCGGTTGTCCAGCCGAGTGCCGTGTAACAACGTGCTTGCCAAAGCCGCGCCAGGGAGCGGATCTCCGGTTCTTCCCGATAAAGCCGTGCCATATAGGAGAAAGTTGCCATTGCATCAAGGAAGTCGCCGTTGTAATATTGCGATTTTCCCACCAGCAGCCACGCATTATAGATAAACGTATTGTACTCGCGTTTCCGGTAAAAGGGGCTTCCTGAAGCGCGACCGCGTGCTTGCTGCGGTTTAGTGCGTATGGAGTGCATCCGAATGGCCTTGCGTCCCTTTTCCAGAGCGGCATCGAAGGGTCCGCCGGAAGCATTCTTCTCTGCGGCCGCTTCGCTCCTGAGAATCGGTTCGGTGGAGAGCCGTTCCGTATAGCTTTCATCGAAGTTTTCGAGCAAAGATGCATAGCTTTGGTCAAATGCGTTCGCTCCGTTGTAGTATACGTTGTAGCGTGTGGTCAGATTATGATAGAAGCGCGTTGATGCCGTATTGTGTTGCACCGAGCAACCCACTGCCAAAGCAATGAGGAGCATTAGGATCAATGAAAGCGCAAAACGGGATAATTGCTTCATCGCTACTCGGGTTGCGTGGCTTTAGTTATAATGCTTTTGAGCTGTACGGGGAGGGCAATACCGCGTTGCGCTATACTGGCGAGCCACCCCAGGCGATCCTCCGGCAACAACGTATCAAATATTTCCCGAAATTCATCCGCCTCCTCGTCGCTGTACTCGTTGGAAGCGCGTCCGCGGAAGCGGTCCAATTCCTCATCATCGTAGTATTCCGGCTGACGTTTGTGCGTTTTAAGCGGTTCGGAGCAGCAATCGCCTCCGGTGCAGGTAGCGCAAGGTTGTGAGCCGCCTCCCCACGATTCGATGCCGCGTTCGATATCTTCCACGCGAAGCGTATGCTGCCCGCGCTTTTCGGCTCTGCGCCGCCAGTAGACAATGAAGAATGCCAGCAGCACCAATCCGGGTACAAACGTGATCAGGATCTTAATAATCATGCGCCAAAGGTACTCAATTACACTCAGTCAGCCGGAACCCAACCTGAAGCGCCACCGGGTAAAAGCTACGGAAACTTTTATCCGCCACGAGCGGCTCCTGTAGCTCAGTGGCGCACTTTGTTGCGAGCGTTAATATCGTGGAAGCCATCGCGAGGCGGTGATCCTCCTGCGGATCAACCGATATGAAGGGCATCGCTGCCGGTTTCTTCCCATCAAAATGGAGCGAATCGCCCATTCGGTATAGTGCAAAGCCGAACGATTCCGCCATATGGCACACGCTTTCTAAGCGATTACTTTCCTTAAATGCCAAGCGCGATAGGTTAGTGAGCGCAAAAGGCGTTCCCAACCCCAGCAGCGTAGCCGCATAGGCCGGTGCCAAATCGGGGTTAGCGCCCAAATCGAACCGATATTCGGGCTGCAACTTCCGTTCCTTGTTCCGACGGAGCAGCACCCCATCGCTCACGAAACAACTCGCTACGCCGAGCGAAGCGAAGTCCTCCGCTATCCGCTTATCTCCCTGCAGATCTTCCACACGATATCCCTCTAACAGAAGCGCCTGCGGTCCGTTTTCCTGAGCTACCCAGCCATACGGATAGGAGGCTGCCGACCAATCCCGCTCCGGCGCCGTAAGCATCGCGCCCAAACGCGCTTCGTTGTAATGCGAGGAACGAACAATATATCCGCCTTGATCCGTACAAACGTCAGCTCCGCCCCGTTGCATTAGCGAGGCGGTCAGCTCCAAATAGCGACTACTTGGCACATTCTCCGCGCCCGATAGGGTCAATCCGTCAAGAAGTGCCGGTGCGATGAGCATTAACGCCGAGCCGAATTGACTCGTTTCCGCCAGAACATCATTCGCTAACGAGCCACCGCAGAGCGGTTTGTCCGAAGGCGTGAGGGATACCTCTATACCTTTGTCCGAATGGGTCGTCACGATGCGTGCGCCCCACCGGTTAAGCGTCTCGATGAGTGGCAGGATAGGGCGATGCGCCAGCCTACCTTCCGTAACGAAATGCAGAGGATGATCTGTGCGGAGTGCCGAGAGCGCAATCATAAAACGCCAAACGGCTCCCGCGGCTCCTACACAAATGCGGTCGGAGTTGCCTTCGGTTAGCAGCAAGACAGCACGTTGCATCAGAGATACATCGTCGCATCCGCGCGCTCCGGCGTCCCAACGCTGTAGTGGTAGCGTGCAGCCCTCCACGCCTATCATAGCCATAACGCGGAGTAGATAGCTTTTGCTGTACGGCATATCGGCAATCCGAGGCGCAGACTCCCCGCTCTCCGAACCAATGTACCGTATAATCCGCCTATCCTTCATTGACCTATTTCGTTTGACCCGGCATTCCGCTCCTGACTTTTACGCTTGCATCCTTGACCTATAACGCATAATCCCCCCGTTTTGTTGCCATCCGCCACGCTAATTCTTCCTATTTATCCACCAATTACCGCCGATTTATCGCCGTTTAATCGTCAGTAAATAGCCGCTAAATCCAAGGTGAACGAACCGCTCCGCTTGGGAAGAAACGCCCCGTTCCTCCCGATCTGCCACCCCGTTCCTCCCGATCTGCCACCCCGTTCCTCCCGATCCGCTGCCCCGTTCCTTCCGATCCGCTGCTCCATCCCTCCCGATCTGCCACCCCGTCCCTCCCGATGCGCCACTCCATCCCTCCCGATCCGCTGCCCCGTTTCTCCCGATCCGCTACTTCGTCCCTCCCGATCTGCCGCCCCGTTCCTCCCGACCCGCTGCTCCATCTCTCCCGATCTGCCGCCCCGTCCCTCCCGATCTGCCGCCCCGTTCCTCCCGATCTGCCGCCCCGTTTTTCCCGACCCGCTGCCCCGTTCCTCCCGATCTGCCGCCCCGTTCCTCCCGATCCGCTGCCCCGTCCCTCCCGATCCGCTACTCCATCTCCCCCATACTATCAGGGCGGAGGATGGGAGGTAACGGAGCATGGGATGGGAGGATGCGGAGCGTTTGTATGGTGCGGTCTGAGAAAAGTCTATAGACTTTCTGGAAAAACTCTATAGACTTTCCGCTGATAACCTATAGACTTTTCTCGGATACCTCCGTAGAACCGCTCTGACAGCATGGGAGCAACGATTTGTTCGTATGGGAGAACCTCTCCGTTCCCATCGTAGAACTGCTTCGTCCCTTCGGTAGAAAATGGCGCGAACGTACATGGGTTGCTTGATGAAGTTGCGCAGAATTGGTGCTGTTTGTGCGTGGTTTTGTGGGCGACGGTGTGTACGCGTGGGGCGGTTCCTTTGGTGAAAAGTGGGCAAAAGTAGGGTGAATGAGTATAAAGGTGCGCTGGAGCTGGGGCACTGGTGTGTTGAGGGGGCGCGTTGGTGCTGAGGAGTGATGGAGCAAGTACGCTGAAGCTGGGGCGTAGATGCGCTGAGGTGGGGCGGGGCGTGCATGGGTTGGATGGCGGAGGTACGCTGAAGCTGGGGCGAAGGGGCGGTGCGGTGGGGGTAGGTGATGGTTGGGTGCGGGCGGTATGTTCGTTAGAGGGTATCGGAATTTATCAGAGTCAATCGGAACTAATCGGAGGTTATCGGATTTTCTCTGATAAGCTCTGATTGGCTCCGATAAGTTCCGATCAACTCCAGTAGATAGATATTAGCGCGAGGGGGCGTTTTTATGTTGGGTGAAGTTACGCAGGATGGGTAGGGCGGTTGGGTGGTTGTGAGTGAGGAAATGCAGGAGATGGGCATGCGGTGGGGTGCGTCGTGGGGGAGAAATGCGGTAAATTGGGTAACTTTGGCGCAACGTTAAGGTGAAAGGAATAGACAAGATGGATATTATACTAATCGGACACGGCAGAATGGGTCAGGCGGTTGAGGAGGAAGCTCTACTCGGTGGGCATCGCATCGTAGCACGTTTTGACGCGGTGGAAGGCAAGCCGCTCAGCGAAACAACGCAGCTTCCACCGGCGGACGTATGCATTGAATTTACCGTTGCAGGCGAGGCGTATCGCAATTGCTTAACGGCTCTGAAAGCCGGCTATCCGGTGGTGAGCGGCACAACCGGCTGGAATGACGGCGTTCGTACGTTGCAGGCTCGTTGCGCCGAGGAAGGATGGAGCTTCTTTTACGCTCCCAACTACAGCATCGGGGTCAATCTGCTCTATTCGCTCAATAGGCATCTGACGCGTCTGCTTGCCGGAGTAGACGGCTATCTGCCTTCCATCGAGGAGCGGCACCATATATTTAAGAAAGACGCACCGAGCGGAACCGCCATTGCGCTTGCTAACGATATTATGGCGAACGATACCGCCTATACGAATTGGGCATTGGTACCCCCTCAAATCGAGGATAATCACATCATTCCCATTACTGCTGTTCGCGAAGGGCAAACGCCCGGCTATCACGGAGTTACCTTTACTTCGCAGGTGGATCGTATCACTATCGAGCACGAAGCATTTAGCCGTAAGGGCTTGGCACAGGGTGTTTTGCTTGCCGCCGCCTATGCCACCAAGCACAAGGGTGCATTAGATATGAAGCAGTTACTGGATATAAAAGAGTAAAATCGGCATTCCAATGGAGCAATCGACCAATAGCAAATTGGCGCGCGCTAAGCGCCGTCGCCTCGTTTGGGGCATAATTGTCACCGTTCTGTTCATATTGTTCGCCATATGGGCAGGCTGGGGCTGGTTTATCTTCCTACCGCTTATTGTGGATTATTACTTTCTGCACTTCATTAAGTGGCCGAAGCTTAGCCGAATCAAGAACAAAAGAGTGCGAAGCGTGGTGTCCCTTTTGGGCGATGTACTCTTCGCCGTGGTGGGCGTTACGCTACTGAGCACCTATTTCTTCCAGAATTTTGCCATTCCCTCCTCGTCGTTGGAGAAAACGTTGCTGGTGGGCGATTATCTGTTTGTAGATAAACTGAGTTACGGCCCTCGCGCTCCGATGACGCCTCTTGCCATTCCGCTCACGCATAATACGTTTCGCGGGCATAAAAGCTATTCGGATAAACCACATTTCGGCTATCGTCGGCTGAAAGGCTTCGGCACACCGCAGCGAGGCGACTTAGTTGTGTTCAATTTCCCCGCAGGGGATACGGTGGCACTTAAGATGCCGAACCCCGATTACTATACCCTGAAGGCGGTTTATGGGGAGGAAACTTTGCGGAGCCGACCCGATCTGTACGGCAAAATTGTATATCGGCCGGTGGATCGACGCGATCATTATGTAAAGCGTTGTGTGGCCATTGCGGGCGATAAGTTCGAGATTCGACAGAACGACGTGTACATTAACGGCAAAAAGCAGGCGTTCCCCGATAAAGCGCAACTGAATTATTACGTACAAACAGGCTCGGAACACTTTACGGAAGCAGATTTTGACCGATTAGGCATATCCAAAGCGGATCGGCGTTTTAGTGCCATCACGTCAGCGGATAATGGTTTGCTCTACGAACAAGGGCTGAAATTGCTTCAAAATGAGGAACAGGGCATGCTGTATCTGTTACCGCTTACGAATGAACGGTACCAACAGGTATCAACGGATCGGCGTGTTGTTGCCATAAATGTAGAGCATAGCTCGGATGGGCTTACCTATCCGTTGGGAGCCAATACGGGCTGGACGCGCGATAACTGGGGTCCCGTTACCATTCCGGCAAAGGGGATGACCGTTCAATTGGATAGTGCTGCGCTCGCGCTCTATACACGGTGCATTGTGGCTTACGAGGGGCATTCGCTCGAAAAGGATGCTCAGGGCAACGTACTTTTGGATGGCAAGCCGGCAAAGGAATATACCTTTGCCATGAACTACTACTTTATGATGGGCGATAACCGGCATAACTCGGCGGACAGCCGCTACTGGGGCTTTGTTCCGGAAGACCATATTGTGGGCAAACCTTCCTTCCTATGGCTCTCGCTCGATAAGGATAAGACGCTCTTTAACGGCAAGATACGCTTCAAACGTATGATGCACGTCATTCATGGGCAGAAACTCGATTGAACAGAGGCCACTCCTCCCTATCGGTTATGCACCGAGCGTTGAGTATTTTACGCTACTTGCGTGCGGCGATGCCGAGATAGATGCTGCCGAGCATTATGTAAAGCAAACGTGGCGCAATCGGTGCCGTTTACTCAGTCCGCAGGGCGTTATTGAGCTAACGGTACCGGTCAAGCAGGGAGCCACGGAAGCGTGTCCCATCCGCCAAGTGGAGATCTCTCCGCACGACAGGTGGCAGTCTCGCCATTTGCAGGCCATAAAGAGCTGTTACAACCGTACTCCCTATTACGAATATTACATCGATACGCTCGCACCCCTCTATGAAAAGGGCGCGTTTCGGTATTTGTTCGACTTCTGCATAGCGCTTATTGAGGCGGTGGCTCACTTGATGCCGTTGCCTCTTCGGTACGGGCTTTGTGATGAGTACAGAGCTTCGGCAGAACCTGACTACAGAGCGCTTTTCGATCCTTCATACCTCGTTATGCGAAAAGACTTTGCGCCCGTGCCTTACTATCAGTTGTTCGAGGGACAGGAACGCTTTGTCCCGAACCTGAGCATCCTCGATTTACTCTTTAATATGGGGCCGGAAGCGCGGCTCATACTGAAACAACAATACGATATGATGGATCTTTGCCCGAGCATCAAGTAACGTGCCTTACGAAAGGTATATAGGTATCGGATGATATGTATATACCTATTGCTCAAAAGGTATATACCTATCAATTGAAAGGTATATAGGTATTGCCGGGCAGGTCGTACAGAAGCAAATAACAAGAATAAATAAACCTATGGAACGAAACGAAATATTGGAATTGCTCAAGCGTACACGCTCCACGCGTCGGTTCGATGAATCGGTAAAGGTTCCGGAAGAAAGCCTTCGCCGCTGGATAGGAGCCCTCCGCTATACGCCCTCGGCTCGCAATACGCAACCCTTGAAGTACAAAATAGTTACCGACCCCGACGAATTAAATAGCGTTTATCCGCTGTTACGATGGGCAGGATACTTGAAAGATTGGAACGGCCCCGCGGAAGGCGAACGTCCAACAGCGCTGGTTATTCAGTTGGTAGATACCGATATCGCTACCTCGGCGCGATTTGACGAAGGCATTCAATTGGAGGCTTTTCTGATGCAGGCTTCCGCAGAGGATTGGAGCTGTTGCGTAATTCAAGCCTTTGAGGCTGCTAAATTGGTCACCGAACTATCCATTCCTGAGCGTTTTTCGCCGCTTTCCGTAATTGCCGTGGGCAAAGGGACGGAACAGTTTGTTGTGGAAGACCTGATCGCCGACGGTAGTGTGCGCTACTGGCGTACGCAAGATGATGTACATCACGTGCCAAAACGACTTGCCGAGGATCTGATTGTTCCATAGCTCCTTGTGCAACCCGGTTGCAATTAAGCCCTATATCTTTGGCTGCGTAAACAAAGAAAAGGCAGAAAAAGAATATGAAACAATCCGGTATGACGCAAAAGCATTCTGAAAAATCCCACGCAGTGGGCTGCTGCTCGGCTCACGCAGGGCATGATCACGGTCACGAGCATACACATGGTGAGGAAGAGCAGGGCAAGAGTTTTCTCATCAAAATTGTACTTTCGGTAGTGCTGTTGCTCCTTAGCGTGGCATTCGATTATTGGTCCAAGGACAAAACATCTATACCTTATCGCGAAGCGATCATTCTGGGGCTTTCCATTTTGGCATATCTTCCCGTTGGCTTTCAGGTAATTCGTGAGGGGCTGGAGCTCGCCTTTGAGCATCGTGACCTATTCAACGAACTGATGCTGATGTCCGTGGCAACGATTGCTGCTTTCGCTATTGGCGAGTACCACGAATCGGTTTTGCTCATGCTACTATACAACATTGGCGAATGGCTCCAGGACAGGGCTTCGGCAAAGGCACATCGGAACATTAAACAGCTTATCGATATTCGCCCGAAAACGGTTACCCTCGTTACACCGCAAGGTACGGAAACGCGCTTGGCAAAGGATTGCTCTGTGGGCGATAGGTTGCGTCTGCTACCGGGAGATCGGCTCGCTTTGGATGCCTCTATAGCTTCAGAAGGCGGAACCTTTGATTATGCCTCTTTGACCGGTGAAAGCATTCCGGTTGATCTTACCACAGGAGATGAGGTTCCTGCGGGCGCTATCGTGCTCTCCAAGCCGGTTGATGTGCTTGTGCGTAAGCCTTTTGAGGATAGCACGCTATCGCGTATCGTTAATATGGTGGAACATAGCTCCGAACGCAAGCCCGATACGGAGCGGTTCATACGGCGTTTTGCCCGAATTTATACTCCAATAGTGGTAGGTATAGCCCTATTAGTCACGTTCGTGCCTTACCTCTATGCTCTTTTCACTAATGGTGAATACGCGTTTCGGCAACATCTCTACAACGGATTGGTATTCCTGGTAGCGTCGTGCCCCTGTGCTTTAGTGATCAGCGTGCCGCTTAGCTTCTTTGGGGGTGTAGGGGCGGCTTCCCGCAAAGGATTGCTCTTTAAGGGCGCGCTCTTCTTAGATCGTTTGCGCCATATCCGTACATTCGTATTCGATAAAACCGGTACGCTGACGGAAGGCTCCTTCTCCGTTCGCGAAGCAATCCGGCACGCCGATGATTTGGATGTAGCGCAAATACTTGCCTACACGGCTGCGGCGGAGGGACAAAGTACCCATCCTATTGCCAAAGCTATTGTTCGTTATGCGGAGGAACAAGGCGTTGTTGCGGATTCGACCCTACAAACAGAGGAAATAACCGGACTTGGGATGCGCGCCGTAACGGGAAAAGGCGAAGAAGTGCTCGTGGGTAACAAAAAACTGTTAGAGAAATTCGGTGTATCGGTAGTTGAATGCGCTGAAAAAGCAGGAAGTAAAATACTGATTGCTCTATCCGGACAGCACGTAATGAGCCTTTTGTTAGCCGATAAGGTAAAAGAAACGTCACGCCCCACTATTGACGGCTTGAGGAAACGCGGATACCAAACGGTAATGCTTTCCGGTGATAATAAGGAAACGGTTGCTGCCGTTGGTAACGAATTGGGAATAGATCACGCGATTGGCAGCCTGCTCCCGGACGGTAAAATAGCTGAAATTGAGAAACTGCGCGATACGAATAGCGGAATTGCCTTTGTGGGAGATGGACTGAACGATGCTCCGGTTATGGCTCTGGCAGATATATCTTTCGCTATGGGGGGCATCGGCAGCGATACTACTATAGAAGTTGCCGATGTGGTGATACAGAGCGATGATCCCTATCGTACGGTTGTGGCGGTCGATATTGCCCGATATACCTACAAAATCGTAGTGGAAAACATCGTCTTCGCTCTTGCAGTTAAGCTCGTTGTGATGCTTTTCGCCGCATTGGGTGCCGCACAGCTCTGGTGGGCTATCCTTGCTGATGTGGGCGTAACTCTATTAGCCATTTTGAATAGTTTGCGTGCTTTGCACTACAAGCAATATGCCTGATACGGATAAATTAGAAGCCCTTTTTAAGAGCCGTGGCCTGCGATTGACGCCTATTCGCCGGCATATCTACGAAACGCTTGCTTCTTCCGATGAAGCGCTCACGATGGCGGACATCGAACTATTGGCAGATGCAACGGACAAAAGTACCGTGTTGCGCGTTTTACGTGTATTGGAATCGGTTGGAGCCGTCCATCGCATCACCGATGCCAATGGGTTATTCAAGTACGCCGCTACCTCGTTTGAGCAAGGAACTCCCCTTATTAGGCATATACATTTCAGTTGCAGCAAGTGCGGCAAAACCTATTGTGTGGAGAGCGTACGCATCCCGCCATTGAATTTGCCCGAAGGCTTTAAGGCACTGGACTATAACATCGTTGTGATCGGAATATGCCCTTCCTGCCGTTAGAGTAGATCTTCGATCGCTTTGGATAGTATGATGGGCATTCCGTAGGTAGTGATATCACCGCGCTTTACCGAGATAAATCCCTTGAATATAGGAACGTTTTTCGGCACGCGAGCCTTTACCACAATGATATCCAGCAACCGGTGCGACAAACGATGCTTGTATCGCCGTTGCTCGCCCGTAAGTGCTTCGGCGATAGTAACTCCCCACTGCTCAGCTACAATATTTGTTACCGCTTCCGCGGCTATTGCGCTTTCCGCTTCGTAAAGGGGCATTTCGTACAATCCGCGCCATATGTCCTTTCCTTCGCGCCGTCGGAGCCAAATCTCGCCATACTCGGTTTCCGCTAACAGATAGAGCATATAGCGCGGTTTTACAGATACTTTTCTGCTCTTGAGCGGTAGTTCCGTTTCGCGTCCTGTACCGGTTACGGCACAAAACTCCGCCAGCGGGCATTCTGCGCAGAGTGCCTCCCGTGGCAAACATATTAATGCACCGAGTTCCATTAGCGATTGATTAACTTCCGCAGAGCGTCCTAATTCGACCAAACTCTGTACAAATTGCTTTACAAATGCCTTCCCTTCCGGCAAATCGATAGCCAATCTTGAGCCCAACAAGCGCGATACCACTCGAAGCAGATTGCCGTCCACGGCGGCATGTGGCGCATCTGCCGCAAACGAAGATACAGCCGCTGCCGTATAATCCCCCACGCCGGGCAGCGTGAGTAGCGTTTTGTAATCCTTTGGGAATATACCGTCCCGCTCATTGGCTACAACTTGTGCCGCCTCATGCATATTGCGAGCACGCGAATAGTACCCCAGTCCCTGCCAAAGGCTCAGAACTTCATCAAGATCGGCTGCTGCCAATGCAGTTACCGTAGGGAATTGCGCCACAAAACGATGGTAGTAATCGGTTCCCTGCACCACACGCGTTTGTTGCAAAATAACCTCCGAAACCCATATGAGATAGGGATCTCGCGTTTCGCGCCACGGAAGTGCGCGCTTATGCGTTCCGTACCAGTCAATAAGCGCAGCGTGAATATCGTGCAAAGTTTGCTCCGTGCAATTCACTTATATGGATAGAATGCTTACTATATCCAATAATTTGGAGGGAACAGGCTTATGATCCTTGATCGCTTTTACGAACGGAACGTAGACAATTTCATCATGATCGTACCCGATCATCACGTTCCGCTGATCTTCCAGCAGTGCTTCGATGGCGGCAACACCCATACGGCTCGCCATAATTCGGTCTGTGGCGCACGGACTACCTCCGCGCTGGATGTGGCCTAATATGGTTACCCGCACGTCGTAATCGGGGAAGCGTTCCTTCACGTGTGCCGCAGCTGCCATCGCTCCGCCACCTTCCTCGTTGCTTTCCGTTACCAATACGATGCTACTGCTCTTGGTTTTCCGGAATCCGCTGCGGATGCTTTTCTCTAGATGTTCGGTTGTATGATGCATTTCGGGGATAATGGCTGCTTCGCATCCGCTTGCAATTGCCCCGTTGAGCGCAAGAAAGCCCGCCTCTCTACCCATCACTTCTACAAAGAATAGCCGATTGTGGGACGATGCCGTATCCCTGATTTTGTCCACAGCCTCTACAATTGTGTTGAGCGCAGTAGTGTAGCCGATGGTGATGTCCGTGCCCTGCAGGTCGTTATCTATAGTTGCCGGCACGCCAACAATTGGGAAGTTGTGCTCCTGAGCCAACAAACGGGCTCCGGCAAGCGATCCGTCGCCGCCAATTACCGCAAGTGCATCAATGCCCTGAGCACGTAAATTCGCGTAGGCGGCTTTACGTCCCTCGGGCGTACGGAACTCGTCGCACCGAGCCGTTTTCAATATAGTGCCGCCCCGCTGGATGATATTGCTCACATCTTCGGTGCGGAATTCCTTGAACAGCCCTTCGATAATTCCCTGATAACCCTTGTAAATAGCTTTCACCCGTATGCCGCGGTAAATAGCCGCACGGGTTACCGCGCGAATGGCTGCATTCATTCCGGGCGCATCTCCGCCCGAAGTGAGTAGCCCCACACAACGTATTGCTCCTTTTGCACTCATATTTATCTCTTTCCGATAGCCTTTCCTTCTTATCAATCCCGTCTCGCGAGCGGTGAGCCTCCTTATTCTTGCGTATCAGCGCCAATTCAAATAGTGCGGCTCCTTATCTTTCCTCGCGACACCATTCCCTATAGCGAATGCGCTCTTCCTAACGGAATGAGCGATGCCCCCACTCCATTTCTTCAACAAAGATACGCCCTTCACGTAAACTATCGGATAACCGGAGCAACAAATTCGCTCTTTGCGCAACGCACCGACCCACTCAATCATTTTATAGAGTAGAGTGATATGCAAGTGTTTTCAGTTGCGCCGTGGCGTGGGAGGGGGCTCGATTAGAGCGAAGCGTAGAGCATTATGCGGAGGAGTGTTTCGCGATGG